>Ga0208180_1000928_pt1 | contig 20925 bp, 30 predicted proteins | sample MalvireepMed_s16_FD_184241 | JGI IMG/M metagenome (GOLD analysis project Ga0208180, IMG submission 184241) | Marine viral communities from the Global Malaspina Expedition - Malaspina viral metaG DeepMed_s16 (SPAdes) (version 2) | ecosystem: Environmental > Aquatic > Marine > Oceanic | place...
AAATTCACCCCACCTACGGGAGCATCTTCCTGTGGATGTGGCTCATCATTCACACTTTAATGGAGACAACATGAATATAATTAAGACCGTCTGGAAACACATAGAGGATAAGCCATTATGGGCAGTTTTAATACTAATAGCCGTTATGTACGCCTTTGGCTGATACTGGCCTGTACACTAGGTATCGCAGGATGCAGCAGTCTAAAAAGCAGTCTGATAACGGGAGCGGCGACCAGCGCAGTTGTTGGTGCAACGAGTGTCTTGCCGGGGGGTGTGATTGTACCGACGGTAGCCGCCGGGTTGACGGCTGCGACTGCCTCTGCTTTAACTGCGGAAAGCCCCGGTGATCCTATATCGGTCACAGCAGACACGGTGGTGCAGGAAGCGCCATCAAATTTCTTCGATTTACTACAGCAAATTATCGAGATGGGCGGATGGCTACTAATCTTAATCTTTATAGTACCGATGGTGTTAGGGTGGATAATCCCCGGCCCATTAGAAAAAAGGAAAAAGGGCAAAAAGCGATAACGCTTGTTGAAGTCTCTTGGATTGATTCCTACACAGAGGCGGGATGGAGCGAGTATGAACCCGAAAAAGTAGAAACAAAAACGTATGGGCTTCTGGTAAAGAAGACCCGTGACTGGGTTACGCTTGCTATGACCCGCGAGAGGAACTATTGGGGGAATTTATGGTACATCCCCACAAAAAATGTGGTTACTATAAGACCAATAGAAACTATTGAGTAGGGATTGGATCTAAATCCGCCGCATCCATAATTTTATTTTTGGGGTATCTTGGGCCATACTGCTTGGATACAGATTTCTCGATAAAATCATCCCGCCCTATTTCCCCAATTAGTTCAACCTTGTGAAAATCCTTCTCGTCAACCCTAGCCAGAACATATTTTTCTGGCTGATTCTCCATTGCTAATTCTTTCTCAGTGATCTTTAGGTGGACATCTGGCCCCATCCAAGTGGCTGTCTTAACCTCTACCCTGCCGACATCCCCTAAGTGGCTGTCACCGGAATTGTAGATATTCCGATCTATCTCCCCACCAGTAGCCTTCGCATAGGCGATCTCCCCCAACAAACCAATAAAATGAGCGCGGTAACGCCTGTCTGGAATAAAGTCTTCCAGAGGCGTCCCCTTTGGGACTGTAGCGCGAGAAATTGCGCCGGTATCCCGAACACTCTTATGCTTTGCCTCATGCCGTTGGGAAGCCAACGATGACGCATCTGCCACTTCTTCCGGGGTAAGTTCAACTTTCATAATACCAATAATAGCACGACTAAAAAAAGAATGATAGACGCCTTCATTGTATGAAGGGCACTACATTATCCGCTATTGCCGTATTCAACTTGGGATCAAGGAAGTCCTTATAGGTTTCCCATAAGGCGTGTTCCAAGACGCTCCCAGAGTTCTTTGCCATCTCTTCGATCATACTTCTAACAAGTTCGGTTTCCACATCGTTATTGATTGAGATGTCCATGAGAGCCACTGCGGAGGTGATGTGAAAAACCATCATGTTTGCAATGGATTCAGTTTTTACCATTACGGTTCTCCAAAGTCTTCAGACGCCTGTACCCATCCAAGAACCCAAGAAAGCCCATGAAGTTCTCCTGAATTTCCACCGAAGACCCAGTTTCAAATTCGCCAGTCTTCTTGTCAAAACGTAAGATGTAGGCTTTCTCTATGTCCTTTCCCCGCATATCCTCAATGGCTTTCGCGTAAGCCGCACACTGTAGATAATAAGGTGCATAAATTGCGCCGGAAGTCTTAAAATCTATAACGCAGTATTCATCGTTTACGGTAGCGATAGCGTCTACTGTACCCGCGTACTTATGGCTCCGGTTATAAATCTTCTCCTCTACGGAATGCCACTCCACATCATTGATCTTAACCCACTCCCTGAACGCCGCTATTGCGTTCTGAGCGGCTTCGTGATCAGGTGTAGGCGGTGGGTGCCCCCTACCTAATTTCCACAGGATAGCGCCCTCACACCATTCATGTACGGCTTGTCCTATGTTTAAGGCATCCTGAGATTTCTTTCGGTAGGCACCCCGGATACCTTTCGCCATGTCCTCTGGCTTTATATCCGAATCATGGTTAGCCAAATACCACTTAGCCCCCTCACTAGCCGCCCACGGCAATAACGCCGGTTTGGCAATGGAGTCGAGGATGGTAGTGACAGAGGGGGCGTATTCCCCCTCTACCATGTAGTAGTGCTTCTTCTCGTCGAATTCTAATTCGACTTTAGCCCCGTCGTGGTATTGTAGGATCATTAGAAGTCAAAATCCTTTGGGGCGGGAGTGAAACGCTTCGCGTTGTCTTGGGGATCAGACAACTTGATGCTCAAGTAATTGCTCCCCTTCTGCGAAGTGTTTTTCCAAGCCGCTGCCCTGACCTCTTTACCATTGACAAGACCTTTGCCGGTCATGTTTGGAGACTTCTCCGAATCCCTCTTATCATTCACCCAAAGAGTGATCGTGTTGTCTTTTGGTTCAAATTGAGCCATCTTGTTTCCCTCTCGTTGCCGTTGGTTTAACTGCTCTTGATGATTCCATGCTTCCGCATTATTGTCATAATCCGTAAGCCATTCCTCATGCTGTAAGTATACATCACTTGCAGACATTATACTACACCTGCCCTGTGGTTTGCTTGTAGTGTTCTCCATACCTCTATCTTTGCCTCTGCTGTGGTGAATAAGTGCCGTAACTCAGACTCTTGCTGAACGGCGACCCTCAAGCCCTCTAACACCTTCTTGTAATCGGGATGTGCGTAAGACCACGCTTCCTTAGAAGCCATTGTTTTTTCGGGGGATTTGGAAAAAAGAATGGAATATTGAACCTTCTTGAAATCCTCAAGGTATTTCCTGTCGGCGATTGATTGCGCCAGTTTTGAAGTGTTCTCCATCATCCACTCTAAGGCTCTCTCTACTGATTGCTCGTCGGTCATTTTATCCAAACCCCATCACTTAGGTAACAACCCCTGTCATCAAATATAAGGTCATCCCACCACCTAAGTTCCGTATAATGCACCGGCTTGGAATTCGCTCTAAGCCAAGTCATGCAATCCTTCTTGGTTTTAGTGTAACACACAACTTGTTCAACCTTGTCTCCGCAATAAGTTTGTATCACTGCCCACCCTAACTTTTTACCTTCCCGGCTAATATCTGGAACAACGCGCCAATCATTAAGTTGACCTTCCGAGTCTTCCCCGCCCTCTCTGTTAAACTCCTTTAGGTTAAGTTTGTGTAGTAGACCCCAATACAAATCAAAGTCTGCTGATCGGTCTAGTCCTTGAAGTTCCATATTATGCATATTTCCTAGACCACCCTATCTCTTTGAATCCAATGTCACCCCCACCGCGATCTATTTCATTCCCATTTTTATCGCGCACTATTAATGTGGAAAGATCTATAATTGCCCAAGTGTGTTTAGCCTCACTGATATTAAATTCAAAATCAAAAGTATCTGATTTATACACAAGTTGTCTCCAGCCCGTAGCCCAAAACGCAAAAGTCTCACCTTCCTTGGTTAAAATGATATGCCAGTGTGGCGAGCCGTCCTTTACCCTTTTTGACCAACAATGAGACTTGTATTTATCTAATCTTTGCCCGGCTCTGCTCCCGCCCTTCTTTGGCGTAACCCCCTCATAGGTTGTTTTGCCGTAAAGTTTTTCCCAGTATTCGCTAGGCATCTCTTCTTTCTCAGAGTATATTGTATTCATAAGGCTTATACGTGATGTTAATTATACCAGATTGTGTGGCCTTGTCTAGAGTCTGTAGGATGAACAACCCCTGCCAATCAATAACATCCCTATCTCCCTTGTGTAGTCTGTCATGGCACTCGAAGCACAGCGGCATAGTGAATATGTCGGAAGCCTTTATACTTGTTCCACCAGAAAGTGGTGAATATATGTGTTTTAAGTGGTGCGCTACTACAGTGCCATCCTTGACATGGCAATGAGAGCAGGGTAATTCACTCACAAACTTCAAGTAGTCTTCATTTTCCCATCGTTTATCTTTAGGTATCACATCCGGCCCCCGTAGTTCTTTGGAAAATTTCCAACGCTTATCAGACTTCACAGGCGTCAGCGGTACAGGCAAGTTCCTGACTGCTTGTGGTATTGTCTCCAACTTCTTGTATCACAGACCAATCAATCTCGTTACATTTTGAAACCATCTTGGTGTACTCTTTGCGGGTAATTTCCTCGTATGGAGCCTCTTGGTAAATGTGGGAATCATCCGCCTTGGGCAGAAAACTGACCCCGCTGAGTATATCGAAATTATCATAACACCACGACCCCACCTTTAACCACTCGTCCTCCGCAACATACACGGTTATACTGGGCTTGTGTTCACACCAGTGAATGGCGAATTTTTTCCATGTCTCCAGATGGGAGATAGCATCCACCTTATCCCTTGTTACGGATTTGGCGGGAACTACCATAGGAAACGAGAAGACAAAGGCTTCTGAGTTGTAGGGATCAACCACATAAGGGATGTTGGCGGCAATCAAGGCCGCATTAAGTGGGTCTTTCTTGTCCTGCCTAACTCTGCGAATGAACCACCTAGAATAGGAAGGGTGCAACCCTGAACCATAAACACCAGTTAATTGGGATACAGTGCCGGATGGTTTTATACAGGTAACTGCCGCCGATTGTGGAATGCCTAATTTCTCAGCCCACTGGATGTTATTGGTAATAGCCCATCCCTTCCAAGCCGTAAGTTGGTCTGGAGAAGCGTTTAGAACCACAGGGCAATCGTATACCCCTGTAAAACTGATTCCTAGCAACCTTTCTTCATCTGCGTTCTTCTTCCATATTGGCCTGACGTATCTAAAATCAGTTAATGTGGATTGCAATGTTCCAAGAATAGCGGCAAGGGCGACTTTGCGAGAAACATCATCTATAGTATCTGTCGGTCTTAGAATTATTTCTGAAAGGTTACAAGTTTCATTGGATCGGAGGCAAATTTCTGCGCAGGGATTCACGCCGAATTCATAGGTGCTATCCCTTCTTTCTGGAGCCATGTCTTGAGCGGCCTTACGATTAAAAATCCCACGCTCTCCGCTCTTTGATTCGTAAAGAGACATCCATTCCCGCATGAAAATTCCAATGTCAGGCTTCTCTGTATAACAGACAGAGTTGTTAGCCATTGCCCTCTGACCATCCTCTATCCACCACTGCCCCATCTTCGCCCTCTGCATCCTCTCGTCAGTGAGGTTGCTCAGACTCAACTCAGCAGCGCGGCGAACACCACCTACTACCACAGCCTCTCCATTGAAACACATGAGATCATGGCACTCTATGCTTGTTAGTTTGCGCCCAACAGCATTTGAGAATATTCTAATATAGTGATCGAATAATCTTTTGAGCGGTTCAGGGCCGGAAGCCCTTCCTCCGAATACTTTTAACCTAGCACCCGCAGGTCGCACACGGCTGTAATCCACCTTTGGGATAAGCCCTTGGTATAGAAGGCTGACCAACTCCCGCAGGGCAGACGCCCATCCAATCTTGCTGTCACGCACTACTATAGTGGTGTCAGTTTCATAGATGGTGTCTGCCACTTCAGGGAGTTTAGCGATGTACTGCCTTTCGACAGAAAACCCAACCCCGGTTCCACAGAGCAACACATACAAGGACTCGTCAAAAGCCCTTGGATGGTCTACCGCGAGATAAGCACAGTTGTAACCCGCCATGTTATCCCGTGATAATGCCCCGCTACCGGGGATTGGATCAGCCGTCATCAAAGCCCTCATGGATGGAACCACTTCCATGTTGTAGATGGCTTTGTACAACTCGTCGGAAATGTTTTTGGGGAGATCGCATTTTGCGGTAAAGAAATTAATATACCGAGAAACGGTTTCTTCCCAAGACTCCCGACGCTTCACATCATCGAGATACCGCGCATAACGCGACTTATGAATGAATGACTGATAGTCGTTCATTACTTTTCGTAGACACCGCTGTAGGTAGTGTGTTCCCACTTACCCTTCATACCTTCGCCATCACCAACATGGGTTTCTTCTACCCGTCGGTTTGCCATGCAAGCGGCGTTATGAGTATCTTCTAGTTTAACAAAATATGAGCCACCCAGTCTGGAAAATCCTGCGGGGCCATAATCTGCGGCTTCTGACATAAGTGCCGCCACGGCCTTATGCTCCTCTGCTGTGGTAGCAGCGACATTCGCTACATCCTTCGCCTTCTCGGCAGCATTCTTCTTGCGGTACATAATGTGTCTCCTGTAGTGATGCCCCGTTGATTGTTGGTCAAGTCGATTGCACGGGGCCACACAATCGTTCCCACCACAGGGAGTTAGTCAGTGATTTCGGGGCGGGTGGGTAAATCCCCGTTATCTTCTATCAGTACCTCATGGTACGAACCATCAGGATCATACCATGCATTGTACTCTTTGGTCACCACTTCCCGGCGCGTAATCTTCGCCGGGTTTTCCTTAGTGGCAGACCTGTCCGGTAACACCATTTGGGAATGCTTTACCGGGGAGAAGAACTCGTCAATCAGTCTGTTCTGCAATTCCCATATGTGATTCATTGTTCACCTCGCATAAATGTGAAAGTAGTTTAACCAAGTCGTCTATATTAACAACTCCTAATATTAGGGAATTCCTATATTCCCCCAACGCAAGCAGGGGGATCAAACCGTCTGAACCTGCCACTGCCTGTGCGTAACCATCACGTATTATAGCAGGGAATTTTTGCCTGTACTTGCACTCGATGCCTAAATACGGATGGCCCACATCCAAGGGGGATTCCCTATCCGCCACAGGCACACGCCAACCACCTGTCTTCTGGGCTACCCTGCGCTCAAACCGTTTCCAGTTCTTGTCCACAGTAAACTTATTCGAATTCGTGGGTGGTTACAGATGCTGTGTGAGACACCCCATAGTTACCAACATGGAATCTTGTGGAATAAGAACATCCCGTTAGCACAGCAACCACTAATAATACAATCAAAGTTTTCATTGCTCTCCTCAATTAGGGCGGTGTAAGGTGTATGTTTGCGCCGGTTCCCCATTTTCCTCTATTACTCTGCTCTTTCGCTTCTGGGACTTTGAATCAGGGTCAATAGGGTGGGCATTTGGTTTCCTGATGGGATATTGGAACCCTTCCATTGGAAATTTCTTACCAGTATTAATAGCATTCAGTGTATAGCGAGAAATACGGAATTCCTTGTAGATCTCTTCCATAGTTCTTTCTTTGGCTAATAATTCTACCACGATCTCATCCACCCTATCCATCTAATTCCTCGTCGCCACAGCCAGCATCAAAATCTATTTTCTTTGGCTTCTGGTCGTGCATTAAAAGGTTCATGCTTGCCATATCCATCCACAGGTCTATCTGGCATTCAGCCATATCCCAATGCCGTGCCTTGGAAATAGAAAACGCGACATCAGGGTCATCGTCATCCTTCGAGTAGTACCGCTGTAATAATAACACGTTATCTGGTCTGTCTGTCAGTTCCCCCGCACCCCTGATTGAAAAGCGATCCAGTTGATCACTCATACTGAGGGATTTCCTAGCGTGGGCTACCAGAATAATGTGGCATTCCAAATCCCTCGCTAAATCTGCCAAGCGACACACCACTTCCTTTTGGGCAGTGTAGTCATCGTGCCGGATGCCGGAAATGGTCATCAGGGAGTCCACAAGGATAAGGTCTACGTCAAAATTGTGGATGGAGTACCGGATACCCGCTTCCAGAGTATCCATGTTCATCGTGCCTTCCTTGTCAAAGAAGTACAGTTTATCCATGCACCACAGGGCAAACCCCAAGCAGAAATCAGTGGTAGGCCGCAATTCAGTAGAGGCCATTCGATTCAATCTCACTAATTGGCTGCGTGGTGACATTTCTAATGAAACTGAAAGCACTTTCGCCCCTTGGGTCAGACACTGGAGCGCAATTTGACCCAACGCTAGAGATTTGCCCGATGAATTGATACCTCCTAAGAGGGTGCTTTCACCGGAGCGTAACCGGAATGTTTCATCCAGAGTAGGCCACGGTAACCTGTAGCCGGTTTTCTCTTCGCCCAGATAATAACTTAATACCTGATCTGTAAACTCATTGGCGGAGCGGATGGAATGCTCACTCTCTATTCTCAAGTACGGCGCGAGAATATCTGGAGTCAACGGATGTCCACCTACGTCGCTTCCGGCAATTGGTTTTTTTAATGCCCAATCGGGCAATACTTCACTCATTAATTTGCTCCCTATGCTCTAGTATTGTACCGATGCCACGCAGAATGTCTTCCCCATCTTCTAATTCATCTATGCAACTCCTGATTCCCATTGCCATATCTTGGAATCCGGCATAGGTCTGTGGAACAATGCCAATGTAATTGTCCAGAGCCTCAAGTTCGCTCCTGATGAATTCAACTATCTCTTCCGCTTTCTCTACGAGCATCGCGGAAGACCCAGTAGTCGGAGTCTGCAAGATCGAGAAGTTGTCCACGCGCATTTCGTTTACCGCTGGTTGGTTTCCAATACTGGTCGCCCCAAACTGAACCCTTCTTGTCAGTCCAAATGTAGTTCCAGTTCACAGACCTGTACCCAAGCCCACCGGAACGTGCATTTGCTGATTTCAACCCCGACTGCTTGGGGAGTTTCCAGATGTCGTCAATATACAGCAATACATCTTTGAATGCAACCTGTCTTTCATCTCTTATGGAATTGTCGTGAGACATGGCCTGTAAGTCCAGATAGACCTTCCAACAATGGGCTTTTGATTCCCGCTTCACAGAATCCGCCACGGCTAATTTGTTCATGCGGTCTATTATGTTCAAAGTCCTGTTGAGGGCGTACTCCTTGTCGAATGTGCCAGTTTTCTTTTTTTCGATCACAGCCCTGCGGTACACATTCCGCGCCATCTTCTCAAAATGTAATATTCTCTCTCTAGTTACCTTCATAAGCATTCCTTATTATTATTATTCGAACCATAATTATATCATATTTGACAGGGGTGCCCATGCGGGTATACTTGCAAGTGGCAACTAAGGAAAGGCATTTTCTTAGGGAGTGTGGCTGAATAATTCCGAGACCTTCGGGGGATAAAGCAGACGCACACGGGTAGCGCCGGGGCATTAATGGTGTCTCACCACTCTTCGCAGAGTGGGTGCGTAGTCAAGAGGATAAACAGCCACCGTTGGCGACCAAGCCTCTTTTGCGGGTAACAAGCGAATCCCGCCACTCCTGCCACTCGGATTGGTTGTCTGGAGGTTTTGATTACAACCTAGAGTGAGCGGAGGCTCACTACTGCTCAACCAGTCCACCACCACTAATTAGGGAGAGTAACATGAGAAGCATTGGCAGTATTGGCGCAACTAGGGCCAAATCGCCCAAGACCAAGAAGACCAGTCGAACCAAAAACGGTTTCGGCGGGAAGAAAATGACCAGATCATTATCTGGTAGCCTACGCTGTAACAGTAATTACGACCATCTCAGCACCCCAGAATCTGGGACAGGGTGACCAACTATGTATGATATCGGTGACAAAATTTGTGATATGCACTATGGGTTACCATCTAAGGACTACGATGGTAATAAAATCAAGGTCATTAACCATATCAAGATCAGGCTAGATAACGCAGAGCATTTAGTTCGAGCATTATTACACAATGTTGGGAGTGACAAGCACAAGCATCTTGATAACCCCTACCGTGTTGACAATAAATATGCCATGATTGTCGGCCATGAATTTGGAAGGCATCAAGCAGTTTGGTCATATGATGATAGATGGTTTGGAATGCTTGAGTTTGAATTGGTAAAAGATGATCCTAGCAATGGAGAGCCACCAAATCCAGACCCCCGAGAAGCCATCCAGATGGCCATAAGACTGCTCGGTGGGTATTCCGAGACCGCCAGAAAGTTCCAAATCAGCCGTTCTGCGGTTCATCAATGGTCTCGACTTCGAGTACCCGCTAACCGAGTTCGTATGATGGCTCGATTGGTGGATCATCAGGTGACACCGGAACAACTTCGACCCGACGTTTTCACAGAGTCCGATGAAGAAGCCTGACGAGGAGAAACTGGCACAGATGTACGGTCAGAATGAAGACAAGAAGAAGGCATACCGAAAGGGGTGGTATAATGCAGGGCGTATCATCCAACAAAACAAGGAGAAGTCTAAACAGTCTAAATAGAGTATATTAGTTAATGCTTATATAGCATTCCCTTTATAATCATATAGTTATCTTCTGTTTGTTACTATAGTAGAGGGATGAAAAACCAGAGAGTGGGCTGGAAAAGAATGGGATGGCAGAACCCGAAACCCACAGAAACTGCTACTTGTACAGGCGCTATGACAGGGGGCGCTATTAAAACGTGGGAATGTGAGATTGTAAAATCCATCCTTTAGGATGCCACGACAGAAACAGTATGAGTACCAAGATGGAATGACTGACAGGCCTATCTCACTATGCCCTGTCAAAAAGACAGTTATGCTCAAAAAAGAAGCCCCCACCGAAGTAGGGGCTTAATAGGTTACCTTATGAATCGACGTAGGTCATGCTCATCAAGAATTTTGTTGAATTCTTTGTTGATCTTGTCGATTCTGTCTCTTGCACTGCGCTTGCGTGGTGAGGGGTTAGCGGGAGAACCATATTCTGATGGTTCTTTCGTTACCTCAGCGGGATACTCGATGTCGCCGTCTACGTCAGGAATATCGGCATACGGCTCATCGAATTCATCTCTCCAGCCCTCTATCTTGTATGCCACAGTAGTGTAGGCGTCTAATTCACCCCTACGATACTTGTTCTGCATATTGAATTTGGGTAGATTACTTATCTCCAGACCCTCTTTAAGGTCTTGTATCTGTTCCGATACAAATTTATAGAGGGCAGACACAAACACGGCTTCACTTGATTGGATTTTATCCATATCAATTTCTCCAAAGTTGAATTGTGAAAGAACAGCCACCGGGGTGGCTTTATTATAATAACACACAGGGTCACAGGTTGCAATCACAAAAGCGACCTATCCTGTTCAATTCACGACACAGGATAATAATAAATTAAGTGTATTAGAATATTCTAATATGGCAATACCACTAAAGCACGACCCAAATCACAGAAAGTATAAAAGGGCACACAGGCGACACAGGAACTTGGTGCAAAAGGACAATAAGCACAGATCCTACGCCCACAAGCCCATCACAGCATACAATAGGAAAAAAGTTGTTGATTTTGATCTAGGTTAGTTGTACTATTTACGCTCCACTATCACGGGGCGTTACTATGTCAAAATTTGAGTACGTTAATGGGCAACGGACTGTCAAACACTTTCGGGATATGCCACGAGATTTCATACCTTGCACGGCTCCGAATTGTAACCGTTGGTATAATCGACGAAACGTAGTTAGAAAAGGGTACTGTGATCTGCACAAGCACTTGATTAGTGCGGGTTAAACAGTGGGAATCGCGCTTAAATACCGAGTACCCGCCGGTCAAGTTATGGTTGCCGCACCACGGCTACAACAGAAACAAGTATTAAACTTGTACCCGATTGTCAAGGTATCCACTATGACCGGGAAGTTAGTTGATATTCCCGCCATTAATACCAACACAATCTCAAATCCTTTCTGCATTGCAATGCACAGCGCAAAGGATAACGTAATATGTTCTAATTGTTTCTCGTGGAATATGTTACACGGTAGCCGTAAAAACTGCGCGAAAGTCTGGCAAAAGAACAGCGATTTTCTAGCCGATGAAATAGAATGGCAATACTTGCCTACTTTTAACGCTTTATGGGTCAGATTCCACGGCCACGGCGAATTGCAGAACATCGCCCATATGGTCAATTTTCACAACATCGCGCTGAAAAACCCAGAAACCACATTCTCACTGTGGACTAAGCGCCGCGACATTATCCGCCAGTACCACAGGGACTATACACAGCCGGATAACCTGATACTGATCTATTCTAATCCACTAAAGGATAGAATAATCACACAGCCGCCACAGGGATTCTCTAAGGTCTTTAATGTGGTCACACAGCCAACCACAGCCGAGAATTGCACAGGCAAGAATTGCATAGATTGCCTCACTTGCTATCGCACAGGGGCACAGGCGGTTATAGTCGAAAGAGAAAAAAAGCGCAGTTAAGCGCCTCAAGATATTCGAATATTCTAAAAGTCTAATATTCGATATTTAGTATATTACCATATTCTAATATAGCCAATTTAGAATATAATCGAATTCTTATATTCGATGTAAAAAAATGCTCCCGCCAGAATCCGCAAAGGAGGAGGATGCGGTAGCGCAGGGTGCGCCAATCTAGCGGGAGCCAATCGCGGAGTATGCTGGCTTAATCCCGCCAGCGAGGAGTTAGATTAGTAAAAGGATAAAAAGCAATAATAGGAAAAATATTATTGCTATTTTCATCCCGCCGTTATTGTCCCGTTAGGGATTGGTGTATTGTTGGCTATTGCTTTTTTTCGCGCTCTAGCCAATGCAACAACGCTGTCATGTTCCGCCTGTAGTATCCCGATAAGAATATCTGCATTATTAAGATTGTCTACTGGGTCATGACCTTCGCAAAGCTTAAGCCAGTTTTTCAGAACATAATGGGCGGTTGCGTCTCTCATTACAAACTCGCGGGAAGTCATGCTGCAAGACTCATGTTAACCGCCATTCGATGCGCGGTATTTTTAAGTCTCGCGCCATCGCCAAAAAAAGCGCGTTGGAGCCTGTTTGACTTACTCGTAACCGTTGACCCGATTGCAGCATTTCCAAAAGGTCTTTCCTTGGTTACTTTGCGCGGTGTTTGCAACCCCAGCATTGTGTAATCAACATAATGAAAAACTGCCTGTGTTGCGCCGTGTAATGTACCAACTCTAGACTCAACTCGGTTTGCATGATTAGCGCCGCCGGGAGCGTTGAAATAACTTGCCGATATCTTATCTGCAATTCTTTCAATTATCGCCTTTGCATCATTGTCCATCAATTCAAGGTCGCCCAGGGGTTTGCCATTCATCGCGGCGCGAATATAAAAACGAGATAATTCCTCTGAATTCATTTCAGTATTCGCTAGCGCGTCAACCTCGTTTGCATATTGAATCTCTGCCGCTGTAATCAATTCCAAGTTACCAACAACCTTTCGTGGGTCGTATGGCTCCCTGTGCGATATCCTCATGATATCGTCAGCGGTATCAATTGCTAGCGTTAGCGTGTTGTTGCAAACAACGTAGGTATTTGAAATGAATTTCAGAGACTTCCGGGTTAGGTCATAGGAAGTCGATAGAATCAAATTCCTTTTGACCTGTTCGCCAGCAAGAAAGTTATCGGCTGTTGTTTCTGCCATAAACCAAATCTCTTTCCCGCCGCGCAAACTACCAATTGTTGACATTCTATAATCACCTTTTTGGCAAACCATTTCCATCGCATCGCAGAGCAAGCCAATGCGGTGAACATGATACTGATCGGAAGCGCCTGTACATAATGCTTCCATAGTATCGTCGCGGTAGATAACCCGGCGATCAGAAGAGACCATATGATGGCTTCTTGCTGTTCCAGAACCGCGCCATCTATCTTCTTTACATATTGCAAGGTACTCAACTGGTGCTGCTCTAACTTCCCAGTCTAGAGCCTTCTCTCGCCATTCAGCGGGTGATTCATCAGGGTGTACTCGATAGGCTTCGAAGCCTTCCGTTTCCCACCAAGGCGCTCTACCGCCAACCGCGACTGCCATATGAACAACGTTACCTGTTGTGTCAATTTCACCTGACATAATTAAATACTCCATCCGGCGTTAGACAACAGAATACCGTCGCGCCGGAAAAACGCCGGTATTCAGAATTCAATTGTTAAAGATCTCGCCGTATTGCTAACCAAGTATCCTAGTTAATACTTGTGCAGGTACTGAAGGGAATCCACCCACCTGCCTCGCTGATTTACTTAGTCGGCTGTTGCTTAACTTAAGGCGTAATGCAACATGGCGAGATTATCATATCCGGCGCAAATAACCACCACTGTATACAATAACAGTATTGACAAATTAATGAATCCATGAATGAGAATATATAAGGACATTCATAGAATACGGTATATGTCAAGTGTTGACAGATTGTGGCCAGTCGATTGTTGCCTTGAATCATATAGGCAAGCCACAGCGACACGCCGCCGGTAGGTCTGCAAAGTAAACCAGTCTGCAATAAATACCAGTTTATCCCGCAAACCAGTTTGCATTACAAACCGAATTCTCTACCAGTTTAGCGGCATATTCGAATATTAGTATATTCTAATATCCAGCATCTGCCAACATTCGAATATTATTGAATTCTAATATAGACCCCCGCCCCCCTTTTATTTTAAATTCGAATTCGATATTGTACCCACTCACCATCGGGGGATTTTAGGGTGGTATACTACCCCAAAAGGGATAAAAGCCCGTGTAGGGCATTACAGAGCGTTAGAGAGGAAATCTGATGGCAAATGAAATATACAATGGCCCCGTTCCAAACCAAGTAATGGATTCGGCAGGGATTGCAGGAATGGATGCGGCTCGAAGAGTGGCTGGGGAGAATACAGGTCTACCATTGACCCCAGAAGGTGTTCCAGACCCAGAACAGAGCATGGAAGCCATGTTCCATGATTGGTTGCGGAATAAGTTACCAGAGTTGGCCCAGATTTTCATGCAGGAGATGCAGGGAAGGATGGGCGCTCAGAGTACAGAAATCCCCACGACAGACCCACGAGGGATGGGCGGTACTCCTGCTATGCCAGCAATGGATACGGCAATCAGGGGGATACCGGGAGCCGCAGGTGGCGCTCCAAGAGGGATGCCTGTAGGGCCAAGAGCAGGATTGGTAGGAAGTGCCCCCTACTGAGTCTCTCCTAGATGAGGGGGGTTGGTCTGAGTGGTTAGAGGAGCAACGCAAACAAGAACAACTTCGCAAGTTGCGCCGGATTGGTATTTCTGAGGACTTGATATCAGAATCAATCAAAGCAGAGGGGTTGGTTCCCCCGCAGGGGAACGGATTGGTAAGTTCTGTGCCAGAGGAACCAAGCGAATTGGATGTCTTTTTAGAGCGAGTGCGTAACTTCCCTTATGATGATTTAGACTGGAAAAGATTCCTTCTTAGATTAGGAATAGATTTGCCCTTTATAAACTGGCCTTTGAGGAGAAGGAGAAATCCAAACATACCAGAAGTAGAAGAATGGAACCCATGAGAACAGAAAAACAAGAACTATTCATTGAGGCATATTGCTCCATAGGGAACGCTACCAAGGCAGCGATCCAAGCCGGTTACTCTGAGAAGACGGCTAAACAACAGGGCCATGTCCTCAAGAAAAGGTTACACAAGGAGATAGATGAGTTAATCAGGAAGAGGGTGCAGGACGCAGTTCCTGCGGCTTTTAATGAATTGTCTTCCTTGGTACAGAACGCCACAAGTGAGCAGGTTAGGTTGGCCGCTGCTAAAGACATATTAGACAGGGCTGGCTTCAAGCCCACCGATAAGGTGGAACAGAAGATCACACACGGTGAGAAGTCCACCGATGAACTGAGGAAAGAACTGGAAGCCCTGACCGGCTCCACAGAGATTGAAGAGATTCCTGAAAGGCTTAATTAATGCCAATACAACGATGCTCCCTAAAGGGTGGCAAGAAGGGTTGGAAATACGGCAAATCTGGGAAATGCTATGCAACTAGAAAAAGCGCAGAGAGGCAAGCAGCAGCGATTCATGCCTCCGGCTACAAAGGCAGAACTAGAACAAGCAGTAGAAATCGCTAGGGAGATACGTCAAAGGGAAAGATACAACCGTATCGACTACTACGACCCTTACCCCTACCAGAAGGCTTTCCACGATACGGGGTCTACCTGTAATCAACGGCTTTTGATGGCTGCTAACCGTATTGGAAAATCATATTGCGGTTCAGCGGAGATGTCCTACCACTTAACCGGATTGTATCCAAAGTGGTGGAAGGGAAGAAGATTTCGCCAACCCATTGTAGGCTGGGCTGGTGGGGTTTCAAACGAAACCACACGGGATATTGTACAATTTGAGTTATTGGGTTCCCCCGACGATCCAGAGGCTTTCGGCTCCGGTACTGTGCCGAGAAAACTTATAATAAAGACAGAACGAAAGCCCGGTGTTCCAAACGCCAAAAGCGTAGCCCTGATCAAGCACGTAAGTGGGGGGAACTCTTCTTTATTCTTCAAAGCCTATGAAATGGGTGTAGAGAAGTGGCAGGGAAGATCAGTAGACTGCATATGGCTGGATGAGGAGCCATCTAGGGAGATTTACTCCCAAGCCGTCACCAGAACCCTTGATAGAAGGGGCATGGTTTACATGACCTTCACCCCTGAAGCGGGGATGACAGAGACTGTGGCTTCCTTTATGAACAACCTCAAGCCGGGGCAATCCCTTGACAACGCTACTTGGGATGATGCGTCGGAAAGAGTCATGTCCATGAAGGGTAACCGTGGACACTTGAATGAAGGTGTCATGGAACAGATTCTATCCTCTTATGCACCCCATGAGAGGGAAATGAGAAGGTATGGAAGACCTTCCATTGGTTCTGGCCTTGTTTTTCCCGTGCCGGAGGAGAAGATACTTATTGATCCCTTCACTATCGAAGCCCATTGGCCCAGAATAGCGGCTATAGACTTTGGCTTTGACCATCCCACTGCCGTCGTATGGACAGCATGGGATCGTGAAGAGGATATGTATTATATTTATGACTGTTACCGTCAGGCAAAGGCTCCACCCTCTGTACACGCCGCTTCTATACAAAACAGGCCCAATTTCGTACCCCTTGCATGGCCCCATGATGGGAACAGGCGAGATTCGATGGGAAATCCCGGTTTAGCGGAGCAATATCGCAATTTAGGCTGCAATATGCTCCCATTTCACTTTGAAAACCCCCCTGCTTTGGGTGAAAAGAAGGGTGGAAACTCCATAGAAGTCGGCATTATGGATATGCTGCAAAAGATGGAAAATGGTCAATTTAAGGTCTTTTCTACCCTAAAAGAGTGGTTTGAGGAGTTTAGGATGTACCACAGGAAGGATGGGAAGATTATTCCGCTTAGAGATGATCTCATGTCGGCAACAAGATACGCAATCATGTCCATGAGATTCGGTATATCGGGTGAAGACCCGCAATGGACAAAGGACATAGAATATAGAGATTATGGCATCATCTAGAATGACTGAAGAAGAGATTGTATCTAGGATAAAGTCAGAGATTACTGACTCTCTAGGCTATGGGGATGAGATATCCAAGCAAAGAGAATCGGCTATGGAGTATTACTATGGCCTTCCCTTTGGTAACGAGGTGGAGGGTAGATCACAGTTTGTCGATTCCACGGTAGCGGATACGATTGAATGGATTAAACCTTCTCTAATGAGGATATTTGCCTCTGGTGACGAGATGGTTGTATTTGAGCCACAAGGCCCAGAGGATGTTGCGTCGGCACAACAGGCCACGGATTATGTGAACTATGTGTTTATGCGCGACAACCCCGGCTGGGAGATACTTTACTCTTGGTTCACTGATGCGCTTCTTCAGAAGAACGGTATCGTCAAGGTATGGTGGGATGAGAGCGACGAATGGAACCGTGAGGAGTACAGAAATCTAACAGAGGATGAGTTAGCCCTTCTCCTGAACGACCCTAACGTAGAGGTTGTAGAGCATACCGCCCCCGGTGAAACATTTGAAGACTATGGCGAACAATACTCCGAAGGACACCATGTTGTTATAAAGCGGGATTTAAGCAAGGGCAGGATTGTAGTAGACCCTGTTCCCCCCGATGAGTTCCTGATTGCCAGAGATTCCAAGAGCATTGACGACTCTAAGTTTGTCTGCCACAGGATAAGAAAAACCCTATCCGAACTAAGGGAGATGTTTGGCGATCTGGATATCGAGGAACTGGGCGGTGATGAAGATGATGCTTTCTCTGGGGAGAGAGATGCGCGGTTTGACTTTGATGAGTCCTCTACCCATTCCCCTTGGGGTTTTGAATCTTCCGCGCAAGAGGACGCACTGAGAACTTACTGGTTACAGGAAGCCTATCTAAGAACTGACTATGATGGAGATGGGATTGCTGAACTGAGAAAGGTCTGTCTGGTAGGGAGAAAGGTTCTAGCCAATGATGAGATTGACAGGATTCCCTTTGTCTCCCTAACCCCAATAAAAATACCCCATAAGTTCTTTGGCCTGTCGGTTGCCGACTTGGTGATGGATTTGCAATTAATAAAGTCCACACTGATGCGTAACCTGATGGACAATATGTACAACCAGAACTTCGGCAGGTATGCCGTCCTAGAGGGGCAAGCGAACTTAGATGACCTGCTCACCCAAAGACCGGGTGGGGTAGTCAGGGTTAAATCACCTAACGCTATCATGCCTTTAACGACCCCATCCTTGGAGCCATACTCATTCCAGATGCTTGAATACTTGGATGGCGTGAGGGAATCCAGAGCCGGTGTATCTAAGATGTCTCAGGGTATAAATGAGAATGCACTGACTTCACACACCACAGCCACCGCCGTTAATGCAGTGATGACTGCCGCTCAAAGCAGGGTAGAACTCATAGCAAGGAACTTTGCAGAGACTGGCGTAAAGAAACTGATGGTGTGTATCTACGAACTCTTACAGAAGAACCAAGACAAACAGCGAATAGTTAAACTGAGGAATGAGTGGGTTCCAGTAAGGCCGGATATGTGGCGAGATAAAATGGACTGTACCATCTCAGTAGGAATAGGGCATGGCAATAAGGATCAGCAACTCATGCACCTGTCCTCTATGCTGCAATTCGCATCACAAGCAATGGCGGGTGGTTTGAAGATTGTCAATCAGAAGAATATGTATAACATGGGTGCAGCCCTCATTAAGAACATGGGCTTCCAGAATGTTAGTGACTTCCTGACTGACCCAGATCAAATACCGGATCAGGGGCCATCCCCACAAGAACAGATGGCCCAAGCCAAGATGCAGAATGAGCAGAAAGAACTTGAAATAAAGGCCGCAGAGATTCAGATTAAAGCCCAGAAGGTAAAACAGGACGCACAGGAGGCTGCTGTTGATGCCCAGTTAAAGGTGGCTGAACTGAACCTTGAACGTGAACAAAAGAGAGCCGTAGCGATAGGAGCAACATAATGGCAATTACGAGAGTTAGAGTGGGCAGGGGCAAGGGGTGGAAAGCATCCTACGGTGGAAAAACTAAGGTGTTCAAAACAGAGGCAGCGGCTAAAAGATGGGCTGCTGATCCTAAATCTGTCGTAAGGAAAAGTGACCAAATGTTGCTGGCAAGAAGAAAAGAGAAGGCTCGTGACCCCACGCTTAACCCTAAAGTTCTAGTAGGTAGAGAAACTGGTGTAGCATCTCGTAAAAAGTCCCAGAAGAAAAAAACACGAGCCAGAGGGAGTATGAAAGTATATTGATGTCTGACTTACAGAGAGAGGAGAAGGCACAAAACCTTCTCAACAACGAGTTGTTCCAAGAAGCCTTTGAGGTATTAAGAAAAGATTTAATGGATCGCTGGTCAGCCAGTGGTTCAACAGAGTTGGAAGCCAGAGAATCAATCTGGCTTGCGATGAGATTGCTTGACAAACTTTATGGCCATGTACAGTCCATAGTTGAAACTGGGCACATGAATAAGGTTATGGAGAAGCAACACCCATTCATCTAAGAGGAATTAAATTATGGCGGATAAGCAAGTAGCCCCGCAAGCACACGAAGAGCAAATGCAACCCGGCAGTATAAGGGAAGCGCAAGAGGTATTACTCGGCTTAATGGAATCCGAAGAGGAGAAACCAGAAACTGAGGAAGCCGCCCCTACGGAAGAGGAAGAGTCCACTGAGGAAACTCAAGACGAATCATTGGAAGAGGAGTCCGAAGAGGAAGCCGAATCTGAATACGAGGAGGAAGACTCTGAGGACACTGATGAACGCGCAGTAGAAGGCGAGGAATTTGTATACGCCGTTAATATTAACGGCGAAGAACATCAAGTACCCCTCGACGAATTACTGAAGGGTTATTCGCGCCAATCAGATTACACTCGAAAAACACAAGAACTGTCTGAACAACGAAAAGAGATAGAAGCAAACCACCATCAATGGAACGCTGAAATCCAACAGATTCAGACGGAACGACAGCAATACGTTAATGCCCTGCAAAACGTGATTGAAAACTCGATGGGCGATCTGGACAAGTTTGCCAACACGGATTGGGAAGCCCTTAAAAATGACAATCCGCTTGAATATATAACTAAAAGGGATGATTTTAGGGAAGCCCAAGACAAAGTAAGGCAAGTCCAATACCAGCAGCAACAGGTTCGCCAAGCCCATGAACAGGAAACATCAAGAACTCACCAACGTGTCCTGCAAGAGGAACATGGTAAGTTAGTGGAAGCACTTCCTGACTGGGGCGATACTCAATCACGTCAAAAACTCAGTGCCGATATCAAGGAATACGCGATGTCTCAGGGGTACTCCTCTGAAGAGATTGGCTCCTTGATAGACCACAGATCATTTATGACTTTATATAAGGCCATGAAGTATGATAAAGCGTCCTCGCCTGATGTAGTTCAGAAGAAGGTGAAGAATAAGCCAAAGGTCATTCGCGCCGGTTCTGCAAGAACCAAGTCCGATGTGGGAAATCAACAACGTAACGCAAAAATGAAACGTCTCCGAAGTTCAGGCCATGTCGATGATGCGGCCTCTATTTTGGAAGATTTATACAATTCCTAATAAGGAGAAATAACAAATGGCAATTGCTACAAATACGTCACTGACCTACTCGTCAGTTGCGATCCGAGAAGCATTGTCAGATGTAATTTACAACATCGCTCCTATGGACACACCCTTCATGTCAGGTTGTGCTAAACAAAGTATTGATAACACTTTCTTTGAATGGCAGACTGATACAATTACGGCTGGTGCAACTAACCGTAAGATTGAGGGCGATGACAG
>Ga0208180_1000931_pt1 | contig 20911 bp, 16 predicted proteins | sample MalvireepMed_s16_FD_184241 | JGI IMG/M metagenome (GOLD analysis project Ga0208180, IMG submission 184241) | Marine viral communities from the Global Malaspina Expedition - Malaspina viral metaG DeepMed_s16 (SPAdes) (version 2) | ecosystem: Environmental > Aquatic > Marine > Oceanic | place...
ACCTGATACAGCACACCGTCTTCCTGACGCTGCCAGACCACCGCCATCAGGAGTCGACGCCCAGGCCCACCCCGGTCACGTCACCGTCGGCGCGGGGATCGCCCAGCCGCACCTGGTCCTCGGGCAGGCCGTGCTCTTCGATCAGCCGGTCACGGGCCTGCCGGGCCCGCTCCCCGGCCAGCTCCAGAAGGGTCTCGTCGTCCACCTCGGCGGCCGCCTGTTCCAGCATCCGCCGCCAGGCTTCCCGGGCGCGATCGGCGTCGCTGTCGCCTTCCAGGGTGTCCCGGTCGCGGTCCAGGCGGTCCTCATAGGTGTCGAGGATACGTTCGCGCCAGTCTTCGCCGGTGAGCGCGGTGTCCAGGCCCGGCCAGTCACCGCCCAGGTCGTCGATCACCTCGGCTTCGCCGAGCGCGCGCCGGTCGTCGTCACTGGCCTGCCCGGTGAGGATCACCGTCAGGTTGTTCCGGTCCTTGAGAATGTCCGCCAGGCGCGCCACCTTATCGCGCGTCTCACCCGTGGGCCGGTCGTCGCCGGCCCGGAAAGGCAGGTATTGCAGGTCGTCGTCGCCGCCGCCGGCGAGGCTGGCGAGCATGGAGAACGGCGCCGTGGCGGCTTTCACCAGCACATTGCGGATCACCCGCAGCACCACGCCGCCGGCGCTGAACCCCGGGTCGTTGAGATCACCGGCGATGGTCACCGGCAGGCGGATCATGCCGGAGCTGTCACGCAGCACCGACAGGCCCAGCTTCACCGGCGCGTCCAGCGCCTGTTCGCTGTCCACTCGCTCGCCCAGGTAGAACTTGTCGGCGGCGATCTTGGTGGTGCTGTCCAGCTGGCCGTCCTCGATCGACACTTCGGTGTCCACGTCCAGACGACCGCGCTCGACCCCGAAGCCCAGATAACGGGTGGTGAACGGGGTCAGGGTTTCCATGCCGTAGCCGTCCAGTTGCCCGGTGAGGTCCAGGTACAGCGGGCTCACCGCCAGATCGCCCTGGGCGCGCAGGCGGGCCTGGCCGTTTACGCGCCCCGAGGTCTCCAGCCGGGCGCGGCCGGAGCCGGTGTCGAAGTTTTCCATGACGCCGCTCCACTGCTCCAGCGTGACGTCGAAATCCGGGGTCAGGGTGTTGTCCCGGTGCGCCAGCCGGGACTCTTCCACCGACACGCGCCCGAGCATCACCCGCCAGGCCGGACCGTCGTCCTCGCCGTCATCGTCGCCGGCCAGGCGCGTCATCAAGCCGCGGCCCTGCTCGTCGAGAAGATGGCGAAAATCAATGCCGCGGCCGGCCAGGCCGTCCACGGTTACGCGACGGTCGGCGGTTTTGACACTCAAACCGTCGGCGGCCAAACGCGCCACGCTGAGGGTCTCGCGGCCGTTTTCGCGGATGTCGGCGTCCGCCACGCTGGCGCGGCCGGTGACGGTGATATCCGGCGTATCGCCGGCCACGGTGAGCGCCAGCTCGCCGCCGGCGCGGCCCTGCTCGATGGTCAACGGCACGGCGTTGGCGAGCCAGGGTGACAGCGTGGTCAGCGGCAACTCCTCGAGGTCGAGATCGGCGGACACCTTCAGCGGCGCAAGCTGTCCGGTGCCGGAGTGCGACAGGCGGCCGCTTTCCGCCAGCACGGCGCTCCCCTCCCACTGCCAGCGGACGCTGTCCTCGACGCGGAAATCGGTGAGGTTGAGAGCCCCTTCACTGAGCGTTACTTCAACCGGCTCGGGCAGGGTCTGGTCGCGGAACACCACGCTGCCGTTCTCCACCTTGAACCGGTCCAGGGTGACGGCCCAGGCCTCGCCTTCGCGGATCCGCTCGGCGGATTGGTCCGCTTCCTCGCGCACCTTTTCACGGGTTTCCCGGGCCCGGTCCGGATCGGACGGCAAAAACAACGTGGCCAGGTCCAGCCCTTCGCCGGTCAGCACCGCCCGCATCGCCGGCTCGGTCAACGTCACTTCCGGCACGCTGACACGGCGCTTGGTGAGATCCAGGCTGACGCCGTCCACCTTGAGGGTGGGCACCTCGAAGCTGGGCGCCTCGTTACCGTCGCGAAGAATGCGCAGCCGGTCCAGCTGGAAACGGCCGTTGTCCACGGTCAGGCCTTCGCCATCCCCGGTGCCGTAGCGGTAATCCGCCGCCAGCCCGAGCATGCCGGACGGCACCTGGAACGGAAAATGCGGCTCCAGCAAACGGGTGAAGGCGGCCACGTCCACCTTGTCCATTTGCAGGCGGCCTTCCACGGTCAGCGGCTCGAACACAAAGCGGCCGCGCCAATCCAGGGTGCCGCCGTCGGGGCCTTCGACGTGCATCCGATAAAGGTTGTCCTCTTCACCCACGCCCCGGGTGGTCAGGTCCTCGATGCTGAACGCCACCGGCAGAGTCAGGGAACTGGGCTCGCTGCCGGAAGCGTCGCTCACGGTAACGCGGCCTTCGGACAGGCGCAGATGGCTGATGGTGAAAGCCGGCGGGCCGGAGGCTTCGTCTTCCGGCGGGGGCTGGTCGGCGGTGTCCGCCTCGCCGCTTTCGCGCAGGCGGGTGACGATGTCGTCCAGGTTGAGGGCGCCGTCCTCGCCGCGGCGCAGGCGGATCTCCAGGCCGGCCAGGTCCACATCGCTGACCCAGGGGCGCCAGTGGAACAGCGACGCCCAGAAGGAGGTGTTCACGTACAGGCGGTCAAAGCGCGCCAGGAAGTCGGTGTCCGAATCGGCGATCCGGAACCGTTCCGCGGTGGCCGACAGCGTCAGCGGGTTGAGCCGCACCTCTTCCACGGTCACGTCCCGCCCCAGCAGACCGGATAACCGCTGCTCGATCTCCCCACGCGCCCAGCCGGGCAGAATCAAAAACACCGTCAGCGCGTACAACACATACAACAGGGCCAGAATCGCCAGAATCCGGGCGCCCCATCCCCGCGAGCGCCACCATTGTATCGGTGTGTCCATGTCGTCGTTCCCTCTGCCCGATTGCGCAAGCGCAAAGTCTAGCATTAACGCCGTGAACAGGTCGCCCCGGCGGCCATTGCGCCGGCGGCGGCAAGGTTCACACTCAGCCTTTTCCAAGGAGGCCGCCATGAGCGACAACTATCTACTCAAGATGTACCAAAAAGCGGCGAAACTGCCCCGCGGTCGCCGGCTTTTTTCCATCATGTTCAGCCGCAAGGCGCCCTATTTCGGCACCATCAAACCGCTGATCGCGGAGCTGCGTCCGGATTACTGCAAGGTCACCTTCAAGAAGCGCAGGGCGGTGGAGAACCATATCGGCACCGTGCACGTGATCGCCATATGCAACGCCATGGAAGCCGCCATGGGGGCGCTGGCGGAAGCGTCGATTCCCAAGCACCTGCGCTGGATTCCCAAGGGCATGGACGTGCGCTATACCGCCAAGGCCACCTCGGACATCACCGCCATCGCCGAGGTCGCGCCGGGCGCCTGGGAAAACGGCCCCGAGTTGCCCGTGACGGTGACCGCGTACCGCGACGACGGCACCGTGGTGGTGGAAGGCACGATCCACCTGTGGGTCACCGAGAAACCCGCCCGCGAATAAAATCCGCGGCCCGGTCGGCGGCGCCGGCCAGGTTCGCCCGCGGGTCGATGCCGCTGCGTTTGCGCGGCGTGAAATCGTGATCGCCGTCGGGCACCCAGTGCAAGGTTACCCGGGACGGCAGGCTGTAGCCGGCCACTTCCGGGGGCTTGCCGAACGGGTCCCTCTCCCCCTGGCAAATCAGTACCGGCGCCGCCAGCGCCGGGAAATGATCCAGCCGCGTCTTTTCGGGTTTGCCGGGGGGATGGAAGGGGTAGCCGAACACCACGCACCCGTCCGGGGCGGTGTCCGGGTCCGCCGCCAGCATGGTCGCCATGCGTCCGCCCATGGACTTGCCGCCCACCCAGACCGGACCCGGCGCCGTCCGGCGCACCTCGTCCAGCACCGCCTGGAAGCACTCAATCAGCCGGGGGGCACGATCCGGCGGCGCCTTGATGCCTTCTTCGCGGCGCCGGGCCATGTACGCGAACTCGAAGCGCACCACCTCGATGCCGCGCTCCGCCAGCAGCCCTGCCATGGTCGCCATGAACGGGCTGTCCATGGGCGCGCCGGCACCGTGGGCCAGCACCAGGGTGGCGACGGGCGTGGCGGGCGCGCGGTTCCAGAGAAGTTCCGGCATCGGCGTTGATTCCTTTGTGCGGTTAAACCGGAGCCACAATGTGGCCGATCCCGACCCCCCTTGTAAACGCGGTCGCTATCAGGCCTCCCAGAGGTGCATCTGACCGGCCAGGCCGGGCGGCCGGAACGCGCTGCTGTCCAGGGTGAAACTTTCCCGGGGCGCCAGGCCGTGGCGCCGGCAGGCCACCTGGAAGCGGCGCGCCAGCAGTTCCGCCATCGGCCCCTGGCCGCGCTGCCGGTGGTGCCAGCGGCTGTCGTAGCTGGCGCCGCCGTGCATTTCCTTCAGCGCCGACATCACCCGTTCGGCCCGTTCCGGATAATGCCGCTGCAGCCACTCCTCCCACAGCGGCCCCACTTCATGGGGCAGGCGCAGGGTCACATAGCCGGCACTGCGGGCGCCGGCCGCCGCCACCTGCTCGACGATATCCTCCAATTCCTGATCGTTGATAAACGGAATCAAAGGTGCCACCAGCACGGTCACCGGCACCCCGGCGCGGGCCAGCTCGCGCACCGTTTTCAGGCGCTCACGACCGCCGCTGGCACGCGGCTCCAGCTGGTTCTTGAGGCGGTTGTCCAGGGTGGTGACCGACACCGCCACCGAGGCCCGGCCCTCGACGGCCATCGGCGCGATCAGATCCAGATCGCGCAGCACCAGCGCGCTTTTGGTGATCAGGCTGAACGGATGTCGGCACTCCGCCAGCACCTGCAGAATCTCCCGGGTTATAAGCCGCTCGCGCTCCACCGGCTGGTAGGGATCGGTGGCGGTACCGATCACCAGCGGCCGACAGCGATAGCCGGGTTTGCGCAGGGTGTCGCGCAGCACCTCGGCGGCGTTGTCCTTACAGAAAATCTCGGCCTCGAAGTCCTGCCCCGGAGAGAGGTCCACATAGGCGTGGTTGGGGCGGGCGAAACAGTAGATGCAGCCGTGCTCACAGCCCCGGTAGGGGTTGATGCTGCTATCGAAATGCAGGTCCGGGCTCTGGTTGTGGGTAATGATCGACCGGGCCTGCTCCCGGTGGTAGCGGGTGGGCCGGGCGGTGTCCGCCTCGTCGCTGACCACGGTGGTGACCTGAAAGCGGCCGGGGTGCCGGCTGAGGGTGCCGCGGTTGGATGCGCTGGTGGCCATGCTGCCTCCAAATACTGGTCATATGGACAGCATTATGGGCAGCCCACCAGGGAACCGCAACAGCGGATTGGCAAAGCGGACGAATCAGTGGGGCCGTACCGGCTGCACCAGCACCCAGGGCATCACGACCACGGTCCACAGCGCTTGGTCGGACTCGAACCAGGCCCGTGCCTGGTCGTCGGTGACGCCGCCCACGCGGCCCTGGTCACGCCACGGCTTGAGCTGCTCGGCCCGGTCTTCGGCGAACGCCACGGCCACTTCGATCAGGTCCAGGTCGCCGGCCACGGCCACGGTCTGGCCGCGGGCAAAGAACGGCTGCAGCTCTTTCCAGTCCGCCTTGGCGGTTTCCTGGTTGAGTTTGGCTCTGAGAATGTCGCTGTCGGTGGGGTCGGCCATGACGTCTCCTGTTGGTGGCCCCGGCGCGGCTGGCGACCGGGCGGCGCCATTATCGCCCACGACGTTCGTAACGCAAGGGAGCGCTTGTGGGAGCGGAACTGAAGAGAGGGAAAAAGAGCGCCCGCCTGGGGAGGACGGGCGTCTGTACCGAAAGGAACGTCCGTGTTCTTTCGCGTCCTTGCCCGATCCAATATAAGAGCCCCGCCGGCTCTTACCTATAATCCATCGCCGTCAATCCGTGTAAGAGATTTGCTCATTGTCGGCGACGTTATTACCACCTGATCTCGGTACCGATGTCGGGAACCGGGTTGCCGTCCCGGTCGAACAGCGCCAGGGTGGCGCCGTTTTCGTCGAGGCTGACACGGGAGAAGGCGTCCCGGCTGTAGACCTCGCCGGGCACCGTGACCCGGCCCAGGGACGGCTTCCAGAGGCCACGCAGGGTGTGGTCGTCACGGATCATCGGCCGGTACCAGCGGAACGCCATCAACGCGGTGGGCCAGAACAGGCCGGAGCAGATCCAGCCGTGTATCGGGTTCCGTCCGCGCCGGTCCAGGCGGGCGTACAGGGAGGCGTGCACGTCGCCGCTGAGCATCAGTAATCGCCGACAGCCGCTGTCGTGGATAGCGTCCACCAGCCGCTGGCGCTGGGCGGCGAAGCCTTCCCAGCTGTCCTGCCCGCGGAACGGCCAGCGCTGCTCGGGAAACAGCGGCACCGAGGACACCAGGCATTTGACCCGGTCCGGCTCGTCCTCGAGCCAGGCCACCACCGCGTCCTCCTGGGCCCGGGACATGATCTTGCGTTGCCAGGGCCAGCGGCTGAGCACGCGCTCGGTGCGCAGATCCATCAGGAAGAAGTCCGCGCAGCCCCAGCGAAAGCGGTACCAGAGCGCGTCCGGGTCGCGCTCCAGGCGGGTGCCTTCCGCGTTCAGCGGCACCGCCGGGGAGTGCGAGGCCTGGTAGATCTGGTAGGCCTTCATGGCGGCCGGGTATTTGCTGGTCCACAGATCCGGATTGGCGCGCGCCGGCCAGTTGTTCTCGATTTCGTGGTCGTCGAGGATCATGTGGTGGTTGTAGTTGGCCATCAGCCGGCGGATGTTGGGCTGGCCGAAACTCTGGCGGTAGAGGTCGAAATACTCCCGCTGGGAGGACGCCGCCGCCACTTTCCAGGTGGAATCGGCGTACACCTGGTCGCCGCCGTAGAGGACGAAATCCGTGGGGCTGGCGGCGGCGTTGTCCGCCATGCGGGAGAAGATGCGGTCGGCCCGGCCGTCCTCCACCTCATGGTCGAGCCCCACGAAGCGGTAACAGCAGGAGCCGAACAGGAAGCTCACCGGCGCCCGGGGCGAGGCCGGCGCGGTGCGGAAGTGGCCGGTGTTGACGTGACCCCAATCCAGCGCCTTGTCCTCGCTGTCCGCCGACGCCACCGCGCCGGCCTGGAACTGATAGCGCCGCCCCGGCTCCAGGTTTCGCAGCACCACCACGCCGCTGCTGTCGAAGTTACCGTTGATGCGGAAATGCCTCGGCCCGCGCCAGCGCGTCTCGCCTTCCAGCCGCCAGCGTATGCGACCGTGCGGCGCCTTCTGGCCGGCCTTCAAGGTTCCGGCGGGCATCACGCCGAGAATACGAATGCTGGTTTGACCGGCGGTGCCCACGATCGGACCGACGACAAACGGCTCTACCCTGCTCTGCATTTATGGCTCCCCCCAAAAGAGCGCGGATACGTCACTGATTGAGCCACCTCTTAAGCACTGCTAGCATCCAGAAAGATTACTTAGCGGGGTGGCGGTTATTTTGTTGCAAGATGCGGTATCTCACACCTTGCGGTTCGCCGCTCTGGTCCTGCTGCTCGGCGCCGCCGCCGGCCCGGCCCGCGGCGACGATGCCGCGGTGTTGACCTCACAAACCGAAACCCTGAAACCGTATCCGGCGGTTCGTTATTTTTGTAGCCCGGAGGCCGAATCGCCGGCGCCGGAGCAGCTGTTCGGCAACCCCGAGGCCTGGCCCTGGCGGGCCACCGGCAACGAGCTGGCCAACCTGGGGTTCACCGCCGATCACTGCTGGTTCCACTTGACCGTGCGTAACCAGGACAACGCCGAAAACGAATGGCGCCTGGTGGTGAACTACGCCCTGCTGGGGCAGCTGGACACCTATGTGCTGGCCGCGGACGGCGAGCGCCTGGCGCACTTCAGCGCCGGCATGGACAGCGCCTTCAACGAACGGGCCAGCGCCGAAGCGACGCCCTCTTTCCCACTGAACCTGCCCCCCGGCGAACAGCGGGAGCTGTATCTGAAGGTGGTGTCCCCACACAGCATTCAACTGCCTCTGGAGTTGATGAGCAACCCCGCGTTCCAGTCCGCCACGCTGGCCCACACGCTGGTTCAGGGTTTGTTCTTCGGCGGCATGCTGGTGATGATTCTCTACAACCTGTCGCTGTTTTTCTCGATCCGGGAAAAAGCCTATCTGCTGTACGTGTGCTGGTCGCTGGCGATCACCCTGTTCATGGCGGTCCTGCACGGCTATGCGCAGAAGTATCTGTGGCCCGGCTCGGCGCTGATCAGCCAGTACATTCTGCATTACCTGCTGCCGCTGCTGGTGATTCTGCCGTCCCTGTTCACCTTGCACTTTCTCGGCCTGCCGGAACGCTCCCCCCCGCTGGCGCGGCTGCTCAGAGGCCTGGTGGGCCTGGGCGTGGCCCTGCTGCTGGCGGCGCCGTTCGTAAGCCGGGAGCTGCTGATTCCGGTGGCGGTGCTGGCGATCCTGGCGATGGATTTAAGCATTCTGCTGATCGGCCTGCTGCGCACCCAGGCCGGCGACCCGGACGCGCGGGTGTTCACCCTGGCCTGGCTGTGCTTTCTGGTCGGCGCCGCCGCCATGTCGCTGAACAAGTACGGCATCGTGCCGCGCAACAGCTTCACCGAGAACCTGCTGCAGGTGGGTGTATTCCTGGAGGTGGTGCTGCTGTCACTGGCCCTGGCCCGGCGCATCAACCGCCTCAAGGAAGCCCATGCGCTGTCCGTGCGCGACAAGGCGGTGGCGGAGATGGACGCCTTCAAGGCCGGCGCGCGCAACCAGGCGAAAAGCGAGTTCCTGGCCACCATGAGCCACGAAATCCGCACACCGATGAACGGCATCATCGGCATGACCGACCTGCTGCGGCGCACCACGCTCAGCGGCCAGCAGGCGCAGTACGTGGACACCATCTACCAGTCCACCCAGTCGCTGGTGACGGTGATCAACGACATCCTGGATTACTCGCGGATCGAATCCGGCAAGCTGGAGCTGGAGTATCAGGAAGTGGACGTGGAGCACCTGGTGGACGACTGCGTGCGGCTGTTCTCGCTGCGGGCGTCGGAAACCCGGGTGCCGCTTTACACCTTCATCGATTCCCGTGTGCCCCAGCGCATCCATACCGACCCGATCCGCGTGAAACAGGTGCTCACCAACCTGCTCAGCAACGCCTACAAGTTCACCGACCAGGGCCAGGTGGCCTTGCACCTGAGCGTGCGCCAGCCCCCCGACGACCAGGGGCAGTGCGTGATAATGCTGGAAGTGGTCGACACCGGCATCGGCCTGGACGAGGCCCAGCAGCAGAACCTGTTCCAGGTGTTCAGCCAGGGTGCCCGCGGCAGCCGCCACAAGTCGCAGGGGGCCGGGCTGGGCCTGACCATCTGCAAACGGCTCACCGAGTTGCTGGGTGGGGAGATCGGCGTGTCCAGCTCACTGGGGCGCGGCGCCACCTTCTGGATCACCCTGCCGACCCGGGTCGGCGCCCCCAGCCGCGAGAAAAACCCGCTCGCCGGCCACCAGGTGATGATGATCAACGAGAACGCCTCGCTGTCGTTGAGCCTGTCTCAGCTGATGGCCCGCTGGGGGCTCGGCGTGATCGAGTTCGCGGACTGCGAGCAGGCCCTGGCGGGCCTCAGCGCGGACACCCTCCGGGCGGACATTCTGCTGGCGTCGGAGGCCAACCTGGCCCGGCGCGGCGAACTGATCCATATCCGCAACCGGCTGGGCGACCCGCCCCTGCTGATTCTCCAGGCCACCGGCGCGGAAATCACCGGCGAGCTGCCCGGCGACATGCTGCTGGTGGAAACGCCGGTGTCCTCGCGGGCGCTCAAGCACACGCTTTCCACCCAGCTGCAGGAGCGCCTGGACCAGGCCGAGCCCGCCGACAGCGCCCCCAGCGGCGCCTCGGAGCATCCCGGCCTGCGCCGTCTGAACGTGATGGTGGTGGAAGACAACGCCGTCAACCAGCTGGTGATCGACAGCATCCTGCGCTCCATCGGCATCCACGCCACGCTGCTCAACGACGGCGCCCAGGCCCTGCGCCGGGTCAGCGAGCGCCCCGGCAACTGGGACGTGATCTTCATGGATTGCGAAATGCCGGTGATGGACGGCTACCAGTCCACCCGCGAGATCCGTCTGTTCGAGCAGAGCCGGGACGTGGACCCCTGCTGGATCATCGCCCTGTCCGCCCACGCCGCCGGCGATTACGTGCAAAAGGCCCGCGACGCCGGCGTCGACGATTACCTCAGCAAGCCGGTGTCCCGCTCCCAGGTGTTGGAGGCGCTGCAGCGCAACCGGGCGCTGTCCGCCGGCGGCAACTGATCGCGACGGATGAAATGGCCGGCGCGGGCCAGTATCATGTCGGTTCGTTTTTCTGCCGACGTTGAAGTTCTCCATGAGCGAAGCACCCCGCAAGATACTGGTCACCAGCGCCCTGCCCTACGCCAACGGTCCGATCCATCTGGGCCACCTTCTGGAATACATCCAGACCGACATCTGGGTGCGCTTTCAGAAGCTGCGCGGCGAGCAGTGCCTGTACGTTTGCGCCGATGACGCCCACGGCACCGCCATCATGCTCAAGGCGGAAGAGAAAGGCATCACGCCGGAGCAGCAGATCGAGCAGGTGAAGGCCGAGCACGAGCGCGACTTCGCCGCCTTCCAGATCCGCTTCGACAACTACTACAGCACTCACAGCCCGGAGAACAAAGCGCTCTCGGAAATGATTTTCCAGCGCAATAAGGACGCCGGCTACATCCTTGAAAAGACCATCACCCAGCTCTACGACCCGGAAAAAGGCATGTTCCTGGCCGACCGGTTCGTGCGCGGCACCTGCCCCAAGTGCAAAACCGCCGACCAGTATGGCGATAATTGCGAGGCCTGCGGCGCCACCTATTCGCCCTCGGAGCTGATCGATCCCTATTCCGCGGTGAGCGGCGCCACGCCGGTGGAAAAAGAAACCACCCAGCTGTTCTTCGACCTGCCCAAGTTCGAGCCCCTGCTGCGTGAATGGACCCGCTCCGGCTCGTTGCAGGAAGGCGTGGCCAACAAGCTGCAGGAGTGGATGGAAGACCTGCAGCCCTGGGACATTTCCCGGGAAGCGCCCTATTTCGGCTTCGAGATTCCCGGCTACCCCGGCAAGTACTTCTATGTGTGGATGGACGCGCCGGTGGGCTACATGGCCAGCTTCCAGAATCTGTGCGAGCGTGAAGGCATCGATTTCGACGACTACTGGAAAGCGGATTCCGACGCCGAGCTGTATCACTTTATCGGCAAGGACATCATCAATTTCCACGGTCTGTTCTGGCCGGCCATGCTCGACGGCGCCGGGCTGCGCAAACCCACCGCCATCTTCAGCCACGGCTTCGTCACCGTGAACGGCGCCAAGATGTCCAAGTCCCGCGGCACCTTCATCATGGCGCGCACCTACCTGGACCATCTGGACCCGGAATACCTGCGCTATTACTTCGCCGCCAAACTGAACAGCCGGGTGGACGATTTCGACCTCAACCTGGAAGACTTCGCCCAACGGGTGAACACCGACCTGGTCGGCAAGGTGGTCAACATCGCCAGCCGCACCGGTAATTTCGTCAAGAAATTCGGCGGCCGGCTCGGCGACGACCTGGACAACCCCTTGCTGGCCCGCGAAGCCCAGGAAGCCGCCGGCCGCATCGCCGCCTTCTACGAACAGCGTGAATTCAGCAAGGCGATGCGCGAGATCATGAGCCTGGCCGACCACGCCAACGGCTACATCGCCGACAAGGCGCCCTGGAGCCTGGCCAAGGAAGACGGCAAGGAACAGGAGGTGCTGGCGATCTGCACCACCGCCCTGAACGTATTCCGGCTGCTGGTGCTGTACCTGAAGCCGGTGCTGCCGGGCCTGGCGGAACGCGCCGAGGCCTTCCTGGATATTCCGCCGCTGACCTGGGCGGACGCCGGCACCCTGTTGCTCGACCACCCGATCAACAAGTTCAAGCCGCTGCTGTCACGGGTGGACATGGCGCACATCGAAGCGATGCTGGCCGATTCCCGCGACACCAACCCGGCGGCCTCCGCCGGGGAAGCGGCGGCCCAGGACACGCCCGAGGAGGAAGACGACACCATCACCATCGACGACTTCCTCAAGGTCAAGTTGCGCGCCGCCCGCATCGCCAAGGCGGCGCCGGTGGAAGGTGCCGACAAACTGCTGCAGCTGACCCTGGACGTGGGCGAACTGGGCGAGCGCAATGTGTTCGCCGGCATCAAAAGCAAATACCGCCCGGAAGACCTGGAAGGCCGCATGGTGGTGCTGGTGGCCAACCTGGCGCCGCGCAAGATGAAGTTCGGCGTCTCCGAAGGCATGGTGCTGGCCGCCGGCCCCGGTGGCGACGATATCTTCCTGCTCAGCCCGGACAATGGCGCTCAGCCCGGGATGGAAGTGCGCTGAGGCCTCGCTGGGGCCATAAAATTGTGGGCGCTTGCCTTGCAAACGAAAGGCCGGCTTTGCCGGCCGGCAGGATCCCAGAGGCGCTGGCATAAAAAAACCGCGACCAACAGGCCGCGGTTTTTGGTTCCGTGGCGCCCGCGCGGGGCGCCGAACGGACAGGGGGTTTACTGACCGCCTTGCTGCTGACGCATCTGTTCCTGCATCTGACGCATCTGCTCACGCTGCTGCTGAGCGCGTTTTTCCAGGGTGGCACGCTGCTCTTCGGTGAGCGTGTCCTGGATGCGGGCCTGCAGGAGAACGCTTTCGGCGGTCACATCGCCGGTCAGCTCGCCCAGCTCTTCCGCGTTGTCGCGGATTTCGCCTTCGTCGTAGTCCGGACCGATCTGGTCGCTCAGGGCCTGCTGCAACTGCTGCGCTTCGGTGCGCATTTCCGTGATCTTGCCTTCGGAATCCTTGATCAGTTCACGCAGTTCCTGCTTTTGGTCGTCGCTCAGATCAACCATTTGATCCAGCTGGTCCACCTGGTCGCCCTGCTGCTGGCCGGGGGCCGCTTGCTGAGCGGTTGCGGTGGCACCGAGACCGAGGGCCAACAGGGCCGCCAGGCTCACTTGCTTTAAGGTCATCATAGAGATCTCCCAGACGTTTTATGGACTGTTTGCAAATTCGTGAACGGGTCACGCTACCGGATCAGGCAACGGAACGTCACCCCCGGTTCCCCGGGCAACCAAGAACGGTTTCCCCTGACTTCCGGGTCACGGCTGTGCAGCCGAGTCATGACGCGAGGTCCAGCGGGACACCTCGGAAACGGAAAATTTTGCTAAACTCGCCGTTCCCAAGCGCGAACCGACCCTAATTGATGACTGAATACCTCCTCATCCTGATCAGCGCGGTGCTGGTGAACAACTTCGTCCTGGTGCAGTTCCTAGGCCTGTGCCCGTTCATGGGCGTCTCCAATAAGGTGGAGACCGCCATGGGCATGTCGCTGGCCACCACCTTCGTGCTGACCCTGTCATCGGTGCTCGCCTATCTCACCTGGGCCTATATCCTGGTGCCGTTCGAGCTGGAGTACCTGCGCACCATCAGCTTCATCCTGGTGATCGCGGTGGCGGTGCAGTTCACCGAGATGTTCGTCAAGAAAGCCAGCCCGCTGCTGTACCGGGTGCTGGGCGTGTTCCTGCCGCTGATCACCTCCAACTGCGCGGTGCTGGGCGTGGCGCTGCTCAATGTGCGTCAGAGCGACGCCACCTTTATGAGTTCCCTGACCTACGGCCTGGGCGCCGCCCTGGGTTTTTCGCTGGTACTGATTCTGTTCGCCGCCATGCGTGAACGGATCGCCGTGGCCGATGTGCCCGAGGCCTTTCGCGGCCCCAGCATCGGTCTGATCACCGCCGGGCTGATGTCCCTGGCGTTCATGGGCTTTTCCGGGTTGATCAAGTTATGACCACGGTACTGATCGCCATCGCCGCCCTGCTCGGGCTGGCGGCGCTGTTCGGCGCCGTGCTCGGCTACGCTTCCGAGAAATTCAAAGTGGAAGGCGACCCCATCGTCGAGCAGATCGACGCCCTGCTGCCGCAAACCCAGTGCGGCCAGTGCGGCCACCCCGGCTGCCGCCCCTACGCCGAGGCCATCGCCGAGGGCGAAGAGCACAACCGCTGCCCGCCCGGCGGCGAAACCACCGTGGAAGCGCTCGCCGACCTGCTCGGCCGCGAGGTGCTGCCGCTGGACAACGAGGGCGCCGAGGACGCCAGCGTGGAGCGCGTGGCCTACATCCGCGAGGACGAATGCATCGGCTGCACCAAGTGCATTCAGGCCTGCCCGGTGGACGCCATCGTCGGCGCCGCCAAGCAGATGCACACGGTGATCGCCGACGAGTGCACCGGCTGCGACCTGTGCGTGGACCCCTGTCCGGTGGACTGCATCGATATGATCGAGCGCCCGGTGACCCTGGCCACCTGGACCTGGGACCGCCCGGCCGGCATCGGCCGCCGCCCGGAACAGCGCATAGAGGTGGTGAACCTGTGAGAGCGAACCTGTCCCTGTTCCAGCGTCTGCTGCCCGGTGCGCGCCGCGCGCCGGTGTATGACTTCCCCGGCGGGGTGCACCCCGCCGAACACAAAACCGTGTCCAACCGGACACCGATCGCGCCGGGGCCAAGGCCGGCGCAGCTGGTGCTGCCGCTGAATATGCATCTGGGCGCCCCGGCGCGGCCCATCGTGGCGGTGGGCGACCGGGTATTGAAGGGGCAGATGCTGGCCGAGCCCGCCGGCGCCGTCAGCGCCGCCCTGCACGCGCCCACCTCCGGCACCGTGGTGGCCCTGGGGCCACGCCCGATTCAGCACCCCTCCGGCATGGACGCGCTCTGTATCGTGCTGGAGCCGGACGGCGAGGACCGCTGGGCGGAGCGCCGGCCGGTGGCCGACCACACCCGGCTGGGCCCGGGCAAGCTGATCGCCCTGCTGCGCGACGCCGGGGTCGCCGGCCTGGGCGGCGCCGGCTTCCCCACCAGCGTCAAGGTGAACCTGGGCGACCATCAGCGCGTCGAGCAGCTGATCATCAACGCGGTGGAGTGCGAGCCCTACATCACCGCCGACGACCGCCTGATGCGCGAACGGGCGGACGAAATCGTGCTCGGCATTCAGATTCTGCAGTACCTGCTCAACCCCCACGACACCCTGATCGGCATCGAGGACAACAAGCCCGAAGCCATCGCCGCCCTGCGCGCCGCCTGCGCCGACAGCGACGTGGAAGTCCGCGTGGTGCCCACCAAATACCCTTCCGGCGGCGAAAAACAGCTGATCCAGCTGCTCACCGGCAAGGAGGTGCCCAGCGGCAGCATCCCCGCCCAGTGCGGCGTGGTGTGCCAGAACGTGGGCACCGCCTGGGCGGTAAAACGGGCAGTGCACGACGGCGAACCGCTGCTGTCGCGCATCACCACCGTCACCGGCGACGCCGTGGCGCGCCCCGGCAACTACGAAGTGTGGCTGGGCACCCCGGTGGCCGACCTGCTGCACCACGCCGGCGTGGACAAGGAGCGGCTCGGCCGTCTGGTCATGGGCGGCCCGATGATGGGCTTTACCCTGCACGATCCCTCCGTGCCGGTGGTCAAGACCAGCAACTGCGTGATCGCCGCCAGCGCCGAGGAACTGCCGGAACCGCCGCCGGAGCAGGCGTGCATCCGCTGCGGCGCCTGCGCCGAGGTGTGCCCGGCCAACCTGCTGCCGCAACAGCTCTACTGGTACGCCAAGACCGACGACTTCGAGCGCGCCCAGCACCACAACCTGATGGACTGCATCGAGTGCGGTGCCTGCGCCTATGTGTGCCCCAGCCATATTCCGCTGGTGCAGTACTACCGCTACGCCAAGGGGGAAATCCGCACCCAGACCGCCGAGCAGATCAAGGCGGACCGCGCCCGGGAGCGTTTCGAGGCGCGCCAGGCCCGGCTGGAGCGGGAACAGGCGGAGAAGGAAGCCCGCCGCCGCGCCCGTCTGGAGGCCAACCGCAAGAAGCAGGAAGCGGCGACCGACAGCGGCGCCGGCGACGAAAAGCTGGTGGCGCTGAAGAAGGAAGTGGGCCAGGCTTCCAGCGCCTACAAAGCGGCGGTCAAAGCGGCCAAGACCGCCGAAGCCCAGGAAGCGGACAACGCCGCCGAGCTGCGCGCCCGGGCCGACAGCCTCAAGGCGGAAGCGGACCGGGCCAAGGCGGCCCTGCGCGACGCCAAGGCCGCGGCCCCGGCGCCGGCGGCGGCGCCCGCCGAATCCACCGCCCTGGCGGACCTGAAGAAAGCAGTGGGCGAGGCCTCCAGCGCCTACAAGGCGGCGGTGAAAGCCGCCAAGACCGCCGAAGCCGAGGAAGCGGACGACGCCGCTGAATTACGCGCCCGGGCCGACACTCTGAAAGCGGAGGCGGACCGCCTGAAGGCCGAGTTGCGCGACGCCAAGGCGGCCCAGGGGCCGGCGGCCGCCCCCGCCGCGCCGGCGCCGTCGACGCAGGACAAGGACACCGCGGCGGAGAAACCGGCCGCCGCCGGGGCCGCGCCCAAGGCCGCTGGGGATGACCAGGCCGCCGCCAAGCGCCAGAAGCGCCTGAAAGCCCTGAAAACCGCCTACAACATGGCGCACAAACAGTACAAGGAAGCCCACGCCGCGGTGGAACGGGCCGAGCGCGCCGGCCAGGAGAGCGATGAGGCCCTCGCCGCCATGCACGCCAAGGTGGAGAAACTGAAAGCCAAGGCGGACCACTGCCGCGACGCCCTGGACGCGCTGGTGGAGCAGGCCAAGGCGGATATCCTCGCCCACACCGGCAAGGACCTGAAAACCCTGAAGCTGGACGCGGCCCGGGCGGAAAGCGCCCTGCGCGACAAGGCCGACGAGCTGGAACGGCGCCGCGACACCTCCGACGCGGACACCCTGGAAACCCTGAATTCGGAACTGGACGCTTTGCAAGAACACGCGCAACTGACCCGCCTGGCGTTGAAAACCGCCGTGGAAGAACAGGGGCTGGTGGAAGAATGAGCCTGATCAACGCCCCTTCCCCGCACACCAGCCGGCACACCGACACCGGCGCCGTCATGCGCCAGGTGGTCTACGCCACCCTGCCCGGCCTGGCGGCGCTGGTCTGGCAGTTCGGCCTGGGCAGCCTGCTCAACGTGCTCTGGGCGGTGCTGGTGGCGGTGGTCTGCGAGGCCCTGTTCCTGCGCGCCCGGGGCAAGCCGGTGGCGTTTTACCTTAAGGACTGGAGCGCGGTGGTCACCGCCGTGCTGCTGGGCCTGGCGCTGCCGCCCACCGCGCCCTGGTGGCTGACCCTGATCGGCGTCGGCTTCGCCATCGTGGTGGCCAAGCAGCTCTATGGCGGCCTGGGCATGAACCCGTTCAACCCGGCGATGATCGGCTATGTGCTGTTGCTGATCTCTTTCCCGGTGGCGATGACCCAGTGGATCGCGCCCGGCGAGGCGCCCGCCCCGGCGGACAGCCTCGCCCTGTTCCTCGGCCAGGCGCCGGCGGACGCCTTCACCGGCGCCACGCCGCTGGACACTTTCCGCACCTGGGCCGGCGACGCCGAGGCGCTGGCCGGCCGCGACATTCTCGCCGGGCAGCTGGCGGGCCCCGGCTGGGAGACCGTTAATCTGGCGTTCCTGCTCGGCGGCCTCTACCTGCTGGCGCGCCGTATCATCACCTGGCAGATCCCGGTGGCGTTCCTGGCCGGCCTGGCGCTGCCGGCGCTGATCGCCCACCAGGTGGACGCGGCGCGCTTTGCAGGCTCGCTGTTCCACCTGTTTTCCGGCGGCGCCATGCTGGGCGCGTTCTTCATCGCCACCGACCCGGTGAGCGCCGCCACCAGCCGCCTGGGCCGGTTTATCTACGCGCTGCTGATCGGCCTGCTGATCTGGGTGATCCGCACCTTCGGCGGCTACCCGGACGCGGTGGCGTTCGCGGTGCTGCTGCTCAATCTGTCGGCGCCGTTTATTGATTACTACACCCAGCCGCGCGCCTACGGGCACCGCAAGGCGAACAAGGGGGCCAACCCATGATCCGCCAGGCGATAACCCGCAACGCCGTGATCCTGGGGCTGTTCGCCATCGGCACCGCCGCCGCGCTGGCGCTGACCAACCAGGCCACCCTGCCGCGGGTGGAGTGCAACCGCCAGAACGCCCTGATCGCGTCTCTGGCCCAGGTGATGCCCGACGACCGTCACGACAATGTGCTGATCACGGACCGCATTGAAATGCGTGACCCGCTGCTCGGCAACGGCGCGCAGCATATCTACCGGGCCCGCCGCGACGGCGCGCCGTCCGGCGCGGTCATCGAAGCCACCGCCCCGGACGGCTATGGCGGCGCCATTGATCTGATCGTGGGTGTGGACACCGACGGCCGCGTGCTGGGCGTGCGGGCGGTGCCGCCGCACAACGAAACCCCGGGCCTGGGCGACAAAATAGAACGGCGCAAATCCGACTGGATCACCACCTTCAACGGCCGCTCCCTGACCAACCCGGACGACGCCGGCTGGGCGGTGAAGAAAGACGGCGGCAGCTTCGACAGCTTCACCGGCGCCACCATCACCCCGCGCGCCGTGGTCGGCGCCGTGCACCGCGCCCTGCTTTATTTCCGTGATCACAAAGAGCCGGTGTTCCAGGCACCGGCCACCGACGACGCGCCAGACAGCATGAGGGAGGCCTGCCGTGGCTGAGACCGACTACCGGAAAATCACCCTCGACGGGCTCTGGAACAACAACCCGGCCACCGTGCAGATACTCGGCCTGTGCCCGCTGCTGGCGGTCACCGGTACGGTGGTCAACGCCCTGGGGCTGGGGCTGGCCACGCTGGTGGTGCTGATGGGCTCCAACGGCGCCGTGTCGCTGATCCGCGGCTATGTCACCGACGCGGTGCGGCTGCCCGCCTTCGTGATGATCATCGCCGCTCTGGTGACGGTGATCGAAATGCTGATGCGCGCCTTCACCTTCGAGCTGTACGAAATCCTGGGTATTTTCATTCCCCTGATCGTCACCAACTGCACCGTGCTGGGCCGCGCCGACGCCTTCGCCAGCAAGAACCCGGTGCTGCCCTCGCTGCTGGACGGCTTCATGATGGGCGCCGGCTTCCTGGTGATCCTGGTGATTCTCGGCGGCATGCGCGAGCTGATCGGCCAGGGCACGCTGTTCGATAACATGCAGTTATTGCTCGGCCCCGCCGCCTCCGGCTGGCGCCTGGAAGTGTTCCCGGACTACCCCGGCTTCCTGTTCGCGGTGCTGCCACCGGGCGCCTTTATCGGCCTGGGGCTGATCATCGCCGGCAAGAACGTTATCGACCGGCGCCTCAAAGCCGCCCGCAAGGCCCGGCAAGCGGACCAGCCCACCGCCAGCCGGCGGGTACGCACCACCGGCAAGGTGAGCTGAAAAGCGGGTGATCGGGCCAACACGGTTGCCGTTCTAATGTCGTAGCCCCAGTGATCTGGTTCAAAAGCACGACGCTTTTAACAGCGTTATACAACTTTCACCGGGCTTCCCGGGTAAAAATAGCGCCCACTACGTTAAAGCGCGCGCCAGTGATCGGCGCATGCCAAGAATCAGAAAGGAGGCCATTATGAAAACAGCAGCAACCGTGGCACTCGCCGTGGTAGGCACCGTGGCCGTCGCCGGTGTCGGTTACGGCGGCTATCAGGCGCTCAACGACGAAGGCCCTTACGCCGAAGTGGTCAACGTGGAGCCCGCCACCAAAACCTGGCAGGAACCCAACCAGCGTTGCGAGCAAGTCACCGTGCAGCGGCAGAAACCGGTCAAGGACAAACACCAGATCGCCGGCAGTGCCATCGGCGCGGTGGTGGGCGGTGTTATCGGCCACCAGTTCGGTGGCGGCAGCGGCAAGGACGTGGCCACCGCCGCGGGCGCCGTGGCCGGCGGTTACGCGGGCAACAAGGCGCAGGAACGCATCCAGGAAGGCAACACCTACACCACCACCGAAGAGCGCTGCCAGACCATTATGGAAACCCGCAGCGAACAGGTCGGCTACAACGTCACCTACCGCTTCGACGGCCAGACCCAGACCGTGCGCATGGAAAACGAACCCGGCGACCGCCTGCCGGTGGAAAACGGCCGGGTGGTGACCGACTAAGGCGCCCCGGAAGCGCACCACGCCAGCACCCACCGGGTGGCGTCGCCGCCCGGTTCCCCCTTCGTTATACTGTCCGTTTTTCGCCAGCGAACCCGACGCCATGAATCGCGAAAAACGCACCGAAATCTTCCGGCGGTTGCGCGAACAGCGACCGCACCCCACCACCGAGCTCTATTTCACCACGCCGTTCGAGCTGCTGGTGGCCGTGGTGCTGTCCGCCCAGGCCACCGACGTGGGCGTCAACAAAGCCACCGCAAAACTCTTCCCGGTGGCCAACACGCCCCACGCCATCCGCGCCCTGGGCGTGGACGGCCTCAAAACCTACATCAAGACCATCGGCCTGTTTAACTCCAAGGCCGCCAACATCATCAAACTCTGCGACCAGCTGATCGAACAGCACCACGGCGAAGTGCCGCGCTCCAGAGCCGCCCTGGAAGCACTGCCCGGTGTCGGGCGCAAAACCGCCAACGTGGTGCTGAACACCGCCTTCGGCGAGCCCACCATCGCCGTGGACACGCACATCTTCCGGGTCTCGAACAGGACGCGCATCGCGCCGGGAAAAAACGTGGTGGAGGTGGAGCAGCGGCTGATGCGGACCGTGCCGGAAGAGTTCAAGCGGGACTGCCACCACTGGCTGATTCTGCACGGGCGCTACACCTGCGTGGCGCGCAAACCCAAGTGCGGCGAGTGCCTGATCGCCGACCTCTGCGAGTTCCCCGTTACCAAGCGGCCAGACTGAGTACGACCTCTCCAGAGAGCCCGCGCCGGGATCGGGTGGGCCCGTCCAGGACACGCCACGAGTACATCCCTTGTATCTTGACGAACTCCACTGATGAGTGGTGCGCTCAGGGACGCCTGAGCAGGGGCATGGTCAGACTGTGTAAATCCCTAGGCCTTGAGCCTGCCCTACAGATCAGTCGCCATGTCCCATC
>Ga0208180_1000937_pt1 | contig 20803 bp, 30 predicted proteins | sample MalvireepMed_s16_FD_184241 | JGI IMG/M metagenome (GOLD analysis project Ga0208180, IMG submission 184241) | Marine viral communities from the Global Malaspina Expedition - Malaspina viral metaG DeepMed_s16 (SPAdes) (version 2) | ecosystem: Environmental > Aquatic > Marine > Oceanic | place...
CGGAGCACTGTTTACCGGCAGCTTCGACGTTTGCAAAAATTGCCACGACTATTGAAATCGTTTTTTGGCCATCCGGATTTGGCTTATATCTCCGGGTAATGTTCGCTTACTTTATTTCGAATTAGTAAATGTTATTGGTTCCGGTGTTCCACTCAGTGGTATGGTTCGCGTATGATAAGGATCTTCAGAACGAAAACGTTTTATCGATGGATGCGGAAAAACGGAGTGAGCGATGATGATCTCCGCCAGGCAGTTATGGAAATGAATGAAGGTCTGATAGATGCGGATCTTGGTGGTGGAGTTTTTAAGAAAAGGATTGCATCGCACAGTCATGGCAAGAGAGGTGGCTCGAGAGCGCTAAAGGCGTTGGCAGCGGATTTGTTGCAGTATTCAGACCAGGAGCTGCAGAAAGCTCACATAAGCAAAGTGTTGAAAGAGATTACTTATGGCAACCACTGACAGAGACAACCGGCTGTTGAATGAAATTCGAGAAACAGCATTGGACCTCCATGCCGTTGGGCTAATAGGTAAACGGCGACTCGGCGAATACGAAGAGCTGTGTCGCACTGACAGTAGAGAGCTCCCGCCGGAAGAAATCCGGAATATTCGCAGCCAGACCCGTATGAGTCAGGCTGTGTTTGCTGCCATTCTTAACGTGAGTGTTTCAACCGTTCAGAAGTGGGAGACGGGTGAGAAAAAGCCTGGCGGAGCATCGCTGAAATTGTTGAACCTTGTGAGAAGAAAGGGCATCGAGATTTTGTATTTATAACTAAGCTAAATCGTCCATCCCAACACCAAGCGCCTCGGCCAGGGCTTTCAGAACTTTGGTGGACGCAGTTTTGCCAGTGTTCTCAATCTGGCTGATGTATGACTTGCCAACTCCGGCCGCCTTGCCAAGGGCTTCTTGGGTCAGCCCGCGGTATTCTCGCCAGATCTTCACCGGGTGTTCTTTCCCAAAACTGATCATGGACAGGCACTAGCCTGCCCAGATCCCCAAAGGCCCGGCGGTTTCGACCCCGGGCCTTTGTCGTTTCCAGTGGGCCCCCCCCAGTGGACAGGCACTAGTCTTTAATTACGGCCTCAGTGGCGGCGGTTTCCGCGACAGCATCTTGGACACCGGCTGGTTTACCTCCAGCGACACCGGCCTGCTGGACCAACTGTTTGCCAGCCTATTGAGCACCGAGCAGATGGTGTTTGAAGTGCTGGATGTCGACCCGTATGACAACTACTACGACTTCACGCAGGGCATCGACCAGGAGCTGATCAACGTGGGCCAGGGCCCGGTTGTGAATCCGCCCGTCTCCGTGCCGGAGCCAGGCTCCCTGGCGCTGCTGGGCCTTGGCCTGATGGGCCTGGCACTGCGCCGCCGCAAGTAAGAAAGCGGTGTTGCCGCCTGCCTGCGTTGGGTGGGCGGCACGCAGGCAGATGGTTCGGCGTTGGTGTACGGCAAAGAAAACGTGTTGAATCCGCACTTTGTTGCGGCCGGCAATTGGTATTCTTAAGCCACATAGAGCGGCGGTTGGCATCGCGCCCACCATTCGCTAACATCAGGGCCAACCACCTAAGGACAGATGAGAGGTCGAATGAAGGACCATGAATCCACGGGCCAGATTGCCCCTGCCCGGTTTTGCCAAGACCCAAGTCCCCCGCCGTACCAAGCCGGCTGGTTTCTTGTTGACCAGGCCAAATGCCCGGATGCTTTGAAGACGCTGTTTGAGACAGAACAGCGCCCCCAATACGACCTGCCGTATCTGTATTCTGGCTTCAATGAACAGGCCTATCACGGCCCACTGTTGATCGAGCCCGTCGAAGAGGCATGCCGCGACTGGCTTGAGCGCTGGCTGGCGGATGGAAAAGCGCTGGCGCTGTATGGCCAAAACCTGTCGATTGAAACCGTGCGCGATCACTGGGTATCGCTGAACTGGATCAATACACCCACGGGTGAGGGTTTTTTCCGGTATGCCGACCCCGCCAGTTTTGCGGGTGTCGGGTTGTCACTCTCTCTGCACCAGTGTCAGCGCCTGCTGGGGCCATTCGCAGCGATACAGGGTTGTCATGCCGGCGTCCATTGGTCGCTGGAGCACTACGATAGCGACAATTCCGTCACATCAGTGGGCGCGGATCCTGGCACCTTTCAGTTCACATCGAATAATGTCGCAGCCATAGTAGCCTATCGCCGCCGGCTCCTGGCTCACTCGCTGGCTGAACAGCACCAATTGCCCCCTCAATTGCTTGAGGACTGGTTTTCACAGTTGACCAGTCTTGGTGCGCCCACTGAAAAAGCGCTTGTCGAAGCCAGTGAACTGCTGATTACCGCAGGTTGCACGGCGCTTATCGGCGACCAACTCAAAGAAACACTAAGGTGCGCCGGAGACGCTTGGTCCGACCGGCTCGAAGCGCTCGCCGACATGGACGACTTACAGGAAGGACCCTGATGACCGCAAATGCCACCCTCCCATTCAGCCCCAGTTCTGCGCCTCTTGGTGAACACGGGGCGCCGGTATGCCGCCGGCAAACCGCCGATCTGTTGCTGCAACGCACAGACAATCTGGGCCGCCCCCTGGCCTTTACCGATGCAGGTACCGTCATGGACATGGCCGCCAAATCCGTCAGCGGCACAATCCTTGATGGGCCCGAGCCGGACCAGATCGCCCATCAGGCCCGGTTTGAGCGGCTAACTATCGGTGAAGTCCGCTGGCACTGGTCAGAGAAGCCGGAAGGAGAGCATCTGATCGGCATAAACACCGTCAGCGAGAAACTCCGATTTATACCGGGCGAAACGTTGGAAGACGGAGTTGAACTGGACGTAATAGCTCGCGAGCGCAAAGCCACTGCGATCCATCTGCCGGCGCCAATGGTTATCAATCTGCGGGAGGAATCGCTACCCGACGATGATCTTCTGACCGCCAGACAACTGAATTACTTCAAGGCCAACGGCAACAACGCACTGCTGTTCGTGCACGGCTACAACGTCCCCCACGGCGATTGGGGCCGATTTCTTAAGGGTGAGGGGCGCAGCCAGAACTACCACGGCAACACCCGCTCGTTCCGCCGCCACCCGGTGTGGCATCTCTACAAAGCTACTGTGTGGCAAGACGCCGATGCACTTTCTGAGTCCCTGTTTACGCCGTTGGAAGATGACCAACTGAACGGAAACGGGCTGCACAACTGGGCGGTGCACATGGAATACCGGCTGAATCGCGCGGCGGGTTTTGACGGAAAAGACTGGATGCCGTACAGCCGGATTATCAACGTGTCCTGGCCCGGCGACACCGGCTCGACGGATTTCATGCAGGCAGAGCTGAACGCTATGGCCGCCGGGCGTCGCCTTGCGCCGCTGTTGCAGCAACTGCACTCAGCAGGAATAGCCATCAACATCATCACGCACTCATTGGGTGCGCGGGTTGCGCTCACGGCCCTGAACCTGCTCGGCAATATCGGCTACCGGGATTTGGTGGATCACCTGTTCCTCTGGCAACCCGCCGTTGCCGACAACGCCCTGACAAACCAGGCTAGCCGGGATGTTCACCCGCTCGGCCTGGGCGTGTTTCCAGAAGCCCATGGGGCAGCACGCCGGATTGTGGTGCTGCACTCCAAAGGCGATGGCATTCTCGGGCCGGAAGAGGCTTCTGATAAAGACTGGTGGAGCCGGATAGTCCGAAGGGTCTCGCCCTTGGCCACGGCGACATGGCAGATAGCAACTTCCGAAGACCCGATGGACGACGCACTGGGTTACCTGCATGGCGCCTACGACAAAAAATGGTGGACCTTTCCCAGCTTCCTGGACAACGGCTTCGGCCCCGCCATGGAGAAGCTTTACGCCGGCTACCTGCCGCTAACTCTTGAACCCGGCAGTGTTGCCCATCCACAACGCTCAGCAAGCAGCGCAGCCAGTTTGCAACAAACCGTCGCCGATAACTGGGCGCGCCTGGAGCAGGACGCCATCGCCGAAGCCAGAGCACTCTGGCAACCCTGCATGGATTGTCTGCGAAACGGGACGCGACCACCTCAATACAGGCTACTGGTCCCCCTCGGTCACCGGGCCAGTATCAGCCCGAACTTGGCGCAGGATTACATTCGGCATCTGAGAAAGCTGGCGCTGAACGGATGGCGGCCTGAGAGACCCCCGCGGCCGGCGTTGGGGTATGTGGGGTTTGATGAGGTAGCGGGGGACGAGGCATCTTCTACATTCGACCCATTCATTGCAGATATGCTGGACCACGGAGCGTTTGCTGACGTGAACCAGTCCCGGTGGCTTTTCAGTCATTCCGGGATGCGTATTCCAAGTGATGAAGTCTTCGCGGAGGTTTACCGAAAGGAAATCATGGAAAACCACCTATTGGCAAACTCAAGATTCGGGCGTTACTAATGAGCAAAATTAAGGTCGGTGTTCTTGTCGGGCTCGTTCTTGTTTTTGCCGGATATATCCTATGGGACACGCTGACTTATAGCGGGCCTGTTATGAGTGCGGCGGTCTCATCTGATGGCGCCTACGCACTGACGGCGCACCGGGAGAACCACTTGGTTTTGTGGAACCTTCGGAGCAAAGAACGGCAAACGATCAGCCGAAACGCCAATATTTACAGTGCCTATTTTATTAAGGGTCAGCCGGTATTCCTTTGGCAGGACCTTGAAGGTCGAGTCGTTGCGCAATCGGTTAACGGTAATGTGGAGCAAACCTTTACGCTAGAGAGTCAGGCTTATGGACACCTGATGACCAGAGACCTCCGCCATTATTATTTTTCAGATTTGGGCTGGGGCATCTACCGGCGGGCGGAAGATGGTAGCCTGGACACGCTCAAGGCCAAAGACGGCAAGACGTTCCTCGGCTACATGAAATTACTCAACTTGGCTATGGATAGTGATGAAAAATGGTTGATTTCCTCAGGTAGCGGAGAGGCCAAAGGGTTTGAGCCGCCATACTATCGATCATTGGACGATGTTTTAGAGAGAGCGCCTGAGTATAAAAAGCTCAACAGTGTTGCCCTGTGGGAATTGGAGAGCGGAAAGCCAATTGCAAAACTGGATGGCAACTCGGCCAAAACCCACGCCACCATAAGCCCCGATGGCCAGTGGGTCATCAGCGGAGATGAAAATGGTATCGGCCTGTACTGGAACACCGAGCGCCCCGAAGAGCGCCACCGCTTGGCACGTTACCATTCCGGGATCTTCATCGACGATACTCCCTATGAAATGGGTGATCCCAGAAACCGGGACACCAGTGGGTTGATTGACGCTCCTCCAGGCACTAACAACGCCACCATCGCCCAAGCCTTCATCCACAACAGCGAATACTACCTCCGCTTCGGCAACAACAGCCACATCGCCGCCCTGTTCAAAGCTGGCAGCCCCTGGCCGGTGAAGTATTTTGATCTGGGCGAATCGCCCGAGTTGGTCACCCACGGCTCCAATTACAGCCGCAATACCGCGATTGCCACTTCCCCCGAAGCGGGCGTGCTGGTCATGGGCCATCGCACCGGTGGTGGTATCAGCGTTTATCAGTTTGATGCAGATAAGCTGACGCTGGACCGGGTCTGGGTCGTTGAGTGACAGTGTCTGCAGTCAGACCTGCTTAGGAAGGTCTGAATAACCGGTGATTTTTGTCGATGTTGTTTCAAAACCGCAAAAATCGGGATTTTCAGACGTTATTCTCCCGTTATTTGTGTGTTTCTTGCCCGTTTCCCGCCATTTTGGCGGAAAACGGGCGCACTGGCCCTACGCCAGTAGGTATTTTTCACCGATCAGCAGGTTGCTGAACGCGGCTAGCAAATGCAGCCGGTTGCTGTTTTTGGCAAGGCCGCGATAGCGGACCTTTTCATAACCGAAGACCTGCTTGATGTACCGGAACGGATGCTCGACCTTGGCACGAACACTGGCTTTGATTTTCTCGGCTTTCAGCTTGTCGGCATCCAGCTTCTTCCGGGTGCCAGGCCTTTTGGCAATGAACCAGGAGACGTTTTTGCGGTACTTATGCTCATCCCGCTTTTGAATGCCAAGGTAACCGGCATCACCGAAGATTCGTTGCTCTTCACCATGCAACAGTTTGTCGGTGGGCACGATGTCATGAACGTTGGCAGCAGTGGTATCAATGCTGTGAATCAGGCCAAGTGTGTCGTCGACACCAATGTGCATCTTCATGCCGAAGTGCCATTCGTTGCCTTTTTTAGTCTGGTGCATCTCAGGGTCGCGTTTGCCAGCTTGGTTCTTTGTCGAGCTGGGGGCAGAGATAATGGTGGCATCTACGATGCTGCCTTCGCGCAACATCAGGCCGTTCTTCTCCAGGTGTTTGTTCACCTCTTTAAACAGCGACTTGCCAAGACCGTGCTGCTCCAGGAAATGCCGGAAGTTGAGAATGGTGGTCTCGTCCGGCAAGCGGTCCAGCTTCAGACCGGCAAAGTGCCGCATGGATTCGATCTCGTAAAGAGCATCTTCCATCGCCGGATCGCTCAGGTTATAGAACAACTGCATGCAGTGAACTCTCAGCATGGCAGCCAGAGGATAAGGAGGCCGGCCATTCTGGCCCTTCGGGTAACAAGGCTGATCATGGACAGGCACTAGCCTGACCAAACCGGCCATCATAGTTGTCGCGGACCGGACAAGATAGTTGACGCCAGACAGTATGGTGAAGTCCTTGTCTTCCGTGACTGTTGACATGCTCATATCATGCATCAATAATTCGGATCTGTATAGATGTACAGTATTTTGGTGTTTTAGTGTGTTTCCCTTATTTCTGCTATTTCTCAAACTCTATTTTTGTATGTACAATAAATCCAGATGAATATTGAATTCGATCCAAGGAAGGATGAGAAGAACACTGAAAAGCACGGTGTTTCGTTAGCTGATGCCGCCAGGCTCGAATGGGATTGGGTGTGGGCTATGGAGGATTTTCGTAATGATTATGGCGAGCGCCGAATGATTGGGTATGGCCCCATAGGCGATCGTGTCTACTGTGTTGTTTACACAGAGCGAAAAGGCATCCGCCGCATAATCAGTCTTCGAAAGGCAAATCGTCGGGAGGTGAGGCTTTATGCAGACAAAATCTAAATCAGGTCGGAAGTTTACGCTGCCCTCGAGTGATGAAGAGTCTGGCATTAACGAGGGGATTGCACAAGACGCAGATACACGCGAACTCACGGAAGAAGAGTTCCGCCGGTTGCGTCCGGTTGGTCGGCCCAAAGCGGAGACCACTAAAGAACGGATAACTATCAGACTTTCACCGGAGGTCGTTGAGCAGTTTCGCGCCACAGGCAGCGGCTGGCAAACCCGAATGGACAAGGCGCTTCAGGAGTATCTGAGAACCCACAGTCAGTCCGATATTGAGAGGTTGGGATAATGCACAACAATCGAGGGAATCTACTGCGCTAGAATTTGAGCACAGCGTGATTCATGGACAGGCACTAGCCTGACCAATCACGCCACCAACCATCTTTTACACTCTTTCACCAACACCCCTCCAGATTTGAGCTATGGTAAGCAAAAAAGGAGGTTAGTATGCTCAAAAGGGTTGATCATGGACAGGCAATCGTCTGAGTAGTCTGCCAACTTTTGGGTTGGGTCTTGATGAGTCTTTGTTTACCATATTGGATTGATCATGGACAGGCACTAGCCTGACCCTGCTGCCCCGGTTGTGGTCTTGCCAAAGATCAAAAATTCGGAATTCAGGGCGTTCGCATCGTCAAATGTTTAAAACAAGCGAGATCAAGACTACGCTTGTTGGCAGGCGCTCACCATGCGGGGCATCGGTATCTTCTTTAACAGTAATGGATAAGGAGAACAGTATGCATAGCAAGAAACAGGGATTATCCCTTGTCACAACGTCCGCTGCTTTGATTCTGGCGGCTTCACAGGCAATCGCAGAGCCAAAACTTGAGGTGGAAGTGTTTGAGGCCGGCGTGGAAGGTCGCGGGGATTCCATCGGCACGGTTACACTCACCGCTTACGATCACGGCGTGCTGATTGAGTCTGACCTGACTGGGCTATCGCCCGGAATTCACGGCTTTCACCTTCATGAAAATCCGGACTGCAGCCCAGTAGAAAAAGACGGAAAAACAACGCCTGCAGGGGCCGCCGGTGGACACTACGACCCAGAAAATACCGGGAAGCACAAAGGCCCGTTCGATAAATCCGGACATCTTGGCGACCTGCCGAGGCTGCACGTTGGCCAGGAGGGAGAAAACGCCCAGACCAATATTGCGCCGCGGCTGCAGCTGAGCGATTTTAAAGGCCGGGCCCTGGTGATTCACGGTGGGAGAGACAATTACTCGGATTCACCCCAGCCTCTTGGGGGTGGCGGTGCCAGAGTGGCCTGCGGTGTTGTTGCGGGTTAAAGTCTTCATCAGGCCCCGGTGATCACCACTGACCGGGGTCAATTCCTCCCTCCACAGCACTCCCATCACCGGAAAATTACGTTAAGCTTGAACAATGATCATGGACAGGCACTAGCCTGACCAGCCCTTTGTAAAGGCTGCACCAGCGCGCCAACACCTCATCCATACTCCAGGGTTCCACCTCATCCGGGCTGAGCTTCACCACCAGGTGATAGTGATTCGACATCACCGCATAAGCGGCAACATCTACCGCGAACACGGATGCCAGAAGCCGGATTCGCTCTTCAATCCAGCCCCGCCGGTGCTCATAACAGCGCCCAGTGGCACGGTCTTGCCCGCACAGGAATGTGCGGCGCACGCAGCGTGAGATCACGTGGTAGAAGGGGGTATCTGAAACGCTGACCAGTTCTGCTCTGGCTTTGGGCATGGTGAAGTCCTTGTCTTCCGTGACTGTTGACAGTGTTTAATTCTTGTACAAGTATACAGCTGTATAAATATACAGCAAGGGGTGGCCTGGATGTGTATAGATTGCAATGAATATAGCTTTAAAGCTATAGTTAGGGGCGGCTATGTGGGAAATTGAAACAACTTGTCTGTTCGATGATTGGTACTTTTCACTTGGCGAGGTGGATAGGGAAAATGTTCTGGCGGCAATACTCGTTTTAAGAGAGAAAGGCCCAATGTTATCCCGGCCGCACGCCGACAGCGTTTATGGATCTGTGCACAGCAATATGAAAGAGTTGCGGGTGCAAAGTAAAGGCAGGCCCATTCGGGCATTCTTTGCATTCGATCCTGCCCGTACAGGCATAATTCTCTGTGCTGGTGAGAAGACAGGGAAAGACAAGCGGTTTTATGATGAGATGATTCCACTGGCAGATCGAGAATTTACCGCCCATTTGGAAATGCTCAAGGGAGGAATCTGATATGGCAAGTTCTTTGGACACACTGCTGGCTAACGAAAAGCCGGAAGTTGTCAGGCAGGCGCAGCTAAAGGCTGATCGCATACTTATGGAGATTCGTCTCAGCGAGGTGCGTGCATTATTGCAGAAAACCCAGAAGGATATGGCGGAGGCCATGGGTGTGACCCAGCCTACGATTGCGAATATGGAAAAGGCTGGTAAAGACTTGAAGCTATCATCTATTAAGCGATATGTGGAGAGTGCGGGAGCGAAAGTCCGTTTGGATATTGAGCTTCCTGATGGGACTCACCTGGCCATTCCTCTGTAAAAGCACTGGCTGATTTCCGTGCGCGTCATGCAATCGTCTGCAATCGTGGACAGGCACTTGTTAATTCTTGTTAATTAACGAGGGCATTATGGATCTCTTTGACCAATTCACCCCGCCAGAAAACCTGCTGCCTTACGATGGCGATGTCCGCTATCACGGCGTAGTGATGGGGCAAGGTCAGGCGGATGATTTCTTCCGGCGTTTGCTGGAGGAGATCCCCTGGGCCCACGACGAGCTGGTGATGTTCGGCCGACCTGTGGTCACCCGCCGTAAGGTGGCCTGGTATGGCGACCGGCCGTTTACTTATACCTATTCAAGGGCCACCAAGCAGGCGCTGCCCTGGGTTCCGGTGCTGGCGGAGTTGAAGGCGCTGGTCGAGCAATGCAGTGGCGAGCGCTATAACTCCTGCCTGCTCAATCTTTACCACAGCGGTGAGGAGGCAATGGGTTGGCACAATGATGACGAGCCCGAGCTGAAAAAGCACGGCGCAATCGCTTCGGTGAGCCTCGGGGCGCCGCGGCGGTTTGTCTTCCGGCACAAGCAGAGCAAGGATCAAATAAAGCTAATGCTGGAACACGGTAGCCTGCTGGAGATGAAGGGAAGTACCCAGGCCTTCTGGCAGCACAGCCTCCCGGCGACGAAGACGGTGCAATCGCCGCGGATTAATCTGACATTTCGGGCTATGGTGGCATAGCGGGGTCAGACCCCCGGTACATTGCCTGTTCACTGTTGATGCCCAAGAACCATGCGCATATACTGATTCAAATACTGTTCGAGGGGGCATGCCATGCGAACTACTGAAGTTGCGAAATCCGTACGTAAACCGATGAATCTGTCGCTGGATAGTGCTCTTCTTAAAGAGGCAAAATCCCTTGGAATCAATGTCTCGCGGTCTGCAGAGGCAGGAATTGCGGAAGCAGTCAAACTTCATAGGCAGAATAAGTGGCTTAACGAAAACGCCAAGGCACTTGAAAGCTCGAATGCCTATGTTGAAGCCAACGGCTTGCCTCTTGCACGACATCGGCAGTTCTGATGTCCCGTTTCGATATTTTTGAGAATGAAGAAGGGGCAGGGTACCTGCTGGATGTACAGTCCGACCTTCTCAGTGGCTTGAACACACGAGTAGTCGTGCCGTTACTGCCCAAATCGTCGGCGCCACTCCCTGCGCAGAGGCTCAATCCGGTGTTCAGCATCAACGGCATGGAAGTCGTCATGGCTACTCAATATATAGCCGCTGTACCGGAAACTGAGTTGCGCTTTTGCTCCGGTAGCCTTGCTGAGCTGCAGGATGAAATTGTCGCAGCACTGGATATGCTGTTTTTGGGCTTTTGATTCTATTTGATTCTAATGGGCTGATCATGGACAGGCGCGGACCTGTATAGAGCTTGCGAGCCAGTGACGGGCCCTGAAATCGATGGATGACTCTTCAAGGAAAGAAGGCGCAAAGGAATGAGCAAGAAAGTTGTGTTGCTGGGTGACTTGGGTACAGATCACCAAGGATTCCCACCCACCCGCGAGCCATCGCTGCGGGTTCGGCAACCGTGCTCATCAACGGTATTCCTGCGGCAGTCACAGGCAGCGCGGTCTCGTGCGGGGGCGTCATTATCGGCAGTGGTAGCGTTGTGATTGGCGATACCTTCACGCCCACGCCGTTTTCGGGTACCTCACCGGCGCCGTCAAAGCCAGCTCCGCAAGCGGCCTCTCGCGCTAATGTCTCTGGCAGCGCTATTCCGGAATCACAAAGTGCCAGCGGTGTCGGTAATGGCACGAACAATGCCTCTGCAGGTGGGCCCGCTGCATACAGTATGACGGCATCAACTCCAATCTCATCCCCAACAAAGGATCAGTCTCAGGCTGCGGTAGAGCCGGGTTACCACGTCGTTCAGAGGCCGATGAGCAAAACGGAATTGTTGAACGCCTTGTATGGAGACGCCTCGGCAAAGCCAGATCATTTTGATCGTTTGAATCCAGGCCTGGGCGGACAGCTGATGCCCGGTGAGATGGTTGTGCTGGGTGACCCTGAGGGCATGGAATGCACTCAAAAAGAAGTCGAGTTGATGGAGGTGGCGGTATACCTGGGTATGCAACGCATTATGAGCGAGTGGCTCGGGGAGCAAAGTATGCCCGAAATGTGGGATATCTTGGGATCACCCTGGATGTGTCTATGTCTGCGATGAAAATCAGTGAGGCATGCTCTGTGGGCGACGAGAAAGAGTGTCAGGCTGTGGCGTATAGGGAAAGTGGAAAACTAGTGGGCGCTACAATCTTTGGTGCCGCTGGTGGTGCTTTGGCTGGCGCCTGTACATTAGTGGGTGTAACCACTGCAGGAATAGGCGGTGTTGCCTGCGCGGTCATTGTTGGGGGATTGGGAGCTACAGCGGGAGGTCAGTTCGGTTCTGGTCTCGGTGAGGCTGCGGGTGAGCTTGTGCGGGAATCAATTCATGAATGACGGGAAGCTCATGAATATTGCAGAAATGATATTTCTAATTTCGATGCTCGGAGGATTTCTTCTCTTGGTTCTGATATTAACGATATTGTTTCCTAAGGTTGTGGACGTTGAAAACCGTATCGCGACACCTGGTAAGCAACTGGATAGTGTTCGTGATCTATGGGGTAATGGTCCGATTGGGCGTTGGATGCGTGTAGTTCATGTCTTTGCTTTTTTTGTATTTCGGAACCTTCCTAGGGTTGGTCCGCGGATTGAATCCAGGATGGGTGATGAAAGCGAGACGCTTCCGAGGAGCCTCAAGCTCTGGGCTGTTGTGCCAGTGTCGGCTTTTTTCATCTCGATTATTGTCTCGATTCTGGCTGCTTGGTTTCTTGGGATATTGGACTAGCCCATGCTGCTACCCTCTACAACCAGTCGTTTGGTATCAGCGTGATTCATGGACAGGCACTAGCCTTCGCTAAAGATCATCAAAAGATCATGGACAGGCACCAGTGTCCTCCCTAAAGATCATGGACAGGCACCAGTGTCCTCCATAGCAAGTGTAAACTCAGCTTTTAACGCCCGGTATGGTAAATTGGCAGTCTTGAAAACAACTGACAGTTGCACCGCCAACCGGAGCCGCAATGCCCACCGCCACAGACAACCACTGGTCAATGCCACCCAACCCCGAAAAAGCACTTATGCTTGCACAACGTGCGGTGTCGGTATTTGTTTACGATGCAGTGCGCCTGGAGGGCATCAACTTCACGTTGCCGGAGGTGCAAACCTTGCTACAGGGTGTCACAGTGGGTGGGCACCGGCTGAGCGATCAGCAAATCGCGGTTAATCAGGGCGAGGCCTGGAAGCTGCTGTTTCAGATGATCCGGGAAAGGATCTTCAGTTTATCGGCCGATTGCGCGATGGCTCTGCATGCGGTTGCTGCAAGGGAAGAAGCGTTGGAGTGGGGCTGTTTTCGCAGTGGCTCCGTACTGATTGCCGGCACTGATTACGAGCCGCCTGCTGCCAGCGAACTTCCAGCACGTTTTGACCGCATGATCGATGACCTACAACACATGGATGATGTTTACGATCAGGCTGTCCACCTGTTCCTGACCATGGCCCGTTGCCAGTTTTTCTACGATGTAAACAAACGCATGGGGCGTTTTATGATGAACGGCCACCTGCTGAGCAACGGCTATCCTGCCATCAATATCCCGGCTTCACGCCAACTCGAGTTCAATGAACTTATGCTCCGCTTTTACGAGTCCGGCGATCAGTGTGAAATGAATGCATTCGTGCGTAGCTGCATGGACGAACGGGTCGTTCGTATTATGAAAGAAGAGTAGGCGGGTCAGACCCCCGGGCTGATCAAGGACAGGCATGCCACTTTGGACAGGCACTAGCCCCCCCCATTCTCTGTTGTCCATTTCTTTTGCCTTGCATTTTTGTAGTTTAAGAACTACAGTTAACTTATGCTAGAAATCAAGCAAACGGACACTTATCGAAAGTGGGAGCGCAAACTCCGTGACCAGCGTGGCAAGGCGTTGATTGCAGCGCGTATATTTCGGCTGGCCAATGGGTTGTCAGGGGATGTAAAGCCAGTAGGGCAGGGTGTCTGCGAGCTGCGCATTCATCATGGCCCTGGGTATCGGGTCTACTTCAAGCAGCGTGGGAACGAGGTCATTATCCTGCTTAGCGGTGGAGATAAAGATACCCAGCAAAGTGATATCAACACTGCGCTGCGACTGGCATCAGAATGGGAGGCGTTATGAGCGACAAGATCTACGATTACGATCCGGCAGCGGCGCTGGATAGTGAGGACGCGATTGCGGTTTTTCTCGCCGATGCCCTGGAGACCGGTGATACGGCTTACATCGCCAAAGCCATGGGTGTGGTGGCTCGGGCGAAGGGGATGACAGAACTGGCCCGTGAAACGGGGCTTTCCCGTGAACAGCTGTATCGATCATTTAGCGAACAGGGCAACCCCACCCTGAAAACCATGCTCACAGTGACCCGCGCCCTGGGTGTGGACTTGACGGCTCGTCCTCATCGGTTAGATACCGTGGACAGGCACTAGCCTGACTAAGAACGCCACCCACCATCTTTTACACTCTTTCACCAACACCCCTCCAAATTTGCACTATGGTAAGCGAAAAAGGAGGTTAGTATGCTCAAAAGGACGCTGCTTTTAATTAGTCTATCCATTCCCGCGCTCGGCCACGCTGCCGTTTACCAATGCAAATCCAACGGCCAGACGGTCTTTCAGATCAGCCCTGCGGAGAAGACGCCCGGCGAATCCAGGTTAAAGCCCCGGCCCGCATCGGTGGAGGCTCGATGCTGGGCAAGGGTGGTCAGGCATTCCTGGATCACAGAGACCGGAAAAGTGAGGTCGAAAGCATAGACCGGAGTATAGAGCGCCTGGAACGCCAGAAAGCCCGAGCAAAAATGAACATGGACAACGCGCTTATTCGCTATCAGCGCCAGAAATCCAATGCCAACAACAACCTGGCAGGAGCGACATGGGAAGGCTCATTGGCTCAGGAGGCAGAGGTCATGCGCAAGCGCTACCAGGCCGAGATTGACGGAGTAAACCGGGAGATCGACCACTTACGTGCGGAGCGGCGGCAGATACTTCAATGAGCGGGTCAGACCCCCGGTACATTTCGCCCCGCCAAATGTACCGGGGGTCTGACCCCGTCCTTATTCGTAAGTGCAGAAGTACGCGGTATCAACCTCAGCCTTCACCTTAAAGCTGGCATTCGCCCCCACTTCAAAGGCATCACCAGCCCCATAACGAATCCAGTTATCAGCATCCGGCAGCTGAACCGTCAGCGCGCCACTCACAACCGTCATTACTTCCTTTTTACTGGCTTCAGGCTCCGTGGCCAGGCACTTGTTAATTACGGATTAATCTGACGTTTCGGGCGGTGGCGACATAACGGGGGCGGCCTCTGGAACATAGTCGCAACTCTTGCTCTCCGGCAGCGACCAGGACGAGCCATTCAGGGCTTTGTTGAAGTCCCTGTACTGCTTTAGCCTTTCCTCCGTGTTGAAAGTAAGTGCTTCCAGCTTCCGGGAAACAACAGCGGGTTCTGTATTGGAGTTGGCCGCGGCAAATGTCTCATAAATGCAGGCGGTAGCTCGCGAGACCAGTTGGTTGGTTTGGCGAACAGCCTCGGGGTTCGTAAGGTCTGTACCAAGAACTGACTGATACGCTTTTGCAGCCTGGTTAGCTGCGGCCACTTCTTCATATCCAGTTCCATTAAGGGGGAAGCCCCCGTGATCATATCTGACTTACCGGAGCCAGACTCCTGATACATTTCAGGAAAAATTGAAAAACATTGTAAAAATGCACCATAGGTAGCATTGCTGGGATAGACGAAGCGGTTATATTAACTTCGCTTTTAATTTAAAACTCAAGGAATGAATATGCACAGGAAACCACTCTTATCTGTAGCCATCGCTCTGGGAATCGCCGCGGTATCGGGTTGTGCGAGCCAGCAGCCGCCAATGACGCCGGAACAGCAGGAGATGGCGCGGCAAATGCAGCAAGCTTTGATTGCCAGAATGCAGGCGGGCACGAACCAGATACTGGCTCAGCAGTCCCATACTGGTACCCAGGCTGTACCGGCTGTTCAAGAGGTGTTGAGTGAGCAGGAGTTGTTGGAAAAGATTCGGGCAGTGCAAGGAGGAGGTGAGCCCGTTGCCATTGAACGCGTGCGCGATGGCCTGAGAATTGGTGGCCGGCCTTATCTTGATCCCGAAGGCGAGATTATTAATTTTTCGGCTAACGCCCTGACTGGCGATATTGTTTACGCATTGAAGGATCGCGGAGACGCCATTAAATTCAAGTACTTGTCAGCGGCCGGCGCTCAAGACGCAGTAACCATTGGTTCGGCAACCAGGGATGCTGGCCAGGTAACATTCAAATCTGCAACAGGCCAGACGCTTGCGGGTAACGATATCGTAGGTACCTCCGTCGGGGTTCTCGTTACAAGGCAAGGCTCGGCGTTCCATTACGTCCCTGGTAGCGGCGTGGATTCGTTGGTTGTGCCCGACGGGTATCGAGTTGCACCCATGCAAAAGGGCGATTTTGGGTCAACGGGTTACATCCTGATCGAGAAAATACCGGAAGAGAAAGGCTCCCTGCAGGAGCTCACGGGCATTTTCTCTTCGCTTGGCGAAACGGTTGGTTTGTCTGAAGCCGACGGTTATATGCTTTTGCATGCTGAAACGGGTAGAACGGTAAAGCTTGATATCAGTATCGATGATAAAGACGTATACGAGTACTCAAATTGCAAGCGCCAAAACGACTTTGTTAACAAGTGCGCAGATATGAGTTCCTACGAGAGTATTTATCGAAAGGATGGGTCACGTAACCAAGGGCATTACTTCTGGCGTGTAGATTGGATGCAAACTCCGCAAGGTCCGTTCGCTGTGGTTCAAGAAGCGGGAACCCGCAAGATCAATGTGGTGAATCTGGAATCAGGCGTGAAGGCAACCGTTTTGGAGCGGACACTGGGGATTTCATCCTATAACCTCTATCAGGCGCCAGACGGAACCATCAGCATAAACGCTCAAATGGGGTTCTCCAAGCAGACCATCGACGATGCAATCCTAGCATATGAGCAACAGCTTACCCAGTTGAGCCAGAACTAACAGTCGATATCGGTTTTGATCTCCCGGTACATTTCACCCCACCAAATGTACCGGGGGTCTGACCCCCGTCCTTATTCGTAGGTGCAGAAGTAAGCGGTATCAATTTCAGCCCTGACTTTAAAGCTGACGCCGGCCGCCACCTCAAAAGCCTCCCCGGCCCCAAAGCGAACCCAGTCGTCATTACCCGGCAGCTGAACCGTCAGCGCGCCACTGACAACCGCCATTACTTCCTTTTTACTGGTACCGAACTCATATTCACCGGGGCTGATGACGCCCACGGTGGCCGGTAGTGTCTCGCCCTGGAAGGCGATGGATTTTACTTTGCCGTCGAAGTATTCGTTTACACTCAGCATGGCCATGATTCCTGGTAAATTGGGTGGCTAATATACTTCAGGTTTTGTGGACAGGCACTGGTTAATTCGCGCTGGTTAATTACTGGTGATGAAGGGTGTTACCCAGGCCTTCTGGCAGCATAGCCTTCCGGCGATGAAGGCGGTGCACTCGCCGCGGATTAATCTGACGTTTCGGACTATGTTGTGAGGTGTTCATGGTGATCATCGACAGGCTCTGGACGTTCCCTATGCACAGTTGATGCCCAAGAACCATGCGCATATACTGGTTGAAATACTGTTCGAGAGGGGCATGCCATGCGAACTGCTGAAGCTGCGAAATCCGTACGTAAACCGACGAACCTGTCGCTGGATAGTGCTCTTCTTAAAGAGGCAAAATCCCTTGGAATCAATGTCTCGCGGTCTGCAGAAGCAGGAATTGCGGAAGCAGTCAAACTTCATAGGCAGAACAAATGGCTTAATGAAAACGCCAAAGCACTTGAAAGTTCAAATGCCTATGTTGAAGCCAACGGCTTGCCTCTTGCACGGCATCGCCAGTTCTGATGTCCCGCTTCGATATTTTTGAAAATGAAGAAGGGGCAGGGTATCTGCTGGATGTACAGTCCGACCTTCTCAGTGGCTTGAACACACGAGTAGTCGTGCCGTTACTGCCCAAATCGTCGGCGCCACTCCCTGCGCAGAGGCTCAATCCTGTGTTCAGCATCAACGGCATGGAAGTCGTCATGGCTACTCAATATATAGCCGCTGTACCGGAAACTGAGTTGCGCTTTTGCTCCGGTAGCCTTGCTGAGCTGCAAGATGAAATTGTCTCAGCACTGGATATGCTGTTTTTGGGCTTTTGATTCTAACGGGTTGATCAAATGTATCGGGGGGCTGACCCCCCACCCCCAAAATCACAAGGTAGTCAAAAACGCCGCCAGCTCCTCAACATCCCCGGCCGTCAACGGCGCGGCAATGCCAATCATTGGCGAGCTCTGCACCGCTGGGTCCATGTCTTTAAAGCGTTTAAGCGCGATCTTGATGTATTCCGAAGGCTGGCCGGCCAGGCGGGGCATGTCGCGGAAGCCTTCGGCCTCTTTGCCATGGCAGGCAGAGCACTTCGCCTGAAATTTGGCGCGGCCAGCGTCGATCAGATCGGGAGCAGGGCTGGTGCGGGGCTTGGCTTGTTGCAGGGAGTAGTACACAGCAATGTTGATGCGCTCTTCCACGGTGAGGCTTTGCGCCAGCTTGCTCATCACGTAGTCTTCACGCACGCCGTTGCCGAACTTCTCGAATTGCTCGAACAGGTAAAGCGGGTGCTGGTCGGCCAGATTCGGAATGTAGTCACGCCTGCTGTTGCCGTCTTTCCCGTGGCAAGAGCCGCAAAACAGAATGCGCTCCTGGCCCGCCGCATAGGCCGCTTCGCGGCGGGCATCATCGGCCATAATCGATTCCAGCTCACTCAGAGCTTGGTGAACCGATTGGGAAAACGCCACCGGCGCAGCCATCATTCCGGCTACCAACAAGCCACCCGTACACAACTTCCGCAGCATCTCGCACCCTGCCATCTGAAAATTGTGCCAAGAATATAGACATACCCGCAGGCCATTCTTGCTAAAGATCAATAAAATCCAACTTGGGGGTCAGACCCCCGATACACTTTGCCGGGCAAAATGTACGGGGCTGACCCCCTTGTTCGCTGTGATTATTCACAACTGTTTCCCTCCGGCAGCGACCAGGATGAACCATCCAGCGCTTTGTTGAACTCCATGTACTGTTTCAATCGTTCTTCTGTGTTGAATGTAACGGCTTCCAGGTTCCGGGACACGACAGCCGGTTCCGCGCCAGAGTTGGCATCACCAAATACCTCGTAAATACAGGCAGTGGCGCGAGAGATCAGCTGGTTGGTTTGGCGAACGGCCGTGGGGTTTGTAAGGCCTGTACTCAGCACCGACTGATTTGCTTTTGCCGCCTGGTTAGCCGCGGCAACCTGTTCGGTGTCGTTATCTCCACATGCGACAAGCGCCAGTGCCAACGGCAGGCACAGCAGTTCCTTCTTCATGTTCAGCTCCATTGAAATGTCAGGGTCGTCATTGAACCCGGCGTGATTGTGTACATAACGTTACAATCTTATCAATTCGGGGTCAGACCCCCGATACATTTCACCCCGCAAAATGTTTTTGGGTCTGACCCGCAGTACGGGGTAAGCTGGAAATATCATTCGGCAGACAAGGACATACACGCCTATGAAACTTCGCTTCCTTGGTGGTACTGGCACCGTAACGGGCTCCCGTTATTTGCTTTCAGATGACTCCCATCGCCTGTTGGTCGACTGCGGCATGTATCAGGGCGTGAAAACCCTGCGGCGGCGGAACTGGGCGAAGTTTCCGGTGGATCCTTCCACGATTGATGCGGTGGTGCTCACTCATGGGCACATTGACCATTCCGGGTATCTGCCGGCGCTGGTGAAGAATGGATTCAAGGGCAAGATTTACTGCACTAAGGCCACCCATGAGCTGTGCAAAGTGCTGCTGCCGGATGCAGGCTTCCTGCAGGAAGAAGACGCCAAGTACGCGTTCCGGAAGAAGTTTTCCAAGCACGAGCACCCGGAGCCGCTGTTTACCGAGAAGGATGCCTGGGAAGCGCTCAAGCACTTCGAATCCCTGCATTACCACGAGAAATTCGAGCCGGTGAAAGGCTTTGAAGTTACCTTCACTCCAGCCGGGCATATTCTGGGCTCGTCTTGCGTGCATGTTCACCACAAAGGCGCGGACCGTACCGTGGTGTTCAGTGGCGATGTGGGCCGGCAGGATGACATCATCATGCGCCCGCCGGAGCCGTTACAGAAGGCGGATGTATTGGTGTGCGAGTCTACCTACGGTGATCGTACCCATGGCGAGTCTGATCCGGAGCGGGATTTGGCGGAGATTATCACCAAGACGGCCGGGCGTGGCGGTATCACGCTGATGCCCGCGTTCGCTGTGGGTCGTGCGCAGATGTTGCTATATGTGGTGCACAAACTGATGGGCGAGGGAAAAATTCCCAAGCTGCCGGTGTATCTGAACAGCCCCATGGCCATCAAAGCCACGGAAATCTTCATCAAGCACCATAAAGAGCACAAGCTGAACCATGCCCAGTGCGAACTGATCGATGACAAAACCCAGTTTGTGCGCACGGTGGAAGAATCCATCGAGCTGGATGCCGCCCGATATCCCTGCATCATCATCTCTGCCAGCGGCATGGCCAGCGGCGGTCGCGTGCTGCACCACCTGAAAACTCTGCTGCCGAACCCGCGCAACAGTGTCGTCTTCGCCGGCTTCCAGGCCCCCGGAACCCGTGGCGATGCGCTGGTAAACGGCGTCGAAGATGTCAAAATCCACGGTGAATACTGGCCCGTGAAGGCTGAGATCCACAACCTGAACTCCATGAGTGCCCACGGCGACTACAATGAAATCCTCGCCTGGCTGGAGCAGGGCCACCTGAAACCCGAGCGCGTGTACGTTACTCACGGTGAAGTGGTTGCCAGCGATACCATGCGCAAGCGCATTACTGAGAAATTTGGCTGGCATGCGGAGGTGCCGGAGTTGTTTGAAGAGGTGGAGATCTGAACCTGCAGGCTACAAAGGGGTCGTACCCCCCCCCCAGGGGGTACGACCCCAGCCTTCTGCCCGCGCAGTTCTCCAAAGCCAAGGATGCCGCTAAATCCAGGAAACCCGCTCCCGCCGAAACCCCACCGGCGCCGCCCCCGTACCCGCAGCATCCCCATACCGCTTCTTCATCCGCTTCTGGAAATCCTCAGAACCCAGCGCCAGCCCGGCAATCGCGGAATATCG
>Ga0208180_1000940_pt1 | contig 20628 bp, 17 predicted proteins | sample MalvireepMed_s16_FD_184241 | JGI IMG/M metagenome (GOLD analysis project Ga0208180, IMG submission 184241) | Marine viral communities from the Global Malaspina Expedition - Malaspina viral metaG DeepMed_s16 (SPAdes) (version 2) | ecosystem: Environmental > Aquatic > Marine > Oceanic | place...
GATATAATTGTTTGATTTTTCGCATGTCTAAATGTGTGTTTGCCATGGTTATTTTTCTTGATTATAACCATACAAGTTATTTAATACATGCTCTTTCTAGAGGTGGGTCAATTTAGACAGGAATACCCGGGTCACTTTAAATAGGATTCAGTGGGTCACTTTCGCAGGATTACATGGGTCAGTTTGGCAAGAATTTCCAACATTTAACTCAAACCTTTACGGATAATGATTATTTTTTTAATTGTATGATTTTGAGTTAATCAGGTCACTTTGATTTGGGAGTAAAGCTGTTTTTAAATTTTAAAAATAATATTTTTTCTCTAATGAGGGAAGGAATTATCTTACTTGTTTAAAAATTATAGGTATCAAAAAGTTATTAAAGATTATTGCATATAAGTGGTTTGAAAGCGTAAAATGAACAATATTCTAAGTTATTTTATCATAGGCAAATGGGATATGTCTGGTAAATTAGTATATTAGATTTGTATAACAAGAACCGTACGATGGGAGACTATCACGTACGATTATGTGAGAGGCTCGGAGTGAAACTCCCCTTGTCTACTCGACGTGTGCTGTGAGTGGGGGTATAAACCTCACGCAACTATTTATAAGATGGTGGAATCGACCCACCAGAATCGGCTTATAGGAGTTGGTTCTAAACCACTTCTCTAATGCATTCAAAGTGATTTGTTTGTGTGAAGCGAGAGAAGAAAAGGCAGACTGAATCTGTCAGGTGTTGATAAAGGAGATGAGCGAAAGCGAACCTTTCGATGAAGCGTCGAGAAGACAAAATATGTTGTCAAAACCGACAAAGGTCGAGTTCTCAGGGACAAGGATAGCGGAAACCTATTTACTGGCTATTCGGCAACCGTCGTATAGGAGGCATGACTTTTATCTGGGCTTATAGATGGAACGCAGGAAGCCTTACATTAATGTAAAAGGGAAATATCAAGCAGAGCAACTGTAAGATGATTACCAATGTAGTGTAAGGTGGCGGACTAACTCGTAGTAGTGAAGAAACTCCTGTAATGGGAGTGGAGCAAAGGGGTTAGCTAATTTAAAATACGATTTGCCAACTTGAAAGAGGATGAGCTTATATTTGTAGATTGAATTAGAAGAGCCGTATGATGGGAGACTATCACGTACGGTTCCCTTTGAGAGGGGAAGGGAGAAACTCCCTTTTCCTATTCGACGCCTAAGCGTTAGCCGCAACCTAGAAACTGACCTAAACAACCATTAGTAAATGAGTAATTTTAAGTTAACCAATTATGAGATAGAGAAACTTTACAATCATTCTGTTGATAAAGGCAATATAGAAAAAGGTCGTTTTTTTCAAGTTCTGTTCAATGATGATGACACTGGTTTTGATATAAAACTATCATCGCAAATCTATATGAGAACAGTTTTTTATCCTACTAAAAATGATATTGAAAGCTTAGAAATCATTAAAGTAAAGAATGGTAAAAACACCGAAAGAATTTTATTTTCAAAATTTAATTTTCAACAATTAGAATTATTTCTACAATTTCTAAAAGATGTGGATTTAAGTTCAATTTCTGATAAAAAGCTAAAATTAGCAGATAATTCTCTCGATATTTTAGACGAGAATACTAAAAAACAAATAGCAACTTTGTTAAGTGGTGAACAAGGAGCAGAAACTATACAAAATCTTTTAAATGAAGGTGCAATAACAAGTGAGGATATTATAAATACAGGGTATAGAAAAGCACAATTGAAGATTTTTGAAAGATTATTAACGGAAGAAAAATTTTTGCAAGATTACAAAAGACAAGAGAAAAAAATCTCCGAATTAATCTCAGATTTTCAAGCAAAACAAACAAAACCAATTGACGAAAAATCTAAAGATGAAATTGCTTGGCAATATTTCTTTAATAAGAATCCTTGGATTTTTGGTTATGGATTAGATTATAGATTTCAAAATATCTTACAGAAAGAATTTTCAGCGTCAGATACTGATGCTTCTGGAAAAGGACAAGTAAATACTGACTTTTTGATGGGAGATAATAACTTTACAACTTTCGTTGAAATCAAAAAACCGAACACTGATATTTTTGACAATAAATTGAACCGTTCTGGTAGTTGGAAATTATCTAAAGAATTGACTTATGCAGTATCGCAAATTTTAGAACAAAAAACACGAGGAGAACTTAAAATTAGGAGCACAAAAAATTTACCCCTATCAAATGATACGTATTTAAAGCAAGAGTCGTATGATTCAAAGTGTATTTTGATATTTGGAAATTTAGAAGATGAAATTGCAAAATGTAGTGAACCTCAAAAAGATGTGATGAAAAGAACCTTTGAATTGTATAGGAGAAACTCAAAAAATATAGAAATTTTGACTTATGATGAATTATACGAGAGAGCCAAATATATTTGTAATATAGAAAAAGGCAGTAGCTAACACCGGTAACTGTTGCACAACTCTAAATTTATAAGAAAAGAGGATTATCCTAAATTTTAATAATAGGTAAGTTGTTGTTTTCTAGGTATATGTTGTTTTAAAGAACTTCTTTTAATTAGAAAATTGGTTAAAAAAAAGCTTGTGCAACAGCCACACCGTATAACAACAATTGCGGCTTTGTGTCCTACTGACACAACCGCGCAAGCATAAAAGTCGGTAATTTTATTTATCTTAGTTTTAAACGATCCGCAACTGATTGTTATACAAACACGTTAGCCGATCTTGATGTACTTAAAATAAACTAAGATGATTAAGAAACTACCATTTATAATTCTATCTCCTTTACTCCTATGCTTTTTGATCGTTCTAAGTTGTAAAGAAAATGAAAAGCTTTCAGAAGTGTCTTCTGTAGTGGAAAAGGAAGAAGTGGAAGTAGAGGAACCGTTAAATCCCTCTTCCAACTTTGTAGTTTTTACAATAACTACCAATGATAAACACGATTTGGATGGCTTGACCTTACTTGATTATTCCAACTTAATTGGCAGTCAACCTTCAGAGCTTCCGCAAGATTATTTCAAAAAGTCTGGAGATTCTGTTCATTTTGTTCTGAAGGAAATTAGGCACCCTCAGGTCATGGAGATTTTTAACCTAACAGTATCAAAAAACAAGACAAGGTTCCTGGTTAGCCCCGGGGATACTATTCATCTTAATTACATAAATGGTGATTTCAAATTTTCGGGGAAAAACGCAGCTCATTACAATTTTTATGGCGGGCTTCCATATTCTGACTATGCGGAAACACCGTATCTAGGAGATCTTCAGCAGTATAAAATGAAGGTTGATAAAATTTACAACAGTAGAAAAGCTTACTTTGACAGCTTTGTTCAAGACAATCCAGAAGTTTCTGAAGCATTTAAAGAACAGGTCGGGGCGGAATTAAAATTTGAGTACTTATATAACTTGATCGCTCCACGAACAGTTAAAGTTAAAAGCGCGGAAAATGCCTATGTGAATAACATGGATGGAATTAGCGCCGTCCTCACAGATTTGCGCATGGTCGGGGAAAAAATTTTGAACCTTGAATCTTATTTCAATGGAGTGACCATTGAGGATTTTCAACAACCAGAGCTGGTGAACAATGATTATTTTAAGCGCAGTCTTGTTGATTTCATAAGGCACTATTTTGCTCAAAATGAGGTTCCCGGATACACACAAGAAAATTTACAGAGGGAACTTGAGTTTATTGACGAAAATCTTCAAGGGGAATTAAAGACAACTGCTACGGGAAAACTGCTCTGGGAATATCACAGAAAAGGCTTTGGTAGAGGGAAGGAAGACCGGGAGTTCTTTAAAGGAGTAATAGCTGATTATAAGGATGAGTTAATAAGACCTTCTTATTTGGAGGAAATTTCCTACATAGAGAAGGAATTAAACTTAATGAACAGCAGCCTGCCCGAAGCTATGCTTCAGGACAAACTGGTGAACCTTCAGGGCGATACATTGACAATAGGCGAGGTACTGGACGGCACAAAAGGGAAAATAAGATATCTTGATTTTTGGGCTACCTGGTGCCCCCCTTGTATAGCTGACTTTAAAGCTTCCACCAATTTTAAGAAGCGGCTTTCCTCGCAAGGAAATGTTCAATTTATATACATTTCAGTTGAAAAGGATTTGGAGGACTTGAGGGAAAAATCAGGATCGCTAAAGGAATATCTTTCTTCAGGCGAACAGTTTAAACTTTTAAATGTGGATGATTCCAGAATACTTTCATTCCTGGGGGTCCGTGGGGCAAATGACAGAATAGCCATACCTAAATATACGGTGATTGATGGAAACGGAGAAATAAGATCAAGCAGTGCACCAAGGCTGGCGGATTCTGTAGCGGTTGAAAAACTTTTAAATAGTATCCAGTAAAGATAAAAATTGTAATGAGCAAGAACTCAGAAAAACCTACACACAACAAAGAACTGAGTTAAAAAACAAGTTTTTAGTTTAATTTCGACACAAAATTTTCATCATAGGGCAATCCTGATTTTGCGATTGCAAAAGCCTGTTTTAGCAATTTGTTTGCCACAGCTATTAAAGCCAGTTTCTTGCTTTTTCCTTTGGACACTATTCTGTCAAAAAGAGCTTTGCACGCTTTATTGTGCTTATATGCAGAAAAAGCTGCCAAAAACAATAAGTTCCTAAGCTTTTTGTTCCCAACCTTGCTAATTCTGCTTCGACCTCGTACACTGCTTCCAGACTGCCGTATTGTTGGGGTAATCCCCACATAACTGCAAAGTTGCGAGGCCGTTTCAAACTTTGAAAACCCATCTGTCACTACAATTAAAAATAAGGCCGTTTTCATTCCTATACCGGGAATACTTTGTAGTAAGGATAATTGATGCTGTTGGTCCTGTTTCACCAGTTCCAAAAGTCTTGCTTCTAATAATGCTATTTCTTTCTTCAAGTGTTTCAAATCTCTTTCAAGTGATTTGAAAACCGTTTTTGATGGGATCCCCAATGCTTTTTCTCCGTGGATTTTATTCTTGGTTGCCGTACTCTTTTTCACGTAACTATCCAACAGCCTAAAGAGTTGCAGGCATTCACTTTGGACATCGGTTAAGGCATTGTACAAAGGGACATCATTGACCATTCCATACTCAAAAATAGCTTTGGCATCGCTCTTATCGGTTTTTACCTTGGCCAATTTCATCTGAATGAACCGCTTTACCTGTAAAGGATTTACAACAGCAACCGAAACTCCCGATTTATAAAGAAACTGAGCCAGTCTGTAATGATAATAACCGGTAGCCTCCATCACTACCAAAGCGGTCTCGGGCAATAGCTTCAACAGATCTTTAAATCCTCTGGGATCATTTGTAAATTGAAGATGCCCACAGGGTTCACTATAAATGTCAAATACATCTTTACTGATGTCGATTCCGTAAATTTCTGTAACTTTACTCATAAGAACTGATTTTTGGAAAGAACAAGGCTACTTTGCTTTCAACAACTTAAAAACGAGATCTAAAGTCTCATAGAACTGAACGAAATTGAAGTAGAAAAGAGCGGGGATTATCAATGTTGACGGAATCAAAAGTTCCACTGGTAACCTTAACCTTACTCCGCTCTTTTGTTCTTTCTGATTTATAGCTAAATTTAATGAATTGTAAACTTAAGAGAACTGAGGTAAAATCCTTTGGTTTTTACCTCAATCTTGAAACAAAATTTTCATCATAAGGGATTCCATTTTTCACAATAGCAAAAGCTTGTTTAAGTAGTTTATTACACATGGCAATTAATGCTAACTTTTTACTCTTTCCTTTTGCAACAATAAGCTCGTAAAGCGCCTTACATGCGCGATTATATTTACATGCATTAAAACTACACATGAATAGTAAGTTTCTAAGTTTAGGGTTACCCATTTTACTGATTCTAGGTCTACCTTTTATACTCGTTCCAGACTCTCTCGTGGTAGGTGTAATACCTGCATAACTACAAAGTTCACTGGCCGATTTAAATTGCTTAAAACCATTTGTAAACACCAACAACATTAATGCAGTTTTCTCTCCTATACCTGGAATTGATTTTAATAAAGTGGCTTCTTTTTGATACTCTAATTTTACTTTTTCAGACAGTGTAGCTTCCAGCTTCACAAGCTCTTTATCTATATTTTTTAACTGTCTTTTTAAAGATTTCAAAACCTCAACAGACAAGAAAAAAGAATTGACGCTAGCAGTTAATTTACTTTTTGAATTAGCAGAGCAAAAAAATGCTTTGCAGAAAGAATCTTTAAAACAATTGCTTAGAACTACTGGGACACCTGAAAATCCTACAATTCCAATAACTAACACACTAGCTTTTCATGGAGAGACAAGAGCTTATGTATCTGAAAATGCTGGAACCCTAGTTGAAACTGTTACAGGGGCGGTGAAAAAATTTATAGGTGGCGATGCAGAAGGAATAGTTGACGGCATTGGAGAACTAGTAACTGGAGGCTTAGAAGCTATTTTAGGTGCTGGAGAAGGTACACAATCAGAAATGCATTCTTACTATATAATAGTAGATGGACTTTCAATAACAAGGTTTGATATTATGGCCTGGCAGCGAAGAATAGAGGCGACTGGAATTACAACTGCAATTGAAAATGCAATGACTTTTACTGCCGTAAAATCTAGCGTTGATGTTGATAAAATAACATTCAATACTTTTTTACAAGCGTATAAGGAACAATTGATGAAAATGGATTTTAATGATAAAGAACTTTTAGATTTTATCAAAAGATCGAAAGAGATTTTTGAACTTTTAAAAGATGCAAATTCAAAAAATCAAGAGCTTATACCATCTGTGGCTTCAGAACTTATCAATCCTGCTACTATAAATAGAATTGATTCGACTGAATCAGTTTCTTCAGGACTTTCTCTTATGTCTTCTTTGCAAAAAGGTTATACTTATTCATTTAGATTAACTTATGAAGTTTATGAGGGTAAGGAATACAAAGGAACCGTAAAAACGGATTGGGAAGTATATTTTAAAGGACATCACCACGGAGTAAGACCTTCGAATAGAGATATTCAGAGACAACTAGTAGTATTAACTGGAGAAGTTGAAACTTGGTGTGAATTAAATGATATTCCTTTCCCAGGGGCTGAGGATATTCTAGCAAATTATCAGCTGGACACAAAATCATCCCATTAATAGGTATTTACTTGATGAAAGAGTAAATTTGGTCAGAAGGGAAATTTAGTTTCCTTATCTGACCATTTTTTTCGTAGTATTGTTTTTTTACGTGTATTTTAAGAACTAAATATTCTACATTTATATAAAGTACATTTAGCAGGCTTTAATTTTTAATGGGTACTTTTTGTACTTAATTTTTCAATAAAGAATGCTGGTGTAATGCCTGTGTTTGCTTTAAACGCTGCTACAAAGCCTTGTTTTCCTGTGAATCCTACTTCTTTGGCTAAGGCATCATATTTATAGTTTCGGATGAGGGTATTTGATTTTAATAGATCAATCAGATGGGCTATTTTAAGGCTGTTGACATATTCCTTGAACCGCATTTCTCGATGTTTTAAAATTAGTTGGGATAGGTATCTGGTATTGGTATCAAAATCAGCAGCTACTTTGGCTAGCGTAATATCGTCAGCCAGGTATCGCTTCTTATCTTCAAAGTTGTGTAATTTCTGTAAGAGATCAGTTTCTACTTCAAGGTTTAATTGATAATCTGTTTTTTTATGGTGTTCTTTTGAAGTTTTTTTTAATGGAAGTTTATGGTTGGTTGCCATTAATTGCTCAAAACGCTTCTTGTATAATTTTTTTAGATAGAGGTGACGGTTAAATATAAAAATGAGGAGAATACTTACTAAAATGAGTGCAAAATACAAGATCCTCTTACCGTGTTTTTCTATAAAAAGTTGACGCTCTGCTTTTTGTTTTTCTTGCCGTAATTTTTGAGTAGTGTAGATACTTTCCTTGTGAATTTTATAGGAGAGGTATCTATAGTATGTATTGATCAAGTCATCAAATTCCAACAGTCTTTCAATATAATAAAGCTTTTCTTTGGGTTGGTTTTTAGAGTCGTAATAATTAATTAATAATTCGAAGGTTTCCCTAAGGTCAGGGCGGAGGTATCCAGTATCTTCATAGATACGGTCTACCTTTAGAAGGTATGCTATTGCATTGTCTGATTGTTTTTGCTCTAGATAATTCTTGGCAATGAAAAAATAGGCAATACTCAAATTGGTACTGTCTTTAAGAATAATGGAATCGTTAATGGAGGCTTTAAGAAGCTTGAGAGATGGTATATAGGTTTCTTTATCAAATAGATTGATACCTTCGGAGAGCTTAAAATAAGAGTCCATAACGTGCATGTCCATACGTTTAGCTTCCTTTAGTCCGAGGGTATTTATGTCAGAAGCTGATGCGTAATTTTTCATTTGATTGTAACAAAGCCCCAATGAATGTAATGTATTCAGATACGGCCTAGGATAGGAGTCTTTGAAAAAGGCCAGACATTCTTGATATAAGGAAACAGCTTCATGGTAATAGCCTAGGAAATATTTAGCCATGCCGAGATGGTATTTTGTTTTGTACGTCAGGTAGGTGTCTGAGGAATTGATTAAGAGCTCATTAGCCTTTAAATAATAATCCAATGCCTTGTCATGTTGTTTTAATCCATAATAGACAATTCCTTTGGTGAGGTAACTACTTCCTATAAGTGTTGTGTCCTTGGCAAGGGCAGCGGTTAAAATCATACTATCAGCATAGACTAGTTGTAAATTCTTTGTTCCGTGATGGAGGTAGTTTTTATATGCATTAACAATCTCTACAGTATTGTTTTCACGCTTAGCTTTTTCCAAAAAGACTTTTAAATAACCTCGTTGTTGTGCACTTAAAGGATCCGAATTTTTGATGCTATCAAAAAGGATATCGTAGGAACGGTTCGTTAAAGGTACAGGAGCTATCGGTTTATTTTGTTGGGAGAATCCCCAATATTGAAATAAGCATAAGAAGAATAAGTAGTAGTATTTCATTGTATAGGTTGATTTGACCATAGTATTTTAGCATACTATGATAGTAAAGTGGTAAAAAGTATTTAATATCTTAAAAGTAGTATAAATCTTTGAAAATCAGTAATTCGGTGGTTTTTGTAGGCGTATGATTTTCTGAAAATCATAGTTGGTTTTCGGAAAATCAAATAAGAAGTGATTGTTTGGCTTATTTCAAGCTTTTAGTTTTACGGGGAATTCAAAAACAATAGGTAGTCTTGTCATGACTGCCATTCTGCTTACCCGGGTAAACTGAACAAGAATAGAAGTTTCAGTATTACAAAAACTAAAAAGCATGAAAACAATTAAAACCTATTTCATTTTAATGACGATACTGGTTTCTTGTAGCAAGGAATCCGTAGAGATAGAAGAAGAAGTCTTAAAAACACCGTATTTGGTTACTGCTACATCCGGAGCAACAGATTCATTGGCTTATTATTATAATCAGCTTCAGGAGGAGTTATTAGGAGCACAAACAGGATCGTTAGTCGCTACTCAAAAATATGAAGCGATAGCTGCACTTTGTACAGACACATTTGGAGAGTATCTTTGGCAATTGCCTAGTCCCGTTTCAAGGGATTCGACAGAGATTCGATTCAATGATATACTGGATAATTCACAACTCAGTATATTAGCTAAAGATCGTATGCGGGCAATGACAGAAACATTGTTACTAGCTGAAGATTTCAGTGGACTTCCCCAATTATATGATAGTTTTAGGGGTGAAATTGAAAATGATCCGTTATTCACTTCTGAGGACAAAAGAGTGCTCTTGGGGACTTTATGGTTTATAACCGAGCTAAATAAAGAGGTGCCAACCCCCAGTGTTCTGAGTGAGGGAGATGATGACGATGATGATGGTGGTGGTCGGGAAGATGAGGATTGGAATATTTCCATTGGACACATATACAATTGGTTAGAAGGAGATTTGCAAAGCAATGCGCAAGGGATTCACAATGCACTTATTCTAAGTGTAGCCAATGATAACGAATGATTACATAAACAAGGGTTAAAGCAGTTATGAATACTGTTTTAACTCTTTGTATAGTATACCTATTACAGCAAATGGAGGTAAAACCCACATTTAATAATGGCTATGGATTTTTTTATAATCCAATTCCAAGGAGACGTAGCATTTACAAAACAATATAACAACTGTTATTTGTTATGTTTGGTGCATGCAGGTCAACTAACAGTGCATATTAATAAGGATCTGCAAATCCTAAAAAGGGGACAGTGTCTACTTGTTAAAATTCCTCATTCTCTTACCCTTAATATACATGGTCATGTGCAGTTGGCATATGTAGTTGTCAGTGATCTTGATTCCTTAAAAAGGTTTGGAGTATCATTTCCGTTATTGTTTTTATATGGCACGATAGAGTGTCTTGTTGTCATTTCTTTAAACAAGCAACAAGGGCAACTTATAGTGGGATTGTTGGGGTATCTTTGGTATAGGAGGCAAAGAATATCATCTATTTTGGAAATGGATAAAGAACCATTCTCCATGGCTTGGCAGTTACTGTTTTTTGCATTGTATGAAAACCTGCCTCTAAAACCCCATGAAAAAGCCTCACGACAAACGCGGTTATTTTTAGCATTTCTAATGGAAGTAAAAGAAAATAAAGGCAAAGAGCATCGCATTGGATATTATGCAGGGAAGTTATTTATAAGCACCAATTATTTGTCAAAAGTCGTTAAACAAATAAGTGGGAAGTCTCCACGCTACTTCATTGTGAATACTATCCTTTTGGAATCCAAAAGCCTTTTTAAAAAACACAAGCCTCTCAAAGAAATTGCAACTACTATGGGATTTAGTTCGGTGCATCATTTTTCAGCTTTCTTTTCTAAGTATACAGGAATGTCACCGAGTGCTTTTATAAAAAGAATGTAGCCATACCGTTTTTAACCTAAGCAAATTAATCGGGAACGTACCGCTGTAAAAAAGGGTAAACACTTCCATAAATCACTATTAAATAAAAGATAATGGTGGAAACGTATCAAGAAATTGTTGAACGGTTTCAAAAGAAATATGATCAATTACAATTAGCATCCTTTAACTCATTTGATCAATTAGAAGAGGGGGTTGAACTATGTTACCAATGTCTACAGCACCTTAAACGAAAGGTGCTTTTGGATGGGTTTCAAAATGAAATAGAAGAAATCCATTTTTTCAAAACTCAAAAGACACGGCCAGAATCCTATTTGTATTACCTCTATAAAGTACGTGCATACCAACTTTTACTACCACAACTAGATGTTGATGAGCAACAACAATTTTTGAAAAAAGAATTACGAAAAATCAATAAGTTTTACGCAAAACACCGCGAACTGATTTATTATATGCATCGAAATCGTACCGATATGGATGAATACTATTTTACAAGAATAGAGAAAAGAGCTTATGTTAAGTTAAAAGAAAACCGATACAGGGATAGGGATTTTTCAACCCCATATGATATGTTGTGGGCACGTATTAAAACCACGCAATTGTATGCTAGCTTTATTGAGGTTGAATGCCAGCACTTAAAGCTGCAATCAAACCATTCCTATATACAGAGAGTTAAAGGAAAAGAGCTAAAATGGACGGCCTCTAAAACGGCTCTTATTGAATTAACCTATGCCCTGTATTCCAATGGTGCTATTAACCACGGTAAAGAAGACTTAAAAAGTATTGCCGTTATTTTAGAGAAAGTTTTTCATATCAACTTGGGTAATTTTTATAAAACCTATGCAGAGATGAAAGCCCGTAAAGGAAATAGGACACGTTTTCTACAAGATTTGGTGACCGATTTACAAGAAAAAATGAAAGAAGACGATGCTTTCTAATGTATGTTAATTTAGTAAACATGGTATTTTTTAGGGATACTATATTGGTGTTTTATAGAAAATTGGTACGTAACTACGATGGCACTACGATTTTTTATTCGACATACTAAAAAGATAAAATTGATTAGGTTTCTTGCACATGAATGTAAATAAGGAAGTCAAATTAACCAAAAGTACCCCAAATAAAAAGTGTTAAAATGTATTCGTAACTACGAACCTATACCGAAAGATTCTCATAGACTCCATCCAAATTTGTATCATGAAAGTCAAATCATGACAAAGTCGTCATTGGTTTATAAATACGTTTTCAAATGGCGGCTTTGTTTTTAACAAACACAAATTTTATGGGAGCAACAATTATTACTACCGAAGATCTGTATCAGTTTAAATTGGAACTGTTGGATGCGATCAAACAAGTATTACAGGAACAAAACGGAACGCCTTCTAAAAAGTGGCTCAAATCCAATGAAGTGCGCGAACTGTTGGGAATTTCACCAGGGACACTCCAAAATTTACGAATCAATGGGACACTGCCGTATACCAAAATAGGAGGGGTGTTGTATTACGATTATAAGGAGATTATGCAAGTGTTGGAAAACAATAAAATTAGAAACGGATTTTAAGCGTATGGGAGCAGGAGTAAATTACATTAAACAGCTTAATGCTACCTATGAAAAGTTCACTGAAGATAATCGGTTAAACCCGACACATATTAGTTTGTATATGGCTTTATTCCAATTGTGGAATGCCGCACATTTTATGCGAAGTTTTCATGTAATAAGAGGGGAAGTTATGCTACTTTCAAAGATAGGATCCAAAACTACCTATCATCGGTGTATAAAAGAATTGGATTGTTGGGGGTATTTACAATACAACCCCTCACATAATCCATTTAAAGGGAGTATGATTTGCATGACCATTTTTGGGACAACCGATAGACAAGTTATGTACCCTAGGCGTACCAATATAGGGACAAGTAATGAACCAGCCGTGGTATCTATTAACAAACCTATACAAACTTTAGAAAAGTATAAAAACACGGGCAAACATAATTTTATTGAGAATTTTGAATTTAAAAAATTGCGAACTAATAAAACCAAACAGCCTGTTGGCCAATTTTTGGATCACCTAAAAATTAGTACGGATAAAAATTACAACGAGCCATTGTGAGAAAGTATCAACCACATATCATAAGGGAGGGAGGTGTTGAATTTCATCTGGGAGAATTTCGTGGGGGACTTGTTTTGTATGATTTTAAAAAAATGCTGATATACCTTGATGCCAAAGGAAAACTTTTATTTGGAAAGAAGTTTCAGATTTACAAAGAAGATCACAGTATTTTGTACAAGCTTTTTGTGTATTACATCAAAGATGAAGCTTCTTGTAAGAAATTAGGAATTGATCTCGGGAAAGGGCTTTTACTATCCGGGCCTGTAGGGTGTGGAAAAACCAGTTTGATGAAACTGATGCGTTATTTAGTACCCCATCAAAAGCCGTATGAGCTTATTCCTTCTCGAAATATCGTTTTTGGATTTAACAATATCGGGTACCGAATAATTGAACAATATGGAGATCACCGATTTTATTGTTTTGATGATCTAGGAGTAGAACCTATTGGACGCCATTTTGGAAAGGATTGTAATGTGTTGGGAGAGATCTTGTTATCAAGACATGAATTGTTGATGGGGCATAAGGTAAAAACACATGCCACCACTAATTTAAATGCAAAAGAACTGGAGGCACGGTATGGAAACCGTGTACGCTCTCGAATGCGTGAGCTATTTAATCTGGTAGCTTTTGATAAAAAAAGTAAGGATAAGAGAAAATAACAGTTGGTTATATTTTAAAAAGAAAGCGATTTCTTTTCTAGAGAACCTTTAGAATGCATGAGTTGTTTATTCTCCATAATAAATCTATTTTTTTACTTTTCTTAGAATCGAGTTCGTTATAATTGGAAATTTATTTTGACTTAATTTATTGCAGTTATCTTCTCACTAGGAGGAAAGTAAACAATGATATCGTGGTTAAATTGGAAGGGTTGATTGAAAATTATCTTAAAAATGAAGCAATACATTCGGGGCTGCCTACAGTTAACTTTTTTGCAGAAAAGCTCAATATATCTCCTAATTATCTGAGTGATCTATTGAAAAATAGTACAGGGAAAAATGCGCAAACACATATTCAAGAATGTATAATAGATAGGGCAAAACAACTACTTTCGACCACGTGTTTGAGTGTAAAGGAAATAGCGTACGATTTGGGATTTGAGCATCCGCAATCATTTAGTACGATGTTTAGGAAAAACACACAACAAACACCCTTGCAATACAGAGCATTATTTAATTAAAAATTCACAATCTTAAACAATGATTATGAATAATAGCTAAGCCGGTGCTAACATTAAAGTTTTTAATCCTTACAAAAGGTTTGTCTTTCTCTCGATATGCTTTGTTGTATTTATATGTTTTTAGTCTACATTAATTCCTTGTAATTTACTTCTTTTATGACTTCTGAGGTATCCGAATCAATATGAGAATTAAGGACATCGCTGCTTACGGGGTAGGTATTTAATGGGATGGATTTGAAGATGCTGAATTCTTCTTTTAGGCTTTCTTCAGTTTGGAGTCTTAGCATATAATCTTTGTCTTGTGGATCAATACACATGGGCATACGTTTAGCACCATTGTGTATCTTTTCAAATAAGGGGTCAGCAGTAGTAGTGATTACGGAGCAAGTGAGTTGATTTTTCTGTTTAGTGTAGATGCCAAAAAGAGCGAACATTTCACTATTGGGACGTTCAAAAAAGAAGGGAATCGTTTTGCCATCTTTAGGTTTATGGGGTTCATAGAGCCCATCGATGAGAATTAAACATTTATGCTCTAAGAGCGCTTCATCTTTCCAATTGTAATAGTTTTGAAAAAATTTATCATCCCGGGTGTTTAAAGTACCGCCTGTATATTTTTTCCAGTAGGCTTGGAGTTCTTCTGAATAGTTTGGAGGTGCTATTCCCCAAGTAGCTAATTGAATTTCATCAGGATTCTCCTCTGTAATGACTAAGAGTCGACCATGGGAAAATCCATTTAAATGATAATGAACAGGAATATGTGATTCCTCTACTATTGTTTCCACATCAAAAATAGCTGCAATCTTTTCTGGATTCTTTTGCCTTTGTGAAATATGATAACACATATCTAACAGTTTATCATAAAGTTAAGGTTGATTTGTTAGATATACAAGTGCTGTAATTTAGAATTGTTCATAAATAAAAATGGAAATAATCCAATAAAATGGAATTATTCCTAATTTTGTAAAAAATAATAAAGATGGAACGCACAATTCTTCATTTGGATTTGGATACATTTTTTGTTTCCGTAGAGCGCTTGATTGATAGTCGCTTGCAGGGGCGTCCTCTTTTAGTAGGTGGTATAAGCGATCGTGGTGTTGTAGCTGCCTGTAGTTATGAGACTAGAGCTTATGGAGTACATAGCGGGATGCCCATGAAGATGGCAAAACAGCTGTGTCCAGAAGCTATAGTGATCAAAGGGAATGCTGGTGTCTATACCCAACACTCAGAACTGGTAACCGATATTGTTAAGGAAAGTGTTCCACTTTTTGAGAAGTCGAGTATTGATGAGTTCTATGCCGATTTATCAGGGATGGATAAGTTCTTTGGTTCTTATAAGTTTTCATCAGAATTGCGGAAAAAAGTCATCAAAGAAACTGGACTTCCAATATCGTTTGGGCTATCGGTAAATAAAATTGTGTCAAAAGTAGCCACAGGTGAAGCCAAGCCTAATAATCAATTAAAAATAGATTCAGGGTTTGAACGTCCCTTTTTAGCGCCACTTTCCATTCGGAAGATTCCAATGATAGGGGAAAAGACTTTTTTAACACTTCGAAATTTAGGAATTAAACAGGTGCGAACTTTACAAGAGATGCCCAAAGAAATGTTGTATACGGTACTTGGAAAAAACGGATTAACCATATGGGAACGCTCCTGTGGAGTAGACAACACCCCAGTAATTCCTTTTTCAGAGCGCAAATCCATTTCTACCGAGCGAACCTTTGACCGAGACACCATTGATGTGGCTATGCTTAAAGGTTTGTTAACTGCTATGACAGAAAACTTGGCTTATCAGCTTCGACGTGGTGAAAAACTCACCGCATGTATTGCTGTAAAACTTCGGTATTCTGATTTTCAGACGGTCTCCAAGCAATTGAAGATTCCCTATACGAGTGCTGACCATATCCTAATTGCTAAAGTATTGGAATTATTTCATCAACTATACAATCGAAGACTTTTAGTACGACTCATCGGAGTTCGTTTTAGTCATTTAGTACACGGAAATTATCAAATCCATTTGTTCGAAGACACGGAAGAGATGATCAATTTATACCAAGCTATGGATAATATACGCTTGCGTTATGGTGATAAAAGTGTGATTCGAGCTGCTTCCATGGGTGCTAGAACTATTGGTCGAATGCAGAATCCTTTTAATGGACAACCACCTACGGTATTAGCACATAGAAAACAGTAAAGCAATGTATTTAAATTGTCATTCATATTACAGCTTGCGCTATGGGACTTTTTCAGAAGTAACACTTTTGGAATTAGCGGTAGCCAATCATGTAAAGTACATAGCGCTTACAGATATTAATAATACTTCGGCCTGTTTGAATTTTCTTCGCAAAGCAGAGGAATTTCATATGCATGCAGTCGTTGGGATTGATTTTAGAAATGGGGTTGATCAGCAATTTGTAGGACTTGCAAAAAATAATGAAGGGTTTCAAGAACTGAATACCTTTTTATCAGATTATTTACATCAAGGGGAAAGAACATTTGAGCGCGCTCCTGACTTTTTAAATGCTTTTGTAGTTTATCCTTTTGAAAAAGTATTGGAATGGGAGTTAACGGAATTGAAGCCTTATGAGTATATTGGAATTTCTGTGAAAGACCTTAAGAAGTTACCTTTTTCTAAATACATAAAGTACCAAGATAAGCTGGTTTTTCAACAGCCTGTCTCTTTTAGAACAAAAAAAGACTTTAATGCGCATCGACTTTTAAGAGCCATTGCTAATAATACCTTATTGAGCAAGCTTTCAGTAGCTGAACAAGGCAGTCCTGATGATGTTATGTATCCAATGGATAACGTGTATGCATTGTTTCGGGAGTATCCTTTTATTTTAGAAAACACCGCTTTGCTTTTAAAACAATGTAAGGTTTCTTTTGATTTTTCAAAAGAAAAGCAAAGTCAGAATCAACACACTTATACAGGTAGTAGAGAAAAGGATCAAGAACTCTTAGAAAACTTGTGCCTTGAACAACTTGGTTATCGGTATCCTGATGATTCACATGCTGCATCTAAGCGAATGCAAAAAGAACTAGCATTGATTCATCAAATGGATTTTGTGGCTTATTTTTTAATCAATTACGATATTGTCAGCTATGCTAAAAAACAGGGATATTTTCATGTAGGGCGGGGGAGTGGTGCCAATAGTATTGTGGCTTACCTCTTAGGAATAACCGATGTAGATCCCTTGGAGTTAGATTTATATTTTGAGCGATTCATGAACTTGTTTCGTAGTACCCCTCCTGATTTTGATATTGATTTCTCCTGGCGGGATCGCAATGATGTAACTCGGTATATATTTGAGCGCTATAACCATGTAGCGCTTATGGGAACCTATGTGACTTTTAAATACAAAGGAGTCGTTAGGGAACTTGGAAAAGTGTTTGGACTTCCGAAGGAAGATATCGATCGTTTAAGTAGGGGGGATTTTACTTTAGCAAGTTTGGATCAATGGTCGAAATTAGTGCTTCAATATGGAAGGCTTATTGAAGGAATGCCTAATTATATCAGTGTGCATGCGAGTGGGATTTTGATTAGTGAAAAGCCACTTTCTTATTTTTCGGCCACATTTCTTCCCCCTAAGGGCTACCCTACGGTACAATTTGATATGCATATAGCTGAAGATGTAGGGTTACATAAATACGATATTTTGGGACAAAGAGGACTCGCTAAAATAAAGGAAGCTTTGGCGATTATTCGTTATAACAAGGGGAAAGAATTAGATGTCGAGATTCATGAAGTACAACGCTTTAAAAAGGATGAAAAGATCAATACTATGTTAAGTCATGGGCAATGCATGGGATGCTTTTATGTGGAATCTCCAGCAATGCGGATGTTGATTAGTAAATTAAAAGTGGATACGTATTTAGGACTGGTTGCTGCTAGTTCTATTATACGACCTGGGGTTGCCCAAAGTGGAATGATGCGAGAGTATATCCTTAGGCACCATGATCCAGAACGTATCAAACAAGCACATCCAGTACTCTTATCGATCATGCCAGATACCTATGGGGTGATGGTCTATCAAGAAGATGTAATTAAAGTAGCGCATCATTTTGCAGGACTGTCTTTAGGAGAAGCTGATGTGCTTCGTAGAGGGATGAGTGGTAAATACCGCTCCAGAGAAGAATTCAAAGCAGTAGAACAAAAATTTATTGAGAATTGTCGCCATAAAGGGTATAAGGATGCTTTAACTTTTGAAGTATGGAAACAGATAGAAAGCTTTGCAGGGTATGCCTTTGCCAAAGGGCATTCTGCTTCTTATGCCGTGGAAAGTTATCAAAGTTTGTATTTAAGAGCTTACTATCCTTTGGAATATATGGTAGCAGTACTCAATAATGGGGGTGGGTTTTACCGTCCTGAAATCTATCTCTATGAGGCAGAAATGCTTGGGGGTGTTATTCATTTACCCTGTGTGAATAAAAGCGCTATAGAAACCGTTATTGATGGTAAGGCTATTTATCTTGGATTTATGTTCCTAAAAGATTTTGAAGCGCGTTGTGCGCAACGGCTTCTTAAGGAGCGAGTGCATAATGGTGAATTTTTAAGCTTAGAAGATTTTATGGATCGCGTAACCATAAGCATTGAACAACTGAGTATTTTAATTCGTATTGGAGCATTTAGTTTTACAGGAATTGATAAATACGAACTGCTATGGAAAGCGCATTTTACCTTAGGACATCTCCAACGCTTTGACACCCAATATCCGCTTTTTAAATTGCAACAACGTTCTCATAACGTTCCTGTATTACAAACCACGAGTTTAGAAATGACCTTTGATCAATTGGAATTACTTGGGTTTACCTTAGAACGTCCATTTGAATTATTGTTAGAAATACCAGAAAGCTCTCTAAGTGCTGCTGATATGCCACGGTATTTAAACCGTAAAATTGATATTTATGGGTATTTAGTGACTACGAAATATGCGCGTACCAGCAATCAAAAAGAAATGTTTTTTGCTACTTTTATTGATAGTAATGGACTTGTCTTTGATGTGGTATTATTTCCAGTCATTGCCCAAAAATATAAGTTTAAAGGAATTGGGGTATATCGTATCTATGGTAAAGTGGTCAGTGAGTTTGGATACTTGAGTATCGAGGTAATTAAAATGCGAAAAGAAACCTATGTGCAGGATCCGAGGTTTGTATAAGAATTGTTTTATGATTGTAATTGAATTTGAATTGTTTTAGGGTCGATTGGTTACATACCGCACTAGGATTCTTTGAATATCACGATTGTTTTCATATGGGGTTATAAACTTTAATTGCGTTTGTTTTGGAGTGTTCATTGGACAAAAACCAAAGCCTTTGTAATTCCCATTTTCAATGTATACCAATCCCAGTTCATCTTCTGTTCTCCCTTCTAGCTCGATTAGACTCGTGTAGTCTTGAAGCTTGGTTTTGCTTACAAATTCATTTACACGCTGATTATAACTATCTGGAGCTTCCATGGATAGACAAGCACCAAAGCACATTTTGAGTTGGTATTGAAAACAAGATGATTTTGTTTTATACAACCCATTAATTTTCTGACAAAGTTGATATTTCTCTGTAATGCGAAAAAGCATTTCTTTGGCTTCATTCAGGGTGGAAAACGTAGTAATTACTTTGGACACTGAGGCAATCTTTCCAATAGTTAAGGCTTGATATCCATTCGTATTCGATAGAAACAACCCATATTGATAAATTTTTCGGCGTTGCGAACGGTTGTAAATAGGATGGTGTTTTTTAATAAGGTGTGACTCATAGAGCAATGATATAAGTTCACTTCCCATAAGCTCATAACTCACATAGTCGGTAAAGTGTTGTAGCTTTTGAGATTTGCGATCCTTCCCTGAAAAATGTTGTTTTACACGCTGTTGGATATTGATACTCTTTCCAATGTATATAATAGTTTTTTTAGCATCATAAAAAAAATAAACACCAGCTGCTTTTGGTAAGGATGCTATTTGATCATGTATATCGATTGCAATGCGTATTTCTATGGTTATTTATGAAAAAATTGTGTTTAGTACACTCAAAATCGCCCTTTTTTTCCAATTGTAAAAATACGGCATCCATACATATCAACAAATAGCTTCTCAAAAATCCTATAGTTTAAGTCATTTTATTATCAAATAGTAGTAATTGATTTTAAGCTATATTTTATTAACAAATAATTGATTATAAGTATTTTAAGTGTTTAATAGTTGTACTTTTTAACTAACGAAAACGAATCAAAAATTTAAACCGTTCCGTTATGAAAAGAGCAACTTATTTCACGCTATTATTCCTGCTGATTTCCAATACCATATTGGCGCAGATTGGAGGAATTGAAGATTCAGTCAATGATATTTCAAATACCATTCGAACCATATTTCCCATAATCCTTGGAGTGATATTCTTGGTGGGATTCTTATTCAATGCAGGACATTTCTTCGGAGAGAATGCTGATCTTAAAAAGGGGATTACTCGTGTGTTGGTCTTTGTCCTTATTGCTGGCGCTGTCGTTG
>Ga0208180_1000941_pt1 | contig 20616 bp, 8 predicted proteins | sample MalvireepMed_s16_FD_184241 | JGI IMG/M metagenome (GOLD analysis project Ga0208180, IMG submission 184241) | Marine viral communities from the Global Malaspina Expedition - Malaspina viral metaG DeepMed_s16 (SPAdes) (version 2) | ecosystem: Environmental > Aquatic > Marine > Oceanic | place...
GATGAATCTGATACTACGAGAGCAGTAGAAGAAGCGAAAAAGTTGGGAAGAGCAAAGCTACGGGCGAAGGCAGAATTGTATAAACAAGATATATCAACGGCGCTTCGGGGGCGAAAAACAGCGGATTGGACAATGGAAGATCAAATGAGGCCGGGTGGGGGGCGAAAAACAGCGGATTGGACAATGGAAGATCAAATGAGGCCGGGTGGGGCACGAACAATGAAATACGACCCGCAGGCAGCAGCCATACGAGCGCCATGGGAATACTCGGGGGATATCGTCAGTACTGCGGCACAAGTACAGAAGCAAAAACAAAAAGAGGAACAGGCTAAAGTTGATAAAGCAAAAGCCGATCAGACATCACAGCTTGGATATGAGAGTATGTTAGAACAAGGACAAAAAGAAGCAGAAAAAACAACAAAGCCTTATGTTCACGATCCAAAAAGTAAAAAGCTATCCATAGACCCTGCCAATATTGGTGTTAAAGATATGGCTGAGCGTCGAAGATCAGACAAGCTTTTAGAGATGAGAGAAGCAGCTACAAAAAGTCCTGATGCACCAACACGAAGATTTGGAGAGTCTTTACTAGATACGCGAGGCAAGGGCGGTGCTCGCAGGCGTCGAGCACCTCGCGAGCGTCAAGCACCTCGCGCATGGATAGAGAAACAACAAAAACAAGGACTACCAACCGATTATAAATCCTACCTTCAGGATCGTAGAATGAAGATGAAAACCGGAGCTGAAGATCCGATGGGTTCAGCTGTGGGCGTAGCAAAACAGGCGGCGGGTGTAGTGGGGAAGGGTCTTGGAGCAATTGATCCCACAAAATCCGGCAATCTTTTCAGCAGTGCAGGTAAGATGCTAGGCGGTGTCTTGGGAAGGGGAAAACCGCCCGAACCGAGTGCGATAGATAAAATCTTGGGACCGGTTGAGTCTGATATGCGAAAAATAGCACCTGATGTGGATGGCTTTGGCACTCCTATAAGCCATGGAGATATATGGGGTGACACGAGAATGCCGGAATTGGCATCGGATAGGGCTATGGATGATTTGCGACGACAAGAAGAGATTTTAGATCCTAAAAAAGCGTTTGATTTTGGCTTCGGAGGAGGAGGAGGAGCAACAGGTGGTGCTGTTACCGGTAATGTCGGAGAGGCCTTAGCAACAGAGCAGCAACAAACTCAAGCTGCCACAGTTAGTTCAGGCGAAGAGATGGGCGCACTAATAGTAGTGGGGATGAAAAGTAATATAGAAGGCATTGGTCAAACTATTGCAGAAGAAATTAAAGCTAATTTAGCAGGAACTGATATAAAGATTCAAGCACAAATGGGTCCGATTCAGGTTCAAATAACAGATGGTGGTAATACACTCCAGAGGTTGGGAGATGGCATGATTGATACTACGAAGAGCATTATTACTTCGGCGTTTAATGCAGCATTTAATTCCGATGGCAATCCAAAAGATCCCGATGTTAATCCGTCTAGTGCTACGAGAGTCATCAATAACGTTCCAAGACAATAAGGTAAATTAATATGGCTGATCCCGTTGTAATGCAATATGGTACTTTTAACTTCGCCAGTGTTGGTGCCAATCCTATCTTTACTATCAATAAAGAGATACTAAGGACTGCGGGTCAACATTCTTTAGGAACAAAAATTACAGTTACTTTAAACGGCAGTATTTTATATATAGCCGACGTGGATGAGGAAAAGGGTAGTCTTAAAGCTGTCACTGAACGTATTGACGCAGTAAAGAATGCGTTTGCAAAAGATTACGAAGAATTTTATTTAGCGTGTGGTGACGTTATTTATAAAGGATATCCTATAGTTGGTAGTGTAGATTTTAGTAATCATGGTGAAGATAATTATGTGCTTCTCGCTGACTATACCATTGTTTTAAATTTTAATCGTTTAGATGCCGAAGGTAAAGATGGATATGAACTAGCTGGCTTTGAACAGGGAAATACCGGAGATGATCCAGAAGCTACAGACCTTACAGCATATAACTTACTTTCTGCTTCAGATGAATTAAGTGTAGAATTTTATAACAATAACGATGGAGGAAAGATCACTTATTTTTCTGGAGGTGAAGATCTTTCCAAACCCACCGTTGTGTCTGTACAAAGAAGTCTTTCGGCACAGGGCATGGGAATGTCTAAGCATAAAGAAGGAACCCAAGCTGTGTTTAGTGCGGAGGAAAGTGCACGATTTTGGATTATGGCACAACTAGCAGATGACGAGTCCGAAGGTATTAAAAATTTATTTTGTGTTCAAGATTTTAAAATAATAAGTAGAGTTAGGACTGTGACTTCCAATAAACTTGATGGTAGCTGTAATGCAAGTGTAACATATTTATTATCTGAACAAGAAGATGATACAAAATATATAGAAAGTTTTGATGTTACTGTTGACACATCTACAGACAGCCCTTTGACAACGATTAATGTTAATGGGACCATACAGGGCTTTTCAGAGGTAGGCTTTACAAAATCTACAGATGTAACGGAGTGCGATACGCCTAATACTGTTAAATCTGCGTTTGATAGTGCTACAGATGGATGGGAAGTAGTTAAGTCTAAAATCTATAATAGACTGAAGAATTTTTTTGATAACGATAATTATGTAGATAAACATGGTGTTGGTCTAACAACACCGATTACTAAGGGAACATTACATATTCAACCTTTAACTGACAGTATTGGCTATAATATTGAAGCGGGTACAGTTACGTATAGTAGAAGTTATAATAATAGGGTTGAATTTTATAACGACAACGCTTTAACAGAAACGATTTCTTACAATACTAACAATGCGACCGACATATATGCTAGCCTGACCGTGTTGGGAAGGGCTAATGGACCACTATTTCAAAATATGGGAACAACAACGGCTGAAACTAGGGATTTATCTATTGATGCTATAGTTCAACCCGTAAGTACAAAAACCTCCATTACACATGCACATGAGTCTGCTCCCTCAACGAAATATGATGAGCTAATTGATTCTTATGAGGCTGCTTTTGGGGCTGGAGTAGTTTATTTCCGAAATAGTGATACTGAAGCTTGGGAACCGACACTAGGACACTATACTAGATCTATTTCATGGACGGTAGGAACATGCTAAAGTAGAAGAGGAATTGTTTAATGGCATCTAAAATTTGCACACCAGCCAATTTATATGGACCTTATGAGCAGACACTATTTTTAGGGTGTAGTGTTCTAGGTTTTACAGCTTCTGCTGGATGGGGCGGTCAAGCTTCAGAAGTAACCATAGAGCTAGTAGAAGATACCTGTGATGCTAAAGCAGGTTATTTTAAACGAATATGGACATCGGGTGGCGGGACTATCTTATCTTCACCCCTTCAGCACACCGGTCCTGATCCGGGTTTTACCAATCCTAATATAGGCGCACCAGCATATTTTCGTGTTCAAGACTTCGAATTTACTGGCTTAATTCAATCATTCACTAAAAAAAGTAGTACTAGCTCTATTGCTTATTCTGTAAAATTAGTGGACCCTAGACCTATTTTAGATCATGCCCAAGTTATTCTTGACACTTATCAAGGAGGTCATCAGGGTCTTTATAATGTTTTTAATGTATATGGATATTTAGAGTACATTAATTCTACTGTTGGTCCAGATGGTAATTTTTGTGGAGATAATTTATTACAGCATGAGGGCGCGGGTGGAGGAGGTACGGCAGTTGGTGCGCCCGCTCAAGGTTTTGGAGGCGCTAGAAGGAGTGAGAGGGGTATTTCTTGGACGTTGATTAAACAAGCTTTGAAAGATCTAGCTGGTGGTCCTTATGGGTCTAATAGTCCAGCATTTTCTTTAGGCGCGTTATTCTACCGTCAAGGTACTAATAATGGTTATGGAGAATTAAGCTTTCCTAATTTTAGCTCTCCTGCTGCTGGTGCTAGATATGTTTTAGACATTAGCGAACTTCCAGATCCTTATTCTTGGGATTATCGTATAGCCGGTCCAGTAGTTAGTTTAAGCGACCTTATTAATCAGGTATGTTCAGATGCTGGTGCGGATTATTATGTAGAACTATTACCATCAAGCAATAGCTTAGTTATTAAAGTTAGAACTGTATTGAGAACACAGGCTTTAGGCTCCTCTACTACGATTAGTAACTTTATAGCATCCAAAGATGTAGACGCTGGTGGCAACGGTGTTATTTCGAACTCTATAGGTAGAGAGCTTAGATCAGACGTTAACAGTACATTATTAATTGGTGGTAAGGCCAGACAATATTTTCAACAAACCAATACTAGCTATATTACTCCTTTTTGGGGTTTTGATATTGATGGTAATCTTCAACAGGGAAGGTATTTGAAGACAGAATGTGGTGGAACCTGCATAGCTAATTGTTGGCGTGTCTTATTGGATTTTCGTAAAATTAACTTATCATTAGGTCATCCTGTTGTATTGGATATTGAAACTAATTCTTTTGGTGAAGATGGTTTTGGATGGGTTTTAGAAGTTGAATTACGAATGGCTATGGGAGATTATGAGACTTTTAAAAATAAGATTATAAACGATACCCATAAAAATTGTGAGACGGGAGCTGATACGGTATTAAAACGATATTTTAAAGAAACTCTATTCGTTCAAAGTTCAAAAACTAATGATCAAAAACCTACGAGCGAACGAGGTGCTACACAGTCGGCAGTACCGGGTTCTAGGGCAACTGAAGCGGAGTCAGAAGGAATACAAGACGGTTTGATTGGTCAAAAAACAGAAAGAGATAAGCAGACATTATATAATTGGCTCCATGCTTATGCCCAAACATATTATGGTACAAAATTTCTTACTTTAGTTCCGGGTATATGTCTAGTAGAGTCTACTGTTACCGATCCAACATTGCCAATTACTAGTCCAGCTAATATAACCACTATTTATAGTGACGAACCGTCTACAGACGGCGGTTGGGCTTCTTTAACTGATCGTGTAACAACCTTAGTAGATAGTATGGATATATTAGGATTGACTAATTATACTGCTCGATCAGACACATTTAAAGACACCGTAGGTAAGCTCAGTCCTATTCTCAAATTTAGATCTTCTGGAGATCTAGACGTATCGGATTTAGCGGTTGCTGATTATGTTACAGACGGTACTGATGGATCGGGAGTATGGTTAAAGGGCTCTATAGATTCAGAATGGGTTGCTGGATCTCCGATATATGGAGATAGTCACTATAATTCGGCAGCAGATGGAGGTGGTAGAAAACTTTCGGCGTTAATTACCGCGTCCGCAAGAATGGGGCTTGGAGATCCAAAAGCGGTAGCTAAGACCAATCAAAATTCAACTCCAGACTCACCTGCCGATGGTGCAGTGGACCGTTTTCTGACCGACGCGGAAGTTTCAGGTATTAGTAAAGAAAATGGTGGACATGCAGCCACAGCAGGCTCGGTTGGTTCGGCTTTTGTGCATCCGATAGCCATCGGCGTACCATTAAAAAGTAATACCAGAACTTATGGTCCGTGGTATGTAGCTGGTGCTAATCCCGGATCTGTCACATGTGAAATAGATGATGGACTTGTACCTTGGGAGTATGGTGGTATTTCGTTTATGAATACTGCGGGAATTGCTAAGGTTCAAAATAGTGCTACGGCAATGCAGTTTGGCGATAGGGGTGAAGTCACTATTCCCGGTTATCCCAATCTTTCTGTTGGATCTCCCCTCTCTTCTACTGCATCCCTTTTGTTTGGTGCAAGATCTTTAAATGTTGGTGTGAAACAATGGCCACGAGGCCCTGCGTCATATGGGGAAGTTAATTGGGCAGCTCCTGCAATACCAGCGGGAGGAGGAGCATCGGTTACTAATATCAATGTTTCTGTTGGTACACAGGGTGTAACAACCTCATATAGTATTAGTACATTTACTCCAGTTTTTGGAAGATTTTCTAAAGGAAATGCAGATCGAATTAAACAAATTGGTTTAAACAAATTGGCAGGTGAACGAGAAAGAAGAGCTGATTCCGCTGTCAAGCGAGCGATTCAAATGTCGGAAGACCGCCGTATTGCCAATACTCCAATTATTGGCAAAGATCCTATTGCCCCAAAAAGTCCAGCTATATGGTTTGTAGGAAAGCTTACAGAGGATGGTAGAAGAAAGATTGTTATTTCAGCAGATGCACTGGATCTAGTATATAATACAGACTATGACAATAATGCTATCATGACAATAGACGGTTTCTTTAGGCCAGTGTCTCTTACGGGCGGTGTAGAGCAAAGCTTGATAGACGCTGGAGATGGTAAGTTTATACCACGTATTAATCAACAAAATCCTACTGGTGATATTGGTCAATATGCAGAGAGGGGATTTAATCAAACACCTGCCCCACCGCCACCAGTTAATGAATATTCTGGGTTACCTATTAGGCAAAAATATTTAGATTTTCTTGGCGACCCCTATCATAATACAGGATTGTTTGATGATTATCGAACTAAGCTTGTGGATGGAGCAACTCTTGTTCCAGCCTTTGAAGGCAATGATGGCTTAAATCCCTATGGAGGCCATGATGTCGAAGGAGTGGCCAGAAAAAGTTTAGCGTATTTAACTGGTCAAAGTCCAACCAGTAATAATACACTATTATTTCATGATGGTACGTCTCTTCCAACGGGTGGTTCTGGATATGCAAATGACTATAGATTTTTAGCACATCGTGGACCACTGGTGATACATGGATGGGGTTATGATATTTATGGAAAACCTATTCCAAACGCATCTGGTGACGAGGGCTCTAGCACTGGTAATTTTAATACTAGCTATGTTGGTTTGTCAGATAGATTTAAAGAGAATTGGTTAGGAGATGCTCGTGATTGGCCTGTAGCTCCAGTAGACTTAAGGTTTGATAGAAAACGAGGCGTTTGGACTGTACCGCCTGCTTTTCGACTGTATCAAGTTCAAAGTGTTAATGGGGCTGTTGCAGGTGGATCAGGTACGTTTGAAATCATAAAGTCTAAAGATGACTTATCTGATGCTAGTGGAAATTTAATTGAGAGTCCAACTATTCTAGCAGAAAACTGGAGTAGTGTTTCTATAACTAAAACAGAAAAAAATGTAGCATATTATGACAGTCCTTCGTCTAGTTATTGGTTGTTGGGTGGAGGTGGTGGTCAGGTAGTAGCAGGAGTTTCTGCAAGTGGTACACCTGCCGTATATAATAGTACGTATAAAACGCTTCAAGATGGATGTATTCATATTTGGGCGTTTGTAAGGCCTAATGATTTTCATACAGGTCTTGTCTATGAGCCTGACGATAGAGCATCTATTTCTATTGGTATATTTGATAGTGGAACGCTGTATGCGTCTGGTGCTCAAGTAAGATTTACAGGAGACGGTCCTTTATGTCAATATCATAGCTATGTTGCTCCCACCGGTCAAATTCCGGGAGTATTTAATACGGACGCTTGGACGAGGTCAGGATGTGAAACCTCTATACAATATATAAATAGTGGTGTAACTGATATTGGTCCGGGTGATTTTGGAATTGAGTCAGGATGGTTAAGAGCGACCGGAGAAACTTATCTAGACACTGGGTGTACCGTAACGTGGAATCATGGTATGTTTACCACACCTATTCAGGGACATTATGTGGAAGGAGGAGCGGGGAATGATATTTTGGTTTGGTATGATTGTGAAGTTATGAGAGGATGGAGTGATATAGCATGAGTAATATTGCTAATCCCGGATGCTGTTGTGATATTGGTCCATACTATCCGTGGCTATGTTATGAAACTGGAACTTTAGGGGCCACTGCGCCCTATACTGGACAGATAGTTCGAACGCCTATTGTTACAGTTTCTTTTAATGCTTACGGAAGTGGCACTGTGCCATGGTATGATGCTGACTCTTCTTATGCCTCTGGCTCAAAGGTTTATGTTTCAAGCGACAACCATGTCTATACGGCCACTGAAGAAGTTGGACTTGATGGGATGGCTGCTGGTTCCTTTGATTCTGAGTTATGGGAGGACTTAGGTGAAGTTCCTAATCAAGACATTGACAAGCATTGTGTAGCTCCCAATGGTTCTCCGGTAGATTCTACCGCAGATAAACACTATATCAGATTTGATGTTATTGACAGAGAGGATTCTTGGGAGGATTCGGGTACGCCTATTGCAGAAATAGGGAATATGGCATTGCGTACTCCGGGTGTGAGTTATGCTTGGCACATTATTGAAGATAAACGATCTTTTCCAACTTTTAGTGAGAGTGTAGATTATAATTCAGGAGATTTAGTAACAACCTCTTATGGCTCGTCCGATTCTGAATGTCCCGGTGGTATTACTTGTGATGAAATTTTATTTCCGGGTGTTACTGACTGTTGTACTGAGTGGGTAGCTAAGGACGAAATTTCAGCAAGCACTTTTGATAAGGATGAATGGCAGGTTGTTGATCCAAACATGTCTAAATACTGGTTGGTCTTGGCTGATTGGTCTCAGCCGGAAGCATGGGTATCTGGTGAACCCGGTACTATAATTGCATCGAGGAACTTGAGTAGTAAGCCAGTTGCGAGTGATCCAATTTATGATAATACTACAGATGGTTATGAGGGTAAACCCAAGGACGAATACTCTCTAACGCAAATACGTGAGCCAGCCGAAGACTTCATGGTTAAACGACCTAGTACGCAAACGCAAGAGAATCTCATGATGTTGCCACAAGTTAAGCGTGCTTTTATGTCGAACACGATGAGTAGCTACAAACCATTGTCAAGGGGAGAGACTTTGGGTTGGGGTAATCAGTCTACGAATATTAGACATGGTTGGGAGGACAAGTCGTGGAATGATGGGAAGGGCGAATTCAAAACATCGCTATGTAATAAAGCTAAAAAGCATGATGCTAAAGGAGGAGATGCTCCCAGCCATCCCATCACATATGGTGCGGAAATATCAGCGGGAATTTCAACGATTAGTGCTGATGATAAAGATTTTTATTACTTTGAGATTGTTCCTCTTGCAGGTGGAGGCACACCTATCTTGTGTGGTGATAGCGAGACATGTGGTCAGGTCGGTGAGGATGGCGAGCCGGTTGCCGGAAGTTTGCCGGGAGGCGCCTGTTGTGAACGTCGGTGGGGAGATTATCCTCAAGAAGAAGGTGCGATGCGACGTAAGATCGTAGTGCAACATTGGCATAGAGATGGTGATACTATTAATTATTCAGGTAATTTAGATTATCCAAATTGTAGTGGTAATTGGAAAGGGGCTCATTGTGAATATGGGGGTAAATCTTCAGACGACGGTCGAATGCGCACACTAAGTAGTTGTGATCCACAAGATTGTAATGATGCATATGGTATAGACGAAACCTTTTGGACTAATGAGGATGATGCTGGCTTTTCTAAATGTAGTGCTGCTCGACCAGCAGATATCATATATAGCTTTGAGGGATTTGATGAAACTTTTGGAAAACGAAAAAGAAGAAAAACTTGGCATGGCGATTCTATTTGCGTAGGTGGGTATAATGAGAGCAACTCTTATACAAAGACTCAAAAATTTGGAGCAGGATATTATGAAACGCATCCGCAGGTATATGCAATTGCGCCTCGTGTGCCTATGCGAAGTCTATCTATAAGGTCACGACGATGGGGTCCACCTTCCTATGCGGAGACTATAAGCAACCCGAGTATAAAGGCTCCAGACACTTGTGTTATGTCTAATTATCAATGCAATAGTAACGGGTATGGAGCAAAATCGGGAATATATAATGGAAGTCTTACAAGCTATACGGAAGCGTTTACTCCAACTTGTGAATGTGGCTTACCCAAACAGGGATCTCCTAATTCAGCTACTTTAGATGATCTGGATTATAAGTATAAATGGGTGACCATACCAACGACATATACGGAAGGCGAGGATGACGAGTGTAATCCCCCACATGTGGTATGGGAATATGATGAAGAAGGTGCTGCAATATATGAACAGTGTCCATGTCAAAATCCGGGACCGCAGGGTCAACCGGGGACAACTAGGGAAAGTATTGAAAACGACGGTTCTGTATGGGGAGACGTGAGTGACTCGGGTCAGAAATGGCATGTGGAAGGAATTGATCCGCACACAGAGGGTGACGTTAAACTCTGGTGTGAGGGAAAAACGTGGTATGACTGTAGTGCATCTCCACCTGTAATCGACATTGGTGGAGAGCCACAATACGATTTTGACAATTATGTTTCAGAGAGTGGAGACATATGCCACCAAAGCAACGTAAGAGGAAACGGTGCGCTTAACTGGGAGAGGGTGGGTAATTATTGTGAACCGCAAGGACTGGGATATCCACAAGGTAAAGGATTATCACATTATAAAAAGCGGAATGATCTAGAGGATTGGATGTTTGGAACTTGGGCTAAGAATTGTGACGATCTGTGGCAGTTCTATTATTGTCATGCACTGCCTAGAGACGATTCTTATGGTGCATGGGCTGATGGTGTGATAGTGCCAAGAATTCCCAGTTGTATAAAGCAAAAATATGCGTCGGTTCAAGAATATGACTGGCAAGGCAATCCTACCCAAATCGTCATTAAAAATGCACGACAGAACAGACCAACTTGGCAGACAGATAATTCACCTGACTGGGATAATGCAGGATGTAGTAAGACTTATGCAGATGTGTGTGCTCTCTATGAAAAGAAAAAACAAGAATTTTTAAATGAAATGGTGCTGTATTCTTTCGACAGAGATGCTATAAAAAGGGAATATCCGTCCGCGCCCGATCCGCTTCCCGAGGATTATGTTCAGCAGAGGTTCATATGCTCTGACACACTGCGTCCAGAAGGAAATCCCGGATCTGGTGTCACTTCATACGATCTTATGGACAACAAATGGGAGTTATATAGATGTGGCGAATCGATAGCAAACGTTTGGAAATGTAATACGGTCCAATACTGGGGTTGCTGGTCACCGAGTGAAGACTTTTTAACATATAATTGTGGTTATTGTTTTGATAGTAAAGGCGGTGCTTTTCACGAAGTACAGGACGTAATAGACAGAGACCGGGATAGGCATAAGCAGTATGACTGGAGCCATCCGGGACGTTTGGCAAGATGCTCTAAAGTCAAGTTTAATATTTCTTGTAGGAAGATGGATAATTTAACAAATAAATTTAATGTATATTCTGAATTATTAGTTGGCTATCCTATGACCGGTTTGTATCCCACTGGTCAAGCTTATCACCATAATAATAAAAATTTAAACTATACTGTAAAATCAACAAGATACAAACTATGGAGTAAAAACTTTGAGTATGAGTCGCGTCCCTATAACATTGGTAACTATAGTCTTACTCCACTAATGGGAGTGACTTTATATGGTTATGATGCGGGTCAGGAAGGTATTGATAGTTATGGCGCATCCGACATTACCGATATGGTTCCACATACGTTGCTAGAACCCGTAAAAACTAATTATGAATATTTCAAAAAGCGTAGTGACGCACCTGTCGAGTGGAAGCAGATAGCTGCACACTATAAGAACTATGTAATTGACAGTCGGAGCATTTGGGATGAAACAGTGCATCGAGAAAGTCAAACGGACTTGGCTGACACGCTTCGGGGCGCGTTTGCGGTGTGTAGTACTAAAGGTGAGAAAACCATAGAATGCTATGCGGGATTTTCGTATTTGCCAAGTGTAAGAAATATTGAGGAGTCGCCCTGTAAAGGTATAATAGATGCTCATTGTAACTGTATAGCTAGTCAATCATATGGGCCAGCACAGGTATTTTTTAGAAAATATAAGTTGTGGAATAAGCTATTTATCACAGAGCCTAGAGCTAGAGCTATTTATGCTTTGCCTGAACATGACTGTGAAAAACAGTATCAGAAGGGCGATATTATTGAATATGATGCATGTGAGTGGGTTGCACAAAAACAGACATTTAATCCAACTGGAACATGGGTTGGAGAACCGAAATATCGTGGTATTGGTAGATTTAACTGCGCCGTACAGTATGCTGCTGGAGATAAGGTTAGAAATGAGAGTGGTAGCTTAACATATATATGGGAAGCTAAAGTGGCCACAAAAGATCCTGCGACTGAATGTCCTGCGTGTCCAGAAATTTGTCCCTATGATTGCGATGTGACATATGCTTCAGGAGATAAGGCGATATTTGCTGGAAGTAGTAGTCAAGTTCAGTATGTGTGGGAAGCTAATCAACCTGTTGAAACTGGAAATTGTATTGAGTATCCTGAATGGAATTGTACTGGAATATATAGCCGAGGTGACAAGGTCACAGTGTGTCGTAGGGTGGGAATCTATCCCGAAATAATAGACTGCTCTACTGAAGGTGCCAGAACTGGATTTTGGATTGCTTGTACGGGAGATAATGATACATATTCTGGAGATGGATCATGCTGTACGGCGATTGCATGTGGTGACTATCCTATTTTTCAATGTACCGGGGAGTATGAAGCTTGGGACATAGTAATATCAGGTGGTGGGTGTGAATATTACACTACTCCTACGGCCTTTGGGCCTTATCAAGAGTATGATTGTAGTGGTGTAACATATGTCGAAGGAGATATAGTTACTTATAATGGTAGTCTATATGAGCGTAATGAGGCTGTGGGCGATCCTCCATGCTTTAAGAATGAGAAGATTTTACCGTGGCATGGTTGCGGACCAACTGGTGCAGACGGTCTCCACAACGTTGGTGTTGGAGATAATAATGCATATCCTATAGGTTCTGTTGTTTCTATTGAGGGAGATGAGTGTGATCAATGTGGCGTTGGTCGTTTTCCATCAGATTGCTGGACGGCGGTAGCATTAGATGATCGACCAACGGGAATTTTAGATGAGGACTTTCTGTCTTTATCAGATTTTTACTGTGCTGAAACTTATGTGGTGGATGATAAAGTTAGGCATACGGGTTCTGATGGGATTATGACCGGTTGGATAGCTACAGAGGGTGTTTCTCCCAATGCAGACTGCTTTCCTGATTTTAGTTGCAGGGCAAACTATGAGGTGGGCGATGTCGTAAAGCATACTGGGTCCGATGGAATTATGACCGGTTGGGTAGCTAAACTAGCTATTTCACCCAATCCTTTGCGGCAAGGATATATAGATGACAGCATCTACCCATACGATAATACGGTTCACGGTTATAACGCAGACGGTACGTCAGATAGTTGGTGTTATAACAAGTTTGACTGTGAAAAAACTTACTCGATTGGTGAGCAAGTACAGCACACCGGTGCAGATGGATTGTTAAGTTTTTGGACAGCACCCGGTACTATTGGACCTTCGGTAGACAAACTTCCAGCGTATGATCCTGATTATAGTTGGGATGCTGAGCATGGGACGTGCGCAGAAGGCGATGACGCTCGTTTTTATAGTAGATATAACTCTCCACCTGATATGGTTAAACATACTGGTATAGATGGAACTATGAGCGGGTGGATTCCGACTTGGCAGGTTAAACCTTGTCTTAGTCAATACTCTGTCCCTACTTGTAACGATCCATATGGTCAGGGTCCAAAGCTAGTCAGCGGTTTCAGCCTTGAAGATTGGAGTTTGGCATACGACTCTGTCGGCACCCCACTGTTTACCGGTTCTCCTTATGCCCTTTCAGAATTTGATTCCAATTATAGTTGGAGTGGTGATGCATCTACTTGTACCGACTCCACAACCCACCCGTTCAAGAACTGCGCACAACAACCTTGTTCAGATAGACTTTACAGTAACAGTCATAAATACAGAACCATAGAAGTCCTTATTCCGGCTCTAATAGAGGGTGTCTGGCAAGAGGTATCTGCCGATCCACCGTTGTATCGTCGTGTTGTTAAAGAAGATCCCTATTGGTACGAGGCTAGCAATCGAGAATTTTACACTGATGCAATTCAACATACGGGTACGGACGGAACTCTGAGCGGATGGTTTCCTACCAGTTATCGTGATCTTAGAGCTTGTGCGAATGACTCTTGTTGGGATGACTTAGAGTGTCCTTCATATGCAGATTGCGAATTTGATCCTACTAAGTGGGAAACGGTAACGGAATTTTGTTCTCCATTCGATCCTGATGAGTGGACGCGGGGCGATCCCGAGGATGCTTGCTGTCCATTTGTTGGGGTAACCGATAAAGATGAGACAGCAGGAACGTATTATTCGCCGGGAGTTCTTAATAGTAGCTATTATATAAAGTGGCAAAGATTTCAGGAAGGAGATGCGTTTTGTTGTCCTTTTGATGAAAGTCAGTGGGAAGGGTTAGATCAAGATCCGACGACGGAGCTGGGTTGTCGTCAGTTTGTAGACCGTGTTATGGGTGTGGGTGGTCCCGGTGATGAACCTACTGTCTATTGGGAAAAATGTGACTCTTTAGATTGTTGTGAATTTGATCCGGTAGAATGGACTTTGTCAGGAACTTGTTTTAGCTCTTGGTTACCTACAGGCGTTTGTTGTGCCTTTGATGAAACCATATGGACAGAGACTGGTCTTTGTTGTGAGTTTGACTATGATAAATGGGACAAAGGAGATAGGGCTTATTGTTGTCCGTTTGTAACTGGCGAGTGGAACCAATTAGATCAAGTGAGTGAGTGTAATGAGGGTTGTTGTGAGTTTGATGTGGAAGAGTTTAATTGTCATGGAGATTACAATATTGGTGATTATGTACGTCATACAGGTGCTGATGGAGTTATGACATACTGGACTGCGGGCGTTAGAGTTTATTCCGCTGACTGTTATGATGAAGATTTTTGTTGTCCGTTTGACACGAGTCAGTGGGATCGGGGAGATTCTCGAAGCCCATATTGGGAAAATGGAACATTAGGATGTGTAGATGATACAATGGCTATCGATGAACATTGGTATAACGCTTACTATCATAGAGATGCTAATATATCAGATTCGTCTGCTAGTAACTATAATAGTGGTAGTTACTATACAAAGGGTGATCGGGTTGTATGGCCTACAGGTAGATCTAGTTATGGTACGGACCATGTCTATACTAATATTTCCAATAAAAATCCTTCTGCGGCAGATGGGTATGCGGGTGCGGGTGATGATCCAAACGGAGTGGGTAATGAAGGATTTAATAAAGATCATTGGCTTATAGGTTCCGAATTAACAACTTCATCAGAAGCACAAGCGTTTGAGTGGTTAGATTATCCGCATAATTATAGCTATCCTAAGTTTACACGTAGAATAATTAATCATAGTCCCGGAGCGTTAAGGGAAGCATATCCGTTTTATGGAGGTTGCGGTTGTGGCTATTATTATGAATGCTTTGATCCTGATAAGCAGTATGGAGTAAAATACGAAGCTGGTGATGCGAATTGTGCTGGACCACCAAAAGCGCCTACAATGGTTGTTGCAGATAGTGAGGGATATAATCAATCATTTCCAAAGTCTGATGGGAGTTTTGGAACTCTGAGATTATGGTTATTGAAAGCTCAGCCCGGTCTTTATTGGGATAAGAATTTTAGTAGATCCACTTATTCAAGTATTGGACCGTCAGACCTTACTTGTGGTAAGAGATTTGACAATTATAAAGTTAAGGGATGGTGGAGGTGTGATGAGTCAAAGAAAAGTACTTGGTATTCACAAGGCAGGACACAATTTACGGAGAAGTGGAGGGCAGTAGGAACCACCGAATCTAGTGTAAAATGTCCAATTGATAATTTGCTTTATTTTGGCGATTTAACGGAAGTTATGCAGCAGGGAATTAACTGGGGGCCGGATCAGTTTGCTGCTTACCAAAACTGTAGGGCGGATGGTGGAAAACCAATGAAACGAGTACCCGATTACTATCAGGGTAAGAATGAAAGTTGTGCTCCAATTACCGAGTCTGAGTATCCGTGGGCACCAGTTAAGACTGAGCCATGTTATATACCTGCGGGTAATTCTTTTGGCTATACTACAGGTCCAAGGCGGGATCTCGACGGCGACATACCGGGTATGCCGGGCGGTGGGATGCATGGAAGCTGTAACATTAGATGTGCTCCTGACTGGAATCCTAACTATGGTTATTGTAGAATGAGATTTGGGAATAACGTCGAATCTCCGTATAATTTCGACGCTTTTAGTAGTACCGATACTTATAACTGGTGTCATTGGCGACAAATAATTCAACCTGAATATTTTGACGGTAATAATAAAATGGAATTTTCTGGTATCAATAGTGGAGAAAATGTACTAAGGGAGACCGTTAAGGCTGGACTACCACCCAGTAGTTATGAGGGCGGTCTGTATGGAATGGACTATAATGTAGATGCAGACAGTAAAACACATCCCCTTTTGTCGGCTGGACAAGGTTCAATTCAACATCCACGTTTAGATCTTACTAGTCTATGTCCAGCTGTTCATGTGATAAAGAGATCTGAAAATGGACAGGGGTTACAAGCAGCTATTTGGTGGGATTCATTTTATAGGTGGGATGATTACGATAGAAAGAAAAAAGGACAGAGAGAATCCTATACATATAAAGAGCATATTCGCGGCTCTGAAGCAGAATGTGATTGTGAGTCCGCTGAAGATGCCACTTGTACGCCCTGTTATGATCCATATGAGCATACGATTAATGGTCCTGTTCATGTAGCAAGTTGGAGATTGAGATGGTTTGATGGAAAAGATGAAATTACCAGCGCTGCTTCTCCACCTTCATTTTATATATTAAATGATGATTTTAATAAAAATCAGGGTTATTGTTTCCCAGAAGTGGTAGATACAGACGCAAACGGTTGTAAGTCGGTTAGAGGTAGCCGGTTTTCAGCCTGTTGGGAAAATGTTAAGCCAAACCCATACGAGGGCAATGGTGTGAATACTGAACAACATTGGTGGATGCCATGGATGGAGTGGTCTTCTGATAGATGGTTATATTTATACAACTTCCCATTAAGCACGAAAGATTTTGAAAACTATGATATAGAATTAAGTGTATATTCAGACTTGTCTGCTCTTGTAGGAGAAAACAAGCTCCCTTGGGCTTATGGTGAAGAAGGTTCCCGAGGTATGGAGTTAGCTCATCCGTCATATATACCTCCTGCTGTAAATGTTTATAATGATAACAATCCTGACGGATATCCTCATGTAATTGTAGATGCGTCACTAAATATTGATTCTATATGTGGTAGTCGAGGCAAAGTGGTGGGTGGTCTGCATCCCGACGATGACGGCATATTACCTTCTCCAGCTCGTGTTTTACATAGTCCTCTTGAGAACGACAACCCTGAAAATAATAGAGACAATGCTGCTGCAATTGAAGCTAGTAGAAAAGAATATACGGCGATTGCACCGTCAACTGGCTATCCTCCAGTGTGGGAAAAAGGTCATGGGTATCCATATCAGGTTGGTTCGATTGTAGAACTACCGGATAATGGTGGCAGTGATCCAACTAAAACCTATAAGGCAATTCGTATTGATCCTAACGGCGATTCAGATGGAGAAGACCCAGACACTGCTGACAGTTTGTTTTGGACACATTTAACCGAACATAATGCCAGCAATAGAGCTGTTGTTGCTGGAGAATGGGATGCTGACAATTGGGTTGAACAAGAAGGCGATGGATATATTTGGAAAGACTGGATGGTATCTCATAATGCTGGTCATGGAAATTGCGGTAAGCTTTGGATACCTATTGGATGTAGGGCTCTCGACGCATATACAGGAAAAGAACATATGCGCGCCACAACCTATTTGGCTAACAATACCAAAAATGGTAACCCAGACGGATTAGACTACGGAAATCGACGATATGATGTTTTAGGTAAGACTGTAGGCGTACCTTTAGTACCACCCGGTAACGACCATAGTCAAAGTGATGATGTTTAGTTTTTTATAACAAGGAGATTGTAAAATGCTATGTAATATGATTAATGGCCGATGCACACATTGTGGAGGTGCATATGGCGGAAGATGTCAATTAAGTAAAGAGCCAAATACTAGACAGGGCTTAGGCGATTTAACAGAACGATTGCTAAAATCTGCTGGTATTACAGAGGATAAATGGAAGGAAGTTAAGGCTCGTTTTGGTTTTGCTCCTACGTGCGCGTGTAAAAGTAGAAAAGAATGGTTAAACAATGTTTCAAAAGCATTTTTAAAAAATTAAATCATTCAATATATTATGGGGTATATAATTATGAACATTAATACACAGGCCTATGTACAAGCCACTATCAATACACACTATTCCAATGCAATTCAAAAAAACCCTTCACGTTTAAAACGAATTAAACGTTCAAATAACCCACGAGCGAATCTCATGCAAAAAAAGAACGAAGTAAGTGATACACAACAAAACAAATTAGATCAAGTAGTGAGCGAGTTAGAAAAAGAAGGTGTAAATCTTAATAATTACCAAGAGCAAAGCGAAGGATTAGGTGATATTATTGGTAATATTTTTTCTAAATTAGGAGTGACCGAAGAAACCGTAGGAAAATGGTCGGGTATAGGGGGATGTGGTTGTCAAAAGAGAAAGAAATTTTTAAATAAAATTATTCCCTTTAGAAAAAAGGCATAATCTGTTGGCTAGAAAAAAAAACAAGGCTAACCCCAATACTAATTTCCCAGCATTTCTTCAAACTCAATTAAAACCTAAGAGCCCTAACCAAGCAGAATATTTAAAATCTTTATATCAATCCGATGTTGTTCTTTGTTCCGGCCCTGCTGGATCGGGAAAAACCGCTATTGCTGTTGCGTGTGCATGTCAATTTTTAGTAGAAAAAAGGGTAGAGAAAATTGTCATAGCACGCCCTACTGTAGAATCGGGGAGAGGGCTTGGTCATCTTCCGGGAACTTATACTGCTAAAATTCAACCGTATCTCATTCCTATTCTAGAGGAAATGAGTAAGTATCTTACTCCAGAAGTCATTCGATTACTTCGCCACTCTAATACCATTGAACTGTGTCCTTTAGAATACATGCGAGGACGTAATTTCCATCATTCTTTTATGATTTTAGATGAAGCTCAGAATGCAACTTTTGAACAAATCAAAATGTTTATTACTAGAATGGGTAAAGGATCTAAGGCTATACTAAATGGCGATCCGACTCAGTGCGATCTTTATGGTGGCCAAAAGGGCGGTTTTAGTTCTTGTATGGAAAAATTAACAGGCGTAGAAGGTGTTGCGGTTTGTACATTAGAAGGAAAGGATATCATAAGGAATGATATTATAGGTAGAATTCTCAGTCAACTTAACGGCTAATACAATGAATCGGTATGGTGCTCATAGAGAAGATGAATATCTGGAGTATTATATTCGTAGATATCAACATGCAATACGAGTCATACAAAAGAGTACTTATGTAGCGTCCCATCAATTTGCACAATTAAATGCGTTTCGTGGTCAAAAGGCACAGCAAGAAGACATTCTACGATTTGCACATAAAATCATTCCTCTTAAAAAACGACTGTATGCACTTACTGGAAGATGCTCTCCTTCAACCCCTAAGTGGCCGGATTAATCGCTTTGTGCTGATAGCTTAGCCGCTTGATATAAACCATTAGAAACGGCGAACAACGGCTGCTCTGCATGTCTAACTTCTGAAATGGGTACAGGAAAATCATCTTTAATTAATTCTCTGAGCTTCTCTACAAAGCCTAAGACTAACGAAGTTCCTCCCGCAATTACAATTGGCATTTCCATTGTCACATTTGGAAGTTGTTTCTTAGGAGTTCTTTCGTATAATTCTTTAAACTGTTCAACCACATAAGTTAGCAAAGATTCATAGTAAATTGAAATCGCTCTTTGAATACCGGTCGTAGAATCATACAAACTAAAACCGGCCCTTTCTTTAATACTTGTTACAACATTGTTTGTTTCATCTGTATGTTGTGCTGCATGTGAATCAATCCAATCGCCACCCTTACTTAAGCTAAATGCAAAAACGGGCATTCCCATAAAAGAATAAACGATATTGCACATACCTGCACCAAAGCTCATACCAATACCCGTATATTGAGTGTCACCCAATTCTGAATATACAATCGCTAGACCTTCTGTCATTACATTGATTGTTTTATATCCTAAATCTTCAAATACGCCATTAAGAATTTGTTTATGGTATTCTACGTCAAAATCTGCATCAATAGGTTCTGCTGGTACGCAATAGTATAAAACATCGTTATCGGCGTTTGGACGACCTGCTACAGCTTTTACTAATTCTCCAACCATAAGATTAGATACTGGCTGTTTAGGATTTAGGACACCCTGAGACATTGGACGAAGACATTCCTGATGAAATAAGCTCGCAAATTTAAATGCATCATCACCTAATACATATATAATATCGTCCACTTTTACGTAGTGGGCACCCGAACTTTTTAACATATTCTCACCAAAGTGAGTGGCTGCGCCTTCTAAAAACTTAGAAGGGTTTAATTTAAAGAAAGCGTCCCTGACCTTACGAAACTCAACATCCTCTCCCACTCTTTCGGCACAGGAAATAAAGCCAGTTCCAATGTCTACGCCTACGGCACGTTTATTAGGGGCTTCTGTACTATCGCTCATAGTAAATACCTCATATACTTTTGGTTGATATGAATCGAAATTGCTCTTCGATTGTTCGACTGGTAATTGTGGAGGGGCAAAACCTGATACGTGTTCTAAATCAATATATGTTTCTTGAAGTCCAGTAACCTTTCTAATCCTTCGGTTTAGCACTGTAGGTTTGCCCTATTCTTTG
>Ga0208180_1000948_pt1 | contig 20393 bp, 28 predicted proteins | sample MalvireepMed_s16_FD_184241 | JGI IMG/M metagenome (GOLD analysis project Ga0208180, IMG submission 184241) | Marine viral communities from the Global Malaspina Expedition - Malaspina viral metaG DeepMed_s16 (SPAdes) (version 2) | ecosystem: Environmental > Aquatic > Marine > Oceanic | place...
TAGCCGGGCTCATGGGCTCCGGTTCATCGGGACTTGGCTTGAGAATCGAGTCAATATTATCCACGTTCAGTGCCTGGTAAACCCTTCGGTACGCTTCACGCATATCGTGTAACTGAGGTGCCGCACCCGCCATTTGCAGTTGAGTTTGAGCAAGAACAACGCGTTGTGACATCGAAAAAATGTTAGGGTCAGAGACCGGTATGATATCGACACGCGCATCAAAATCCGATTGCTTTATCATTCGATTTCCTCCAACAACATAGTACGGATATTCAGGCGGTAAATACAACGCAAACAATCGTGACAGAATATTGAATTCCATTCTTTGGGCGCAATGAAGTCTCTTGTGAATTGCGCTCATTACTTTTGTTCCCCTTTCAAGAAGCGCCATAGTAGTTCCTACAGGATTCTGCTCGTTACCCTCGCCCATCTTCATGTCGGCGATGGCAGCGAAAGATTTTCCTGCGTCAACGGCAAAACCAAGCAATTGGAATAAAACGGCTGACGGTTCCTTGTAGGGAAGCATCATCAGTGATTCCTTTATGGATTGTCCCGTAACATCAACATCACGGAATTCCCCCGGCTGCAACGGTTCGTCATGGTCGCGTATGCGCATGCCGCGTGCCTTGAAACCTGCCGGTAGGTTAGCGAGTGTGCCAGCATCAATTAACTGCCGCAAAACACTTGTTGCTGTTCGCGATAACCCACCCAGCATGTGTATTAGACCAAAGCCGTAAAAGCCCAGTCCTGGGAGGAACTTGTAGTGTACAAAATAAGGTATTTTAGTAAATGACTGGTCCCCTTCATTCCAGTTTCTCTTAATGGATAAAACCGTTCTTGAATACTGATCTATTGTAACAATGTACGGAAGCTTGACACCGGATGTATCCTCAAATCCAGGTACATCCAGATTGGCGTGCATTTCAAGAATGGTGTACATGCTTTCATCACTTGATGTTCCCTTTTCTGTTCCCTCTAATTCATGGACTTTATCCATAGAATCGGATGTATCAACAAAACCGTCCTTGATGTCTATGTCACGGTAAAAACCCGTAACCTGATTTTTAATGAGTTCATTTTTGGTCATTTTAATTACATGCGTTATTCTATCGGCACTCTCAAGGTCCGTCGCATAATAATTAATGATTAAATCTTCCGATGACACAAATTTGGCGATGGCGCGCTTCAAAATTCCGTCATAGTAAACTTTCTTGAATGCCGATCCGGATAACGGCAAATAAAACAGTAACTGGTCCATGTCCGGGTCATATTCCTTCATCACCTGTGTAATCTGGTAATTCATGAATTCACAGACACGTTCTGACTGCTGCTCTATTTCAGGGGTTGCGTCCCCCACAATTTGTGTCCTCACGGGGCCATCCGGCGGAAGTAATTCCTTATACGCTTGGGCTTGGAATTGCGTAACGGATTCCGATAAGAGAGGGTGAACGACCCCAGAGGAACCTTCAAAGGGTTGCGTACGGTTTTCGTACTTGAACCCTAACATGTCTAGACCCTTTACATATGTGTCTTCCCAATCCTTTCGAGTATCCTTGTCACTCTCAAAATTGCCTAAAAGGTCAACTGAAAACTTGTTTAAATCTCCTTCTTCAATATATTCCGCCAAATTGGCATCATGCGGTATTTGACTTTGGTCTATTGGCGCGTTTGGATTAAAGTTGACCTCGGCCCCACCATCCGGCAGATCCGTAAGTTCAACGTCAGATTCAAAATCAACAACCTTCTCCGGCGGTGATATTTCAACGCCCTCCGGTTCCAATTCCAAAGCACCCTGCAATGCCTGCATTGCCTTGTCTATATTATTATTCTGATTTTTTGCCATATACTTCCTTTATAATACAGGAACAACGTCCTGAAAAACCTCTCTTACTAGACCACCCTTATAATACGCTGACTGACCTTTGTCAATACGTTCAGCGGCCTCTGAAATTATTTCCTTTATTTTTCCCTTTGTCAAAAGCAACACGGGAATGTCTCCCCATGTTTTTCCTTTTTCGTGGTCCTTTATTGCCGTCAGCGCCAGTTTTGTTTTTGAATCGCGTGAAACCTCTCCCATTGCGTCCTTAAGGATAACATCCTTGAATGACGCCGGAACTGCCGGATCAGGAAGTCCCCAGTTTCCGTAAAAACCGAAATGACCCTCAAAATCCTTTGCCCCTGCAGAAAGTTTTCTGGACTTAATCCACGCATTCGCCACCGCAACTCCGTCATACCCGTTTTCTCGCGCCATCTTCAGTAGGTACTTGATAACGAATTTTGCGTAATCCTTTGACATTTTGAAAGGTCCTTCCGGTATTGTTCCACCTTTTCCGGAGGCTCCTTCCAATTTTGCAATATCTTCTGCCTGACCTTCCATTTCTTTTATCATGGTGTCACGCTTCATTGTCAGCTCATCAATTAAATTCTGCCGCATATCAATCTCTTCAGGCGTGCGTCCCCTTGTTTCCGACGATTGCGCCTTTTCAAGATTTTTCTGAACATTTTTTAATTCTTTCTTTAATATTTTTGTTAAATCTTTTAATTCCTTTATTTTTTCCATGCCAGGAGATGGACGATCCAGCCGTGGCTTGTATTTTGAATTTTTATTCTGGACCGCTTGGTGCATGTCAGACTGTATTTCCTCCACAAACAATATCTTTCTTCCGGCCTCGTCAATACGATCAGAAATCCTTGCGTGAACGAATCCACCTTCGGCGTCCTTGCCCAATCCAAATTCATGGGTAGGCTTATATGTCCCAACCTCGCCAGCACGCATTTTTCCGGGTTCAAACGTAAAGACCAACTCATTGTGGTTGTATCCCCCCTCCAGAATCTGGTCCCCTTCATGCTGTGGCTGTCCTAGCACCCTGTACTGTATTCCACGCTTGCTAAAAACGTCTGACAGGTTGTTTCCCAACTTAACCACCTCAAACGGCAAGTTTGGATGCTCCAGTTGGTTGACTCCCTTTCCAATGACATTGTCAATTCCGTACTGCGCTTTGAATGTTGCGTTAATCTGGTCAACAACGTTTTCAACCATTTCATGTTTAAAGGCCTTCGATCCTTCTTCTTCTCTTCTTCCACCTGCGGATCCTTCTTCACGAAGACGATTAACGAGTGACGATATTTGCTTTATTACACCCTCAAACTTTGGATCAAAATCCGCGCGTGAATAGTCAAGATAGTACTTGGCCATTCCTGCGTCTTCATCTCCGTATCTACCGGATTTCCTTAGTGGCCTAGCCGTTAAACTTTTCTGGATATATTTCAATCCGTCGGAGAAATTACGGTTTCCCAAAAGATGGACCTTTATCTTTGGTACCAGTTCGTCAAACTCCTTTAGGAAATCCGCTTTTGAAATTCTTGTGTCTCCGCCAATATGCAGAAAACCACCTTCAGGAATTCTGATTGGTGTTTCTCCATCTTTCGCCAATCCGCTTTTGGTCAGGAACAAGGATGTATCACTAAGTTCCTTGTAACCAACTCCTCTGCTCAATAGGTAGTCAAGCCACTGCTTTTTGGGGGCAATCTGGAATGGTGCATCCACGATTGACTCACGTGATTTCCATACCAATGCTCCTTCCGCCTTATCCGGCTTTGTGACCGTTCCCACCTGCTGCTTCTGAAGTTTTTTGACCTGCTTGTTGGCCGATGCCTGGTCCTTGAAGCCAGTTTCAGTGGCCTTAAAGTAATCCGGGTTTTTCACCCACTTTCCGTCCACCTCAATCTTTTTCTTTCCGGTTGCAGTTCCTACGTCCCACAGCTTTGTCACAGGATTAAGCTGTGTTGAATACTTCTGAACCGCGCCGGAAATCTTCGGTAGATACTCGGCAAACTTTTCAAAAACGGGTGGAATGTTGTCCTTTAAAAATTTACCCGCTTTCTTTACGGGCTCGCGAACGAAATATTTTGAAAAAGATCCACCGGCAGCATATCCGTGCAGTCCGCCGCGTGAATTCAAGGTTTCACCTTCAATTGTTTTTGGATATTCCTTTGATCCAATTGCATCCTTAATGACTCCTAGTATTCGTTCTACTTTCTCTTGAGAACCTTTAAGTTCAAATCCCACATCCGCTTTATATTGTGGTGGTGCCGCATCATACATGCCTTGATACTTTTTTAGTTCCTGTATGGCATCTCTAGCTTGCTGCATCATGTCATCATATTGTTTAAAAGATTTTTCATCCACCATTTGATCCCCGACATTTTTATATAGTAAATTCTCAAACATATCCGCGAACGCGTCATATTCAGTGTATGGTACAGGTTCCCACGCTTTTCCATATTTAACTCCTCCTCCAGGATTTATCGTTTTACCAAATGATTGAAATTCTTTTGTTTTTTGTATAGCTTCTGGATCCCAGAACATTTCTTTTTTTACATTCAATGGATGATAATCATGCTCTCCTTTAGGATGTTTATGCTTAAACATAAAATCCTGTGCCATCCAGTCCGGAAGATACTGTTTCATGACTCCGCCTTTCTCTTGAATCAAATCCTGAATTCCCTTTAGCCAATCCGCTTCTTCCAGTGGATCAATGATATGTGATAAAAGCTTACTGAAATTGAGTTTGGGTTTAAAGCCACCTCCACTGGCCATCCGGGCCACGGTCATCGGCGGAATGACACTGCTCATTATATCGTATTTATTCATTCGCTGGTATCGCCTCCTTCCAAAATTCTTCTATCAATTCAGATTTGCTTATTCCCAATCCTTCCGGATCATATTTTGACCCTTTCGCGTCTTCAACATGGGCCATATTGTCCTTGTACCACTGTATAAGTTTATAGATGTCATAACCAGTTAACCCCGCGGCTATGGACAAACCAATTGGACCTCCCAAGCTTCCGGCTCCAAATTTAGCCGCAAGTCTGGGTGTAAATTTTGAAATTCCCTGTTGCAATAATTGTTTGTTAAATTTTGGATTAACGTGCATTTTTAATATGTTTTTTGGATTTCTCCATAATGACTTTTTCCAATTTTTCAGTGATCCTTTTCCAAATGCCTTGTCCATTGAAAGCGGAAACATTTCCTTTATAACAGATTGGGCTCCTGGTGGTAATTTGTTTACAATTGCCCTTTTAAGAAGTTCAAAACCCCCTATTCCAAGTCCCATTGCCGCCGGCATTTGTTGCCACTGTGGAATGTAGTGTCCCGTTTCAGCCGCGTAATCCTCCCAGTTTTCATGATAATCCTCCATGGGGTTCATTGCCGCCCCGTAGAAACCCGCAACTCCACTTGTTCCCGGTGTTGCCGATTGCCCTATTCCCTTGTACCAAGCCAGTTCATCAAGACCCAGCAGTTTGCCAAATTTTAACGGATCAAATTTATAGGGCGTTACCGGACCTGAGGCCCGTCTTTGCCGGTCAAGCCACGCTTCATTCTCATACTGTTCTTTTGTAACCGGCGATTTTTGGTATGTTTTTGTTTCAGGATTCCAGTAACGAACGTAAGGGCGCGCAATGTATTCAGGTTCCGCCGTAAAACCCAAAACATCCCATGCTGGAGTGTCCGCGTAATGAGGTTCCGTGTGCCGTTTTTTTATTTCCTTTTTCCATGATTCTTTTTGTTCTTCCGAAAGATCATCCCATGAAACGGGTCCCTTGTTTGGCCCTTCATTTACGTTAATGTATTTCCAAACATCCCCGTATGGACCTCCTTCTTCAAGCGCCGCGATTCCCCCGCGTGCGTGTCTTGTTTTTGGTTTTGGCTTATACGGATTTGATTCAAGAGTAGCTTTGAATTTAATGGCTGATTCTACTGCATCCAAAAGGTCTTTAAAGTCAGATAAATTCTTAAATGATGATTCCACAACATTTATTAACTTTGTATCATCTACTATATCACCATATATTTCTTCTTTATATCCTTCTGGCGTTCTTGATTTAACATCCTTATCAGCCCACAACTGCGCCTTATCAAATCTCTTTTGCGCATCTTCCATTATATTAGGATACAGCTTTTTCTGTCCTTGCTCCATGACTGCATCTATATTATCAAGTCCTAACATATTGCTGTCGAATGAATCCTTTATTTTTGGTTCAAGAAACAATTCATCACCCAGCTGTTGTTGTATCCAATCTAATATGGATCTTGAAAACATTTTTGGATTATCAAGATCAAGTCTTGGATATTCTGACATTCCCATTCTTTCAGCTGCTTGATCAAGAAGTCCACTCATAATATTCTTGATAAAAGATCCTTTTATCTTGGGCTTGAACCCACCACCAGCTGCGAATTTCTTTTTTCCTAAAATATTCTCAAACTGCTCATCGAATGATGAACCAATTTTACCCTCGATAGTTGGTTTGGGTGTTTCCAGTCCTGATTCCTTGATGAGCATTTCCGGCAGTATTCTTTCACGCAGATCAAGCATCTGCTCGTAGTCCATCCATCCCATGATTCCTTCTTCCTTATCAAGCCTGTTGAATATTTCCTGCACGGCCTCATTCTGCTTGAGACGCGTCGCGAGGTCCTTGATGTACGGCTTGTCAATAATTTGCAATAAGGCACGGTCGAGCGAAAGCTCACCTAATAAATTTTTTAAAAAACTTCCCGTCATCAATAATACACCCTCTCACCAATTTTATTGACTTTCTCTTCTTTCATATCGTCAGACAATTCAACGTAATATCCCTGACGGTATCGCATCAGCGCCTGCGTCATTGAATCGACATAGTCATCGTGGTCACCGAACGGAAACGCGGCGCACTCTTCTATAACCTCTTCCGCAAACGTTTTTTTTGGCGCCCATATAATTCCTGATTCAAATAACGGGGCCACGCTGTTTACCCTCGTATGTTTATCATTTCCTTTCGACGGTGTAAAGTTTATAACAGGTATGCCCATCTTTTGCAACTCATGAGTTAACGGCAACCCGGATGCCTTCGCCTCAATGAGAACCACTTCCGGTTCCCAGTACTTGTACTCCTCCATGGCCTTCTTTTTCAGTTCGGGAAAGTTCCATCGGTCCTTTTTTGCGTCCAAAAGGATTAAGGAATCCCCTTTTCCGTTATCCGGGTTAAATACGCCCCATGTCGTAATTGCGCTGAAGTCAGCCGTCTCCTTTGATGAAAAGGCGGTGTCGTATGACTGAATGATGTACTTTAAGTTAGGAATGTCTTTTTTCTCCCACGTTTTCCACCATTCACGCTTTATAAGCGCTCCTTCCTCGGATGTTGGCGCCTGCATCCACTGCGCGTTCCATTTTGTGAGCGGAATGGACGATTTTACACCCATTAACCCTTTCATGGACCAAAAATTGCCCCACATGGGTTTTTCGTTTATGACGGCAGGAAATTCAACAACTTCCCACTGATCCGTCATGTCATCCTTGGCCTGGGCCTCGAGCAGCTTTCCAGTAAGGTCTTTTACAGACCATCTGGTCATTACAAGCACAATCGCGCCGCCAGGTTGCAAACGTTGCCTAGGACCAGAAGTATACCACTCGTAATGAGACTCAAGTACAGAAGGGCTAAGCGCATCCTGCTCTGAGTGAGGATCATCAATAACAAGAAGATCAGCACCACGGCCGGTAATTGCGCCACCAACACCAGCAGCAAAATACTCCCCGCCATGATTTGACTCCCAACGTCCAGCAGCCTTAGAATCAGCCGCAAGGGTAACATTAGGAAATACTTTAGCGTATTCATCGGATTCCAGTAAATTTTTTGTTTTTCTTCCAAAACGAATGGACAATTCGCCCGTATGGGTTGTTTGTATCAGCTTTGCCTTTGGATTTCTACCCATAAAGAACGCCGGAAAGAGATGTGACGCAAATTCGGATTTTGTGTGCCTTGGGGGCATGTTTACGATCAAACGCTTCAATTCTCCATTCGCAACGCGATTCAGCTTCTCAGCATAGACCTTGTGATGGTGTCCCTGCACGAAATCGGGCCAAACCATCCTAACAAACTGCAAAAAGTCCTTTTGCCCCTTTTCCTGCCTCTCAACCAAGGCTTTACGGAGAATCAGCTTCAGGGTATTCGTATCCAAGGATTCTAGATTAGAAACGTTTTTCATTTTTTAAAAATTTTTTAATTAGGGTACCTTATATCACATCTAAAACGAATTTTCAACAGATTGTCACTGTCAAACAGTGTTCAGCTTTTTTCAAAGCATGCTTTTTGTAAAAAGGGGGGGTTGGGGGGTCTATGAGGTGGATTGTAGACCGGGCGGCGAGCGGAGCGAGCCGCAAAGAGTAATGCCCGGGCGAAGTTATCCACAGGTTATTAACAGCTTATCCCGGGCGAAGTTATCCACAGGTTATCCACAACTTTCTTTAAATAATACAATTCACTGTTATTTAGCTATATCAATCACAATCAATTAATATAATGTAATACTTGTTTAATCAAATCACAAGGAGAATTAGAAATGAATAAACATCAATTTGTAAGAAAAGTTAGAACTAACACATTCAAGGTTAGATTTAACAATGCACGAGGTGAAGATAAGAAAGTCCGTTGTGCAATTCTTGGTGACTTAATGAAGCACAAGCAAGTTGACCCAACTGCACCAACAAAACAGTATGATGGTCAAAGAATATTACTTTACAATGTTCTAACTAATCATTGGTTTGTTGTTGATTGTGGTCAAATACTAGAGCTTACTGTTCATAAGCACCATAAAGCTATTAACAGAATGGGGTTATTCAATGCCTAAAGGTAGAGAAATCATAACTGTTAACAATACAAACATTACTCCACTAATCACAGAATTAGTGGAGTATGTTAAAACTCAAAAAGCCATTGAGGGTATCGAACTTCAGGATTTAATTAAAATGCCTAAAGCAAATCACCCTGACTGGAAAATCATCTGTGGTATTTTATGCAATGCCATAGTCGAATGGGCAGCAGAAAATAAAGAGGAAGGGGGAAAAGATTTATTGGCTCATTTACAGAATGATGTAGGATATATCCTGCAAAAACTAGGTTTGACTTAATCATTCCTTGATGATTGGAAAAGGGCGTTAGCAATAACGCCCTTTTTTTATGCCCAATGTTCACGACCCGTTCCAGCGGGATCCCCGGGAACTTCCAGGAATTTTAATATCCCATATTATAATGTTAAGGGGAGTTTGGGGAGTTTTGTCCCGCGGGCGCCTGTCGCCCGGGAATGTGGATAAGCTGTGTGTAATGTGTGTATAGTGTAAGGGGAGTTTGGGGAGTTTCACCCCAAACCCTATATTTATGCTCGAATTGTGGTAAAGACCACGCTTCTGGTCAGTTTATCGAAACCGTTCCGCAAAACGAGAAACAGAGAGGTCAGTAAACCGATTGCTTCACTCTATTTCTATTATTAATATAACATCTACGAATCCAACTTACAACCCCCAATTAAATTATCTTGTGGATAACTTTGAGAAGTATAATGCTTGACGAAGACGCCCGGCGCCCGGTGCGTCCCAGCTCCGCGATCCACGCACCAATATACTTGGGTCGTAATCTTCAGGGAGTTCTGGGGAGTTTACAGGAGATGCTGCAGCAGCTGGTAGCCCAAATAGCAAAAAATGGCTATTTTCAGCGGTATTAATAGTGTCAATAAGTGGTCCATATTTCTAACCAGGACTATATCACATCCCGGCCTGAAAGTCAAGAAGAGAATTGGCGGAAATCAAGGAAAAAATTAAAAAAGAAGCTTGACTAAACCCCGGGCGCGCCCGGTGCGCGTAAGAGTTATCCACAGGTTATCCCGGTCTTTGGGTAATTAGGTCTTGACGGGAGTTTCGGAGTTTTGCGAATCATGTTAGTACATTACTACTGATTGCAGGGAACCCCTACTCCTCCTCTAGAGGTTAATTTGCTATTGCATTATCAACCTCGGTAGTTTCGGCATTTCTGCCGAATCTATTTGCTCTGTCTACATTTTCCCTCATCTGTGGAACTATACCATTATAGTGTCCAAGTATGGTTTCCAATGTAGCATTGTTTTTGTTTAATGCTTTGGTAATGTCCATTATGGCATTAGTAAGCATTTCTATCTGCTCATCAGTCATTTTTACTCCTCTCTAGTTCTATTTCTAATGAACTAATGTATGTATACACTATTTTGAACAAAAGTCAACCCCTTAAATTAATTTATTTTATGGGATACTATTTTATCCCATAAAGTATTTACGGGATACTTCCCGTGTCAACCGACTGGTTTTCCCGGGCGCCGGGAACTGGCTACACAGGACACGCCAGTCTTGGATCTTGGGTAAAATGGCTGTTTTCCGGGAGTTTTGGAGCTTGAGCTGGGCTGTAACCTGCAACCAGGTGGCAGCTGCGTGCTTCCTGTCCTCCCGGGCGAAAAATAATGGCTGATTTCCGCCCTTTTCCAACCGTGAAGTCAGTCAGGAACGCACCGGGCGCCCCGGTCGTTCCAGCTCACCTATATCTTGTGCCTGAATGTCGAAATATATACCATATGAGGGGAGTTTCGGAGTTTGAAGCTCCTGTCAGGATGTCAGTGGCCAGGATCCCGGGAAACAGGACTGCATATCGTGGCACAATTTATCCGAATATACTATATGAGGGGAGTTTGGGAGTTTGATCCACTCGTTTCCCGGCGCCCGCTGCGGGCCCGGTGGAGAGTTATCCACAGGTTATCCACAAAACTAAAGTATTACGAGGGGAGTTTCGGAGTTTCAAGCACCGCGGAGCGCAAATCAAGGTCCGCGAGCCGTCCTTCGTACAACCCGGGCACTTGGTCCACTGTTTTTTGGCCGAGGTGCTCGGTCCACGCACCCGAAAACAGTTTAACGTAGTCCTTGGTTCTCGACCCAGCAAGGATGAATATTGGAGCGTTCAGCCTGGCATGACGCATATTCCACCCTATTTGAAAGGGTGAGAGCTTTATCTTCTTATTATGCTGGATTAACTTCAACTCAATCGTAAAGAATCCTGTAACATTGTGAAATATTAGGCAATCAGGGAATCCTGGTGTAACATAACTTTCAAGGCGTGAAACAATGTAATCACCACCTTCTAATAATCTCTTTACATTCTTCCAAAAAGTTGTTTCCGGTTTTACGGTCATACTTTTTCTTGTCTTTTACTATCCTCTGCTTGTACTGGGGTGATGTCCTTAATTCCTTCGCTACCGGATTTCTCTTCGACCGAAAGGACAGTTTTATCTCCCTCTTTTTTAAATTTTCCATCTAGTCCTAACTCTTTCAATTGTTTTAAAACGTCTTCACGGGACATAGAATCAATACTTCCTGTCCTGATTTCTTTGCGGTCAATGTACAGTCCTGCGGCCTGCCCTCGCAACCGCTCAGCATTAACGGCAGCAGAATAAGACTTCTCATTAAGAGCTTTCTCACGCAACCTAGCCAACTCCTGTACGTGTTTTTGTAGTTTAACCTCATGCGTCTTCTCCAATTCAGCTCTTCGTTTAATAACAGCATCCACCACTTTTGGATACCGTCTGCCGTTTAACAACACGGAAGCGGTCACGTTGGCAGATGCCTCTGAATAACCTGCCTGTCTTGCACACTCCGTTGGTGTCAATCTACCCTCATTCTCGGAATAGATTTTAACAAACACTTTTTGCTTGTCAGTCAATCCTTCACCGTCTTTTGGGTGCTTTAAAGACATGTCTTTGGTATTGCCAGTGGTATTGGCAATTCTTTTATCTACCATGACCCTTAACCCATTGATATACGTATATTTTTAATCATTTTAATATAAAAAAAACAAAAAACTTCCTTGCGTCGTTTAGACTCGTAATACCTTCGTAATACCATATTGTTTATATTTTTCAATAGTTTATACCAAAAGGTATTACGGTATTGTCTATTTCCCGGTAAATAAAAAAACAAAAAACTTTTTATCACTGAGATCATATTACAATACCCTAATACCACGTTTCATGTTGTTTTTAAAGGTAATATATCCTCTCTCACGAAGGCAGTGAAGATACCTGTGAACGGCTGACTTTGTCCTCAAACCGCACAATTGAGACAGTTCCTCGTAGCTTGGTGAAAATTCATTGGTTTTGATGTATTTCTTTATTATGTCAAGGATTTTCTTCTGGTTTCTCGTGATGCCAAAATACTTCTTGACAGGCTTTCTTATGTTGTGGTGTGGACGCCTGGTTTGCCGTACCTTTCCGGTTTTGGTGTCCGTCTTCATCTTATTTCCGGTCGTATGTTTTATCGGCCCTTCCTGGGAATTCATCATATCCTTTTGCGTCAGGATTGGGACCGTAGTATTTTCTTAATTTGGCGAACATGTCCTTCTTGCCTTCGTTGTTGACAGTTTCCTCCGTTATTGAGTCATACAGCTCTTTCTGAAGTTTTTTGTCATCGGCTGACAGTTTTTTAGGCCTGTATTTGTATTCCGGAAGCTTGCCCCAGGTAACCCTGATTCCCACTGGAGCCCTCCACCTGATCATTCCAGTCTTGGAATTCTGGTGCGCACCGGTCCATGAACTGGGACCGTGGTATTTTTCCGTTACGTAATCGTAACACTCCTTCCTGGAGGGGAACTGCACCACTTCCTTGCTAAGCAGTTCAGCGTCCTTCCAGACATTAATCTCGAATCTCTCCATAGCTTTCTACCAAATATTCTATTTTCTTTACCCAACCCTTAGGTATTGTGATGTATCTTCCGCCTTCCTTGTCCTCTTCCTTTGTCTCCTGTGGATCCAGGCACCATGATCCCATGATTGTGACCCGCAGCTCATCATTGCGTATCATCCATCCTATGTCAACGCACGTTGCCAGTTTGGCGTCCCTCATTTTTCCAAGGGGAACCCATCCCGTGTCACCGTCCATTGCGTCCATCCACGTTATCTTGACCATCGGCCAGCAGTGTGGATATTTACTCGATGGTGAACTGTTCTTCTTTTGTTCCGTCTCCGCTTCGTTCAAATCTTGCATTGTCCTCATCATCCCTGTGACTGTGTCCTTCCCTTATTACTTCCATGATCTGCGCCTTTGTTTGCAGCCGTACCTCATAGTCCTGGAATACCACCACCCAAAATCGGGCTTCTCCACCCTGTGTGGTTGTGGCTTTTCCCGCCTTGAAGTTTTCCACCGTCTTGCGGAAACCCATGGACAGCAGCTCCTGCAGCCTTGACTTGAACAGCACGCGATCAGACATGTCCTCAAAACGAACGTACCAGGAGGGTTTCTCCGTCAACCCCGTCTTGGGATTGATGGCTCCTTCCTCCACCTGAAACATGTCTATTATTTTTTTAGTTGACATTATTGCCTCCCCATTTACGGCTTAGTTTATTGAAAGCCATCTCCAACTTCTCCTCATCAAACCCTTCCATGCCCTTTATCTTTTTTCTTTCAGTGCGGTCATTTAAAAATTCATCAACTAAATCAAGTATTAAAGGTGTGGGGATGGGATGTCCATGAATTTTTACCTCCGTGGAAATCCTGCCCACAACTCGGGGGAGATCATCTAAGTTTATTTCACACTCCATTATTATCTTTATTATGTCATTTCCTGCTTTTGTCAGCGATTTCATTTCTTCACCTTTTTGGGTTCCCTGATTTTGATTCCTTTTGCTTCCGCTTCCTTCTTGATCAACACCATCATCTGCTGTCCCGGCCCACGCATCGCGTCCAGCCCCATCCGCACCAAGGCGTCATAGTATGGTTCCTTGATCGCAACCGATTTGTACTTGTTGTCCTCAACCACGCTTCTTTTTCCTCTTGAATTTTTTGTTCATTCTTTGCAGTATCCTCCCCATGAAATGCTTTCCGGTTCCCGGAGGGCGGTTTATGGAACCATTCACTTGTACATGCATGGTCCCTGCATTCTTGAATTCTCTTTTCCATCCACTGGCCATTTAAAATTCCACCCTTCCCCATTTCTGTTGATCATTCTTGTCATTCGGATTCACTTCGTTAAGGAAGACTATTACGCCTTTTTCATCATGGTAGGGATAGAAATGACGTGCCCAACTTAAATCACGCTCCAAATCTTTTTTATCCATGGGTATGTTAACTTCAAATTTTTTAAGATATTCCTTAACTTTTTCAGGATCAAATAATACCCTATGCTTCCTGTTATCCCCCATCTTCATGTGAGGAATTTCTTTCATCCTTCTGTTAATGGTTCCGAGGCTGACCCCAAGCGAATTAGCTAATTCGTTTTTTGACATGTAATTATTCATGTTTTTCCTTCTTTCTAAGTTTTATTTCTTCCACGAAAAGAACCTTCCTTCCGTGCTTATCCACACGCACACTGACGCGCGCGAGGAAATCCTTTAATGTAATTTTTTTATACATTAACTCCCTTCACTGGGTTGTCCAGCGTAAAATGCACATTGAAGGCAAGCGACCTACGCTCACCCTTTGACCGAAACGGATACACCTGGTGCGTCAGCCATGAGGGAAACAGGTAAAAGTCCCCAACCTCCGGCTTCGCGATGTAACTGTGACGCGCAAAATGATTTGGCATGGAGCCCAGAAACTCCAGGCATCCGGCCGTTGGGTGGTGGTCCTCCTTTTCATACTCAGCGTTGAATCCCGGTGGAATCTTAAGAAACGCAACGCCGGACAGGTTCGCGTCATGAATGTGCATGGGATTAAAATCCCCCGCCACCTGTGATACCACCCATACGCGAAACGCAACCTTGCTGCCGTCAGCGGGTTCCTTGTCAATCGTGTGCTTGTAGTATGTCTTTGACATCGTAATGAGAAACTCCGCAAGATTTTTAATCCTGTTGTGGTCTATCGCAATTTCCTTCTTGACATTGCCCGCAAGATTGTGTGACCAGTCATGCTCCTCACTCAGCTTGTCATCATGAAGGATCCTGTCAGCTTCCGCGTTCAGAAGGTTGGTAAATCCCTGCGGCATCTTGGTCTTCAGTATGCTTGGACCAAAAGGCTGATAGATGTCATATTGCAGCTCCTGGTTAGTCACCGTTTGTTCCTTCCCATTTGTCGAAGTCATAACCCGCGTCCTCGAACTCCCCGTCTTCAATGATCTCGTTGATCTTCTCAACGATCGTTTCCTCCTTTGCGTGAAGCGCCTCGAGCTTTGTGAGCTCTTTCCTGATTTTTTCCAGTGGTGTTAGTCTCTTTCTTGTCTTAGCTTTTTTCTTAGCTTTTTTAGCCATAATTAACTCCTATAGTTTTTCAATCTTGTCAATCCACTCCCGAATGAGTGGCTTGCCCAACTGCATTGGACCCTGTAAGTATTGCCCTGATCCATCATGTGATACATACTTAAGCGTTCGTATCATCGCGTCTTCCTCGTTCTTAGCCCGTATTGTATAAGCGAACGTATATTCCCTTTTCGTGACAATGCGGTAGGTGTTCTTTTCCTCGCCTTTCTCAACATGGAACGTATCCATTCCGCCAATGCGTTTTTCAATCTTCCCTTCCTGCGGACGCTCAAATTTGACTTTTGGTTCCCTGTATTTTTTTGAATCCTCAAGTGCCTGCTTAGTCCGTCTCTCACGAATTTTGTTTCGCTCTGACTGTATGTATTTGTTCTTCTGCTCATTCATCTTTCACGACAGCACGCCTATGATCCAGAGCGTTCCGAATGCGATAAAAAAAATTGTCACTGGTTCCATGTTACCTCCTCAATTCCGTACTCGTAACGGCGGGTGAGAATTGTGTAGATCCTCTCCCACCTGTTGCGATCGAGCAACTCTTTGTTCGTCTTGGGAAAGCGAAGTGCCTTCTTTCCAAGACGGTCTTTTTCCTTTAATAACCTGTCGTATAAACTCATTTTTGTCCTTTTTAAGGGGTGCAAGCCGAATGACTCCGTTTATTGCACCCCTGGATTAAGCACATGTTACCAATGCCTAAACTGTTTAGGAGCTTTCGTGGGTCTTGGATGAACGCACCCACAACCTTTCCCGGCAAATCATCCATTACAATGATAACGGTACTCAGTACCCAACTCCAGTCCTTCACCCATTGGGGCATATCCCCCGGAGCCGTTGCTTTACAACTTTGCACTTGTTGTTCAGCCAGAAAGTAACACTAATTGCAATCAGTGTCGTTCTCTCCTAAAGCAAGGCCAAGTTCTGTTGCGGCGTCATCGTCATTCGTGACCAACGCCCGATCGTCTTGGCCTTGCTTTAAGAGATCAGTTCTTTCCCCCTCAAACTTGGGATTAAGATAGTAAAGCATTAGAATATCCATTGCAATACTATCCAAAATCCTATTACCCACAGGGCGATGTTCAACAATCCGCAAATCATCTTTTTATCGCCATGTATTCGTAATCCATTTCACCGTGTTTTTTCTGGACCAGCGTAACCTTGCCGTTCTCGTACTGTTCCATTACATAGCGCTGGAATCGAAGTATTTTCGGATGATCCTCATGTTTTACCTTGTCATAGGGCTGCAGCCAAGGGTCGCAAAGGTAACCGCGGAAATACGTAATGCGCGCACCTTTTCGAGCTTTTCTCAGCCATTCATCCAGTCTTTTCTTTCCTATCATAATTTCCCTCCCCTTTACCGCGGCACCGAAGAAGTCCTCAACAACCGCAAAAAGTGGATAGTTAAAATTATTTTTCTCAACCACTAAATTATTCATCATATGGAACTATATATAACAATTTATAACAAATGTCAAGTTATTTTATTAACATAATTTGTTATAATTTTTTCCAGGAATTCTGCCATTTTTTGCAACAATTTTTTTGTTGATTTTCCGCCATAAATCTGCTAAAGAATGGTTCTCAACTTCATTTCATCTCGGTGGACCTTGTGAGCACATTCGTTGCTCCAAGGTCCCTTTTTTAAGGGCATTAATCGTGACACGCAGGGTCAGAATTATCTGGTATAAATTCAAAAAGTGGTTAAAATACGAGCCTCATAAATCATACATGAGAGGAAAATGATTAAAATATGGTTTTTACTGGTGGTTATGTCCATGCCAAACGAACCCACGGTTAAATATATGGGATCCATATATCCCTCAGAGGATGACTGTTTAAAAGCGCAAATAGATTTTTTAAATGCGTACGAAGCCAAACCACAAAACTACAAGGAAAAATTGGTTACTGACGCATTTTGTTTACCTTTTGACGCATTTCCTGTACAAGGCATGAATTACAAGGATTCATCATTTGGCGCATAGCCTGGAGGGCACATGAAGTTTTGGTTGAAGATAACAGCATTAACGGTAATCCTGATACTAGTCTCAACATGGGCTAGACCTGTACTGGCAGACGACACAAACACCCAGACGAACACGAGTGGCAGCAACACAAACATCACGGGAGGGTATGAGAGCACTTCCGAGACCAATTATGCGGACGGATCAACGAACACAACGACAACGAACAATGACACGACAAACACAACCACCAGCAACTCTACCGTACCACCCCCTTCAGCCAATTCACCAAGTTACTCCAGCATGTCTCAGGATGTGTGCAGCATGGGTGTTAGTGGTTCCGTTACTACTGGCATTGTTGGGATCAGTGGCGGCAAACATTTTATAGACGAAAACTGTGAAAGAATTAAATTAGCGAAAGTACTACAGGATTTTGGCATGAAGGTGGCATCCGTGGCCGTATTGTGCCAGGACGCACGCGTACACGCTGCAATGCAGTCCGCAGGAACGCCATGTCCATTCAACGGGAAAATCGGGGCCGAGGCGCAGGCACTGTGGGATAAGTATCCTGAACTGAGGCCTGATTATGACCTGTATTTGGCAAAAAAAGAGATAATTTCCAAAGTTGACGCGGAATTACTGGCACAGCAATTGAAAGAAGCTGAAGAGGAAGCTGCAAGAGTGGCTGCGGAAGAGGCTAAAAAAGCTGAAGAGGAAGCGTTAAGAAAAGCTGAAGAGGAAGCAAAATTAAATGAGGAAATTAGCAGTATTGACGTTATTGTTGATTCTGAGCCTATCAGAATCCACGAATAGCGAAACGGTAACAACCGACAATCTTTTAAGCAACTCCACATTCGGAACCGGAACGACGTATTCCGATACGGGTTGGACCATTTCCGGATATGACAGTTCCCATAATTATATAAGTTCCGCTGGCGGCAATGATCCCGGTGGCGCAGTGGCCTCGGGGAAGGACACGAACATCGAGCAGACCGTAAGCTCCATCAAGACGGCAGCCGGAATGACGGTCAATGAAATAAGAAAGGGTTTCAGCTCAGTGCTGTCTTCAGACATATGGTTCTGGAATTCATACGACAACACCACAACACTCAAGCAGACAATTACGGACAGTGCGGGAAATGTAACAGTACAGCAACGTGTCATTCCGGACACGGGATGCGGCAGCAGCGATTGCGGACAGTACACCAACTACACGGACACACACATACAGGGAACGAATACCAGTGATGATTTCAGCATCAAGGTGGGTGTGTCAAACTCCAACAGTCAGAACTATCACCAGGGTCCCGACATAGATGACATTCAGTTAAAAATTACCTACACGGACGTACCACCCATTGAGGAGGACACGCAGGAAGAACTGGAAGACATTACGGAGGACATTGAGGAGGACATTCCTGATTTTGAAGAAGATTTTACATTCGAAGAAGATTTTACATTTGAAGAAGATTATTACGTATGGGAAGAAGATTTTTATTTTGAAGAAGATTTCACCATGGAGTGGGAAGAATTTGATACTGTGTGGAATGACTATGGAATGGAATTCAACGATGAGGTATATCTTGAAGAGGAATTTACGGAATTTGAAGAAATGGAAATGCCTGAAGAATTTGAAATGACCGTGATGCCGGAGGATTCATTCGAGGAAATGTACATGGAGGAATTTGAGGAATTTGAAACTTTTGAGGATGTCTTCACAAACTTAGACGGTGAGGAGATGGAAATGTTTGAAGAATTTGAAGATATGGAAATGGAAGAAGAAATAGTGGAAGAAATTGAGGAAATGGAAGAAATGGAGATGGCGGAGGAAGAAACACTTGACATGGAGGTAGAAGAAAGCGACAATGCCCCCGCTGAAACTGAAATGGACGAAGAAATGGAAATGGAGGAGGAAGCGGAAGAAATGGAGGTAACTGAAGATGATCAAGAGCCTACTGAAGAGACTGCAGAAGCAGTGGAAGAAGAGCCAGAATCTGAAGAAAGCCCACAAGAGGTTGCTTCAGATGAAAGCGAAGCAGATGGAGAAGGAGTTGATGCAGACGAGAAGTCTGTAGAGGAAGAGAAGACTGTTGAGGTAGAAAAGGAGAAAGTAAAAACAGTCGACAGCAAAGTTAAAACTAAGATTGAAGAAATTAAAGTGGACGAAATCAAGGTGGCGAAAATCAAACCCACCTTGTTTTCGGACCAACCAAACCTGGAGACATATTCACAGGTCTCATTTTACGCCCCGGAATCGCTGAACTACGAGGTAAATGACTCATTTTTTGAGCAGGTTAGCCTTGATATGTACAACAAACAGATATATACTAATGTATCTCTTTCAGGATACATCCAGAATGATCCCGTGGAAGTCCATCGCAGGAAGATGGAGGAAATTACTATCAAAAAGAGGACACTTATGATAGAACTACAACAATTAAAAGGGGAATAATTATGAGAAAATTAAAAAAAGGTGAAACAAAGAAAGGCATCGGACCTGCTGGAGGTGCACCTGTAAGTGAAACAACAGGAGAAGTTTTTACTGGTGATAAAGGAACAAAGAAAGGCATCGGACCTGCTGGAGGTGCACCTGTAAGTAAAACAACAGGAAAAGTTTTTACTGGTGATAACTGGACGTTTCCAGAAGTAAAAAAAACCAATTAAGTGAATAATCTAGTAACTAAATTATCATCAATAGCCGCACTTCTTGGCGTACTGGGTGCCATTGGAGCAGGATTTGTGCAGTACGGAAAGCTCACGGCAAAAATTTATGAACTGGACAAGCGTAAAGCTGTCATTAATCAAAGTGTGGATTTGGATCCATTACATGAAAAAATTTCAATACTGGAAGTAGAACTTATTGACAGAATCAAAGCTGGTGACACGGCCGTAGAAGCAAAAATTAAACCACAAGATTTAAGTGGACTGCTTGCATCTATACAAGATGTGAGGGAACAGGTAGCAGGATTAAAAATTCCAAATGTTAAACCAATAGAAGCTGCTCTTAAAGAACTAGAAGAATATGGTTGGGAATTAGAAGAAGATATTGAAGAATTAAGCAAAGATGTTGCTGTAGTTAAAAAAGAAAATGAATTACAGAATATATTAATAGAGGAAATAAAAACGAAAGCGAACAATCCACTGGCTAACTAATGACTGATTGGTTTGATAAGTTAATGATAACTATAGCAGTTATAACAGTGATAGTATTTGTAATTGTAGTGGGGGTATAATGGCTGACAGGATGGATGTAAGTGATAAGACTGCTATTTCTATGCCTATGCGTAACCTTTTATCAATACTCGCAGCAGTCGGAATTGGAGTCTACGCCTTTTTCGGAATACAAGAAAGGCTTAACAATGTTG
>Ga0208180_1000950_pt1 | contig 20355 bp, 15 predicted proteins | sample MalvireepMed_s16_FD_184241 | JGI IMG/M metagenome (GOLD analysis project Ga0208180, IMG submission 184241) | Marine viral communities from the Global Malaspina Expedition - Malaspina viral metaG DeepMed_s16 (SPAdes) (version 2) | ecosystem: Environmental > Aquatic > Marine > Oceanic | place...
GGCATCAACCACGCTTTGCCAGTTTTGTTCGCGTTCATTCATTGTCTTTTTCCTGTGTAGTTAACATCAGGAATGAGTGTTACGCGTTTGATGCAAAGAAAATAGAGGTCGATTTAGTGACGCTTACCCATAGCGTGCGTTCCAAGAGGTTAGCGGCATGCTCACCAGACTCGCAATCATACACTTCCCATCCCACGACTTTACGGCTAAAAATATCCATTATCATGTACAGATAAAAGAACCGACCAATGACCGTAGAGGGGCAGTACGATATATCCCAGGTCCACACTTCACAGGGTCCCGTAGCCGTAAATCCATCAGGTTTTGCCATTGTACCTTTGGGTTTTGCTTTGCCTCTGTGGGTAAGCTGATTATTGGCTTTCAATATACGGTAAAAGCTGGACTCCGAACCCAGATAAACTCCCTCATCGGCCAACATGGGCACAATCTGACTGGGCGGCAGACTGGCAAACCGCTTTTCATTGCAGATATCCAAAATGGCTTGTTGTTCTATCTCAGTTAGCTTATTTGCAGGCGTCGGCCTGTTCGCCTCCGGGCGTTTATCTGCACAAATTCCATCCGCGTCCCGCCATCTTTGTAACGTGCGCAGGGATAAGCCGATGATGCCACAGGCTTTGTGCTTTCTGGCCCCTGCGCTAACGGCTTCATCAACCAGTGAAACATAGTATTGCCTATCTGGGAACGTGGTTAATTGTCCTCGTCTTCCCCCCAGTAGGCATTTAACTTTTTTCTAAGCACCAGAAGCGCAGCAGTTTCGGCTAACGCTGCGTCTTTTCGTTTTAGCTCTCTCTCCAGCTCTTTAATGCGTTTCTTATCCGCTTTACGTTCCTGGGCCTGCTGTTTACGCTTATCCGCCTCGGATTGATTACCGGAGATACAGCTATGTTTCCATTGCTGGATTTGCTCAGGGAAAAGGCCCTTTTGCCGGCAGTATTCACTTACCTCAACTTCTGACATGGCAGCAGTCTCTATCACCGCAGAAAACTTCTGCTCTGCTGTCCAATTCTCTGGCGTATTACTTTTAGTCAAACTGAAATCGGCCTCTGTATACTTGTCCCGCCAACCATACAAAGTAGACAGGCTAATACCTTCTCTTTGCGCAAACTGGCGTAATGATAAACCGCTTTCAATCAACTTACTAACCACTGCCTTTTTATGTTCTTCTGGATGATGTCTCACTCATGCCTAACTTCCGCACCCTGTCTAATACTATGAAAAACTGAGGCGACAACTATCCTGACACAGGGGGGTTCAGATCAGGCCGGAATATGCAATCAATATAGTCTCAATTCATATTCTGGACTGTGTATCATAATCAATGTAATTTTCCATGAATCTTAGTATCTCTTCTTCTACGTTCACATCGTTCGATATTGCGTAGAACAGGGCCTCAGCTTTATCTAATCTTTCCAACTGTTTTTGTTTATTATGAATGCGAACTTCCAAATTACGAATCAACTCTATATTGTTCATCTTTGCTGCTAATCCTTCACTTCGCGACAAAGCTAGATAGGGCCTCAAAGAGGTAATATTTGAGTGACCAGCTTTTTCCGCAGCGCGAATTAGAACATCTTGAGCCGCTAGTGGTTGCCCCTTTGCATCAAAGCCATCATAAGACCCCACGATATCGGTTAAGCCCTTTGCTCGCACTCTATGCCCTGTACCTTTAATGCGTGCGGATTTCATAAGTCCTGATATTCTTCTAGATATGTAATCTTCGTTCAACTCAGTCCCTTTCACATGATCAATTAGTACTTCTTGAGGTTCTTGATAGGAAACTCCCCGTTTTCTTGCCCTTTTTTTGGCCGCAGAAACTACCTTTGCCCGGTCACCTTCAATGTAGTCCCTTATTGTTTCTATTGTTTCAGGTAGGAATTCTAAATCTCGTTTTTTACTACCTTTCCCAGTGACTTCAATATAGATAAGCATGTCATTGTCTTTATGTTCACCTATTTCATCCCAGTCAGGAATATCTGACAATTTGATTTGCAAGGCCTCCATTCGTCTAGCTGAACGCTCGAACAATGTCAAAATCAAAGAATCTCTAAAGCCAGTAATCTCGGATGATTCGAAGGCTTCTGCATGTAAAACCTCAATTTCGTCGTTCGTTGGAGTAGGTTGTGCTTTAGAGGACACCGAAGGCATGCGGGGCCACACCCAGTTTCCTTTTTCTGACTTTTTAGCTGAGACTGAATAATTTCTATCGTCGTTGTAAATAGCGACATGACCTCGTACTACTTTGTTTCTCTCTGCCCACACTAAAAATTCAAATATTATGCGAAGTATATTGTATACATAAGTCCTCGCTTTCCCTTGCTCATCGAGATATTCATCTCTAAAATCTGTCAAATGATCATCAGTAGTGTCACACCAATTAAAATCATTTACCCTTGCGTCGAAAAATCGTAAAAATGTCTGTATTTGTTCAGCATAAGTATTCACTGAACTTCTTGCATCTTTTGAGTTAAGTGCCTTGTATATTAAGAAGTTAGTGACTGCTTCAATAACCCCTTGCTCGTTGAAAAAGACTGGTATGCCGCTTTGAGGCTTCTTTTTGAACGTTCCCTGGAGAAGGCAATCTTCATCGGTTGTCCTAAAAAATATCATGAAAAATATCCCTTAAGTTTATTAAGATAAAAGTCAAGTCCTTGCGTACGTTTACAAATAAATGGAGAGGATTCGATAGCTTGTTTTATTAATAGTTGTTCACCCACCAATACAACTTGCTTTACCCCTCTTGTGAGCGCTGTATATATCCACGTTCTATCGAGCATAGTTTTGGTAACAACGGGTATTATTACTCTGCGAAATTGAGAGCCTTGCGCTTTGTGGCATGTAATGGCGTAGCCCCATTGCAGGTTAATTATGTCATCCTCATCCAGTAATACTTCACCGGTATCAAAAATCACTGACATAACTGGAGCCGGCATGTTTTTATCAATGGCTTCTTGAATTTCTTCCGCACTTACTATCCGTTCGATTCGCCCCAACGAACCATTCATGATATCTTTTTTCCAGTTGTTAGCCGTTGAGATGACGATATCTCCAAGTTTAAATCCGGTTGGTTTTGGGATACTCTTTCCAACACTAGTAAAAACCTGTTCTTTATTACCTGTATATAGGTCTGATAACCGCCTGTTTATACCTTGTGTTCCCCACCCTTCGTCTCTAGTCGTTGGGCAAATGATCTTAGTATCAGCATTTTTGTCGTTTCCACCTAGCTCGCCAAAAATCAATTCTATGTCGTGCAGGATTGTCTCTTTGCTAGAAGGGTAGAGCGAAACACCGTTACCTAGTCCTTGATAGGCAGGGATATTACGCCATTTGCCTTGTCTGAAAGCCTGTGATATCAAGGGTATTCCTGTTGTTTCGTCTTGTCGCCAAACTTTTGTTAGATGCTTAACGGAAACACTAGGCTCATCAACCAAAGTATGGAATACCTTGCCTGCCCCAACAGGTGGTAACTGAGCAGCGTCTCCCACTAGCACAACTTTTTGACTTGCTTTTATACGCTTCAACACTCTTGTCATTGAATACAGATCAACCATTGAACATTCATCAATGATGATATGTGTCGCACTCTCAACTTGGCGTGAATTAAGTTTGTGCATGAAGCCCGCTATAGTAAATGATTCACAGCCAGTTGCCTCATGCATTCGCCTGGCTGCTCTGCCTGCCAATGCCATTTGGATTGCACTACCGTTTGTTTTTTTTAAAAAATAATGCAGCACTTCGAGCACGCTCGTTTTGCCAACGCCAGCGCCACCTGTAATGATTGTAAGTGGTTTAGATAACGCAGACAGAACAGCCTGAATTTGTTCATCAGTTAGCGTATAGTTGTTATCCTGCCATTGGATAAATAAGTCTTCTATTAACGGTGTTTTCAGTTCTTCCTTTTTTAAACAGCGCTTTGTAACGTCTTCAGCAATAAAGGTTTCCTGTAGTGATGCTCCCCGGCTTTGATACAGATCGTTGTGGAGCCTAAGGAAAGCACCATTAGAGTAGCTGTGCGATAAGGCTTTGGGTGCAAGCTTAGAGCCTATCAGCTTTTCAACGCCGCTGAGCAGTGAGCTTGCATTCAAGGCTGTATTGCCATCGCGTGTATATGCCGTAAATAGTACCTCCGCGACCGCTGCATGCAGACGTCTGGGATCATCTGCCGCAATGTTGAACTGGTTTCTTGAGATTTTGTCTATTTTCTTCCAAGAGATCATAAAAGCGATTAAGCGGTAAGGGTCGGATTCTATTTTTTGTACTGCATCGTTTTTGTAAAAGGCGGTCAATTTCCGGCCTAACCAAACGGGTAACCCGTAAACATCAAGCCATTCAACTAACTTTCCTTGCTTTTCCGCATGCCAACCTTGGATTAAGGTAAACGCCTTATGTTCTGAAACGCCCTGTACGCTAGTTAGAGCGTCTAAATCCTTACTTTCGAGGACATCATATATATCTGTTGAAAAAGCCTTATAAAGAGCTGTAGCGCATTTGATTCCAACGTTTACAAAAACTTCATTGAAAGCAATGTAAGAAATAAAGTTCTTACCTTTGGGCTGCATTTCAACGATCGATGTAGCTTTAATTTGATTTTCTACTTCGCCGGTGTACTTATTAATGAACTCGCCATGCTCACGTCCTTGAACCTTGAATCGCTGCCCTTCATAGAGGCGAAAATCTGAGTCTGCAATCTTGCCCGTCAACAATACATTTAATTCTTCATCAGTCTTTTCACCGTCGTTACTAAGGACATATGCACTGAAGACGCAACCGTTGTTGCTCTTATATCTAATTCGGTTTACGACAACATTCTTTACAATACTTACCAAGGCAGGCGTCCTTGAACGGCTTGTTCATCATCAGACTCCAACCAACCTAATTCTAATAGTTTGTTTCTGTACTGGCTGTTTTCTTCCAGCAGTTGGGCGTTACGCTGTTCTAATTTCGATACACGTTGCATCAACAATTTCAAATCCTTGCTTTTTACTCCATGAGTCGGCTGGCGACGTGATTTTATGCCTTTATCACGGAGCACTTTCTCGTATTCTGCAATGACTGTCTTGGCATGTTTATTCTGATTTGGCCAGTTTTGACTGCAACCAATCTGTTCACGTATCCATTCCCTACTTATACGGCCATTCATTAATTCAACAGTGTCATTATTGAAAGCCTCTCTTAGCAGTTTATCGAGACCAGCTTCGTAACTGCCCCTCTTTACCTGATTATCAGTCCGCATTTAAGTCACCCATACCAAAATCGAGCCTTGTCACTTTTGACCTAGGCTTACTTTCATATTGAATTAACTTTTTGCGCAGCGCCAAATTCTCTTCGCGTGCAACGTTGAGCGCAGACTTTAATTCTGCGATCTCTTCCTCCAGCCCTTGCTCTTTGCTTTTAAGTAAAGCAGTTTCTACTTTGAGTCGTTCTATCTCACTTGCATATTGGACATATTTATTGGCAGCATTTTGAAGAGCAGCATCGAGGTTATTGTTGACTCTTTTTAACTCTGTCTTGGTTGTCTTTCTTCTAGGCTTTCTCGGCTTAAGCAACTCTTTCAAAAGGGAGTCTATTCTCTTTATTGTGTTGCCATGAAGTTTATGATTCGTTGTAAAGGAACTTGGACTACCAATTCGTTCGATGCCAAGCTTCTGATTATCCCATTCACGAAGTTTATTTAAACTTTTGGGAAGTTCGATATCTGAAATGCTTCCTGCTTTAATAGCCTTAAGCAGCTCGTATCTTTTGTTAATCTGCTCTGTGAGTCTTTGTGCCTTTTCTGCATTACTCACAAGGAGTCTCCAGCTCGAAGGGAGAAATCGATTCAGATTTGTTTAAAAAATCTTGGAGTGAAACAATTTTTAACGCTTGAACCTCTGCTAACACAGAATCCTTTGGTGCGCTATTAGCTGATTTGGTTCTAGTTTGGATTTCATCAGCAACCGCGTTTGGAAATCGGTCGGTATGGATACTAAAAGGGCATCCTCCACATCTTTCTATTGTGCCTTTGGATAGTTCTGGTATTCCATCTTGGTTCGCGCATCCTGAAAGTTTTGCCAGTGCAGTTTTCTTGGGACAGACGCATATTGTGCCCCATACTTGCTGTTTAAACTCAGCGCCCACTCGTCGTAAGTATCGCACCATTTTTTCGACGATCATTTCTCGCTCGTAAACGTCCACTTTTTTGTTGAAATGCTTTGACCAAGCTTCGAACTTTTTCTTAATCTTACCTCCGCTTTTGCCACCCATTTTACGCTTTCCATTAATAGCATCTCTTATGAAAGCAGCAGTCCATGTCTCGCCAATATCGCGCATTTCTTTTAAGAACTTTTCGTCGGTTATATAACGCTTGGTCATTTCAATATTGAAGTGACGCAAGTGATGTGACAAGGCTCCAATATAAGCCCCTTCAAATCGGTAGAAATACAGTAACGCGAAAATCCTGCGATATTGATGGAATGAAAAATTCCACTCTTTCTCATTGCCATCAGGGAGATGGTATAAGTAAAAATCATTCAAGGCGTTTTTTACTACTTTATCGTTAAGCTGAACGATTTCGCCGGATGTCGCTCTATATTGCCAGATTGAATCATTCCCCGATTGAAACCTTGCTGATTCACTCAATTTTTCCAGTAAATCAACCGCTTTTTTTACCAACAAAGGAACGGGGCATAAATCATATCGTTGCAGTGTTTTTTCTATGTAAATCGTCAACCAATAGGCATTATCACCTCGGCCTTCATCTATACATTTATAGCCTAAATCGAAAATTTCTTCTTTTCGTCTTGCTGTAAGTGAAGCAATAACCGTAAAGCACGCAGCTGCTAATTGGCGTATGATATTTTCCAATGTGAATTCGTCGCGAAATTTGCAAACTCCATCACGCATTTTGACGTTTAGTCCTTTACTCAAAAGACGCTGGCTAGCAGTCTTTGAGTCAGCGTTGCTGTCATTCAAACTTATTATTTCATCGCCGTAATTTAGAACCCACTTGGCGCTTTCACTCATCATTGAGAATGCTAGCTTTGGTGGGATTGTTTTCGTTCTATTCGCTATTGTGCCGAGGTGACTCGCTACCTTGGAGCTGCTTGTTAAAAATGGCGCTTCGGCAAAATTCTTACAGGTGAAGTAATGCTGCCAAGACCAGATTTCTTCTAATGGTACGAGCTTTCTATGAACATCTTGCGAAGTTACAACGCTAGGGTTGAAATCCATCTCTTCTAAGACGTCTTCATACGACATACTCTGAAGGTCTCTTCCATTAAAATTATTTGCTATTTGAGTTTCAAACCAACTTATAATCTGTCCAGAATAGTGCGCGGGTTGCGTTGGAAGTGCTGCTACCCCAGCCATTTCATAGACGCTCCTTCTACTTAATCTTTTACCTTTGTTAAAGGGTAATCCGGCATCTGAGTTTACTGCTGATTTCAGATACGAAAATACTTTTTCAGGAATTCCTAATGCCAGCTCACTACCGAAAGCAATCTTTTTAGAGAACTCTTCAACGTGCCATCGCTTGACGTTAGAAAGTGAACGGATTTTATATTGACTAAGCCAGCATATGAATATTAGAAAAGATTTAAGCCTGAGTGCATGTACTCCTGCACCAATTACGGGGTTTTGTAACCTAAAAACCTCTAAGTATTCGATAACTAACTGATAAAGTTCCCGGTTCTTGATGTCTGTTAACTTGCTCCCATCAAGCAATGTGCAATCTAGATTAACTTTTTTGGTCTGTCGATTTTCTCCTTGAACATCGATGATCTCAATGAGATTGTGTTCGAAAGTAATATTGGCTAACCAGGGCCACTTTTTCTGGTCATGAGCGTACTGTGAATCACGACAGCCGTTAATGAAAATATCTACTAATGCCAATTCACTCATTACCAAGGTTCCGGTAAATTGAAGTTATCGTCACTCATCTTTTGGTTAGCAATCTCCATAGCTGCTCTTTTAATTGAACTCAGTTTCCCTCTAGTCATTTTTTGTTCCAAAACAACAAAATAAAATGCTTGCCATGCCACCCAAACGTCTTCCCACCTATCAGAATTTTTGCTTAAAAATGCCTCTTCATGTTGTTCAAGAGATGTACGCCAGATTATCATGTCTGAAATTGATTCCGGGTCTGCACTTACCCACATCCTTTTTTTGCTATCGTTGTGTTTACATTGAACGCAATGTTCAACCTCATTACATTTTGATGTTTTTCCTGACGAATCTATTATAATTCGATCGCTGCAATAAACGCCGAAACCAGTTCTTTGCGCACTCTTTCGTCTTGAATCCCATTCTTTTTCACTCATATTAAGCTTTGTATGCGGGTTGTCTTCACCTGATGTCATCACAAACTCGAGCGTTTTTTGGTAGTCCAAGATCTGGTTTTCCATTTTGATTCTATGTGGGAGTTTACTTGTGTAGCCTTCCGTTGTTGAACCTTGCTCGTGCTGTGCCATTAATTGAGCAACACCTAAGTTAGTGGGATCCCGTAGTTGGATGTCAAGCAGCACTGTTGGGCGCAACATGGACGGCACTAAGTTGAATTTTTCTAAGTAGCTTGAGGTATCACAAATCGCTTTAAAATCAGCTCGAAATGCAGACTCTTTAAGAAGTTGTAACTTGCCACTGTGAAAATACATGGCTAACGATGTAGTATCTGAGTCCACAGCCGCATTTAGGGAGTTTAAAATTTTGGCTAAGTACTCAAGGGCGCTAACAGCACTGATGAGTTCATCGTCGGATGCTTTAACGGCTAGGTCATCATAAATAGCTTTTCCTTTTGAACGTTCTTTATGACCCACAACTTTCTTATGATATTCAACATTAGAGGCTTTTACACAATCCCTTGTCAAAGTTAGAGCTACAGAAACATTCGCACCACTCTCACACAGATAAAGCGTAAGGGCTGCGCTAATGGCTTCTCTGGTCGGAATTAGATGTGCTGCAACATGCTGTATTCCACCTACCAACGAGTACTTCTTGTTCCACATTTGGTATCCGGTAGTTGCTTCATTAGGTGGCGTACAAGAATACTCCGAACTTATGATCGCGAGAAGGTTACTTAGTGTTTTATCTTTATTGTTTTGTGGCAACACATTCGATAAATAGTCCTTCCAGCTCCTCAAGTTACTCGCTCTCTGCGCTAACTTTTTTGCAAACTCTTTGGTATCAACATTCGCAGCTCTTATTAACTCAGGGCCCTGCTCGAAGATATCCTTCCACTCCCGAAACATTCTGCTTGCAACTACGCGAATCTCAAGTAACCGGGATTGCGTAATTTCGTGGATAGCTTCGGTTAGATCTTCAGGCAAATCAGGAGTTGTCGCTTTTTCAAGCAATAGCGTGTTTAAAAAAGCTTGAGTATCATTGCCAGCGCGAATCTCAATGTCTCTGTATTTAGCTGCATCAAAGAGGACTTTTTCTATTAGATCTTTGTCTTTCTTTTTAACAGTTGCTTCAGCCAGTGAAGCTTTATGATTTCGATCATTACGGCTAGTTCTTCCTTTGGTTAAAAAAATGTACTTAGGTAGAACTCTCGCGCTACCGAATTCCGAAATAATTTTTAAGTTTGGATTACACTTTGGATTTTCTTGAAGAATAGATGCCCTGTAACGCATACAAACTTCCCCAAAAAGTTGCTGCGAAATTTTCTTATCACTCTTCAGTAATTCAAACACCTCACTTTCTATATTGCTCGAATCCGCCAGCCATTCAAAAAAACGTTTGATATTTAGATATTTGTTCTTTGCACTGCTAGTTGCACAACTATTGGAAATTGCAATAAACGCTGTTCCTATTTTTTCGGCAAAACATAGTCCATAAAGATTTACTAATGATTGAAATGAATAAACCCTTTTATGTTTTACCGAAAAGGGCGTAGCACCCAAATTTATATGAGGAGCCCCAAAAACATTAAAGGATTTTTTCGTCTTACCCTTTTTTTGTGAGAGGTGAAGTTCACGAGTCCTTTGCTCAATCTGTGACATCAGGACTAGGCTCGATCTAATCTTGCCGACTCCTATATTTAACTTATCCGCCAACCATTTAATGCTGATCACCCGGGAAGATAAATCGAGAACAAGACTCTCATCATTACAATCAAGGAGGAGTTTCAAATCTTCTAGATATACATCGCCTGAATACTGTGAATAGTTTTCAGATTGAATAATGCAATCATACTCACTGAATAGTTTTTTTAACTTAGGGGCTCTTTGTTCTGCGATGGCTGTACTTTGATTCTTCGGTAAACCAAAGTGGCTCATCACGGCCATTCTATTTAATTTACCGAGTTCATTCACTGGGAGTTTACGCAGATGTTTCAAAGATTCTAAATATTGCCTTATGGCTGGCACTTCTTTTTCCCACCGTGTGCCTATGATTCCTTTACCATAAAGCTCATCATCAAACTCCTTTACCATCTTTCTCATCCACAGCCAACTATCTGTATTTCCTAAGAGCGCTGATTCCGGCAAGTTGAATTTTTTCGCAAATGCTCGAAGTGATATGCTTCCCGCCTTATCCCCTTGAGGATTGAGCGGTATTTCTCGGGGCGATTGCCGTAGTGAATCTAATAGCTGATTTAGTCGTTTTGGAGTGCCAAACTCTAAATTTATTCCGGCGATTTCCCCCTCATTCTCAAGCAGTTCAGATTCAAAGCTATCAATTGTACTTTTTACCCATTCATATTTTTTGAGTTTGTTATAATTTGAAAGTGAATTGTGTTGAAATCCAAATTCCTTTTCTATTATCTTTCGAGCAATTTTTCCCTTGTGGATAGGCAAAGCTCGCTTTTCAAGCAAACTTGTTAACAGTCCCCTTAACTTATTGGGTGTATCGTACGTCTCGAACCCCGCCATTAGGACTTAGACAGCTACAGGAGCCGCGATTGCAGGATGCGGGTCGTAACCGACCAACTCGAAGTCGTCGATAGTGTAATCGAACAAAGAAGCTGGTTTGCGTTTAATCTTCAATGTAGGAAATGTTTTTGGCTTTCGTTGCAACTGTTCATCCACCTGTTTGATATGATTCATATAAATGTGAACATCCATACCAAACCATACTATCTCGCCCACATCATACCCTGTCTGTTGAGCAAGCAAGCTTGTTAAGAAAGCCAAATTCGCGACGTTAAAGGGCTGCCCCAAAAATCCATCAGCGGATCTTTGTACTAATGCTCCAGATAATTTATTGGTATTAGGATCGACAAAAAACTGATAATGCTTGTGACAGGGGGGGAGTGCCATCTTGTCCAACTCACCCACATTCCAGCCGTCAAAGAGAATCCGTCTTGAATAAGGGTTATTTTTCAGCATATCAACAACTTGTGAAACTTGGTCTATCTCCTTGCCGTCCTCAGTTCGCCACTTTCGCCACTGCTTACCATATACTGGACCAAGGTCTCCCCACTTATCTGCAAACTCCTGGCTGTCTAGCACACGCTGCTCAAATTCCTTCATCGATATCGACCGATCAGCACTATCACCAGGCTGAGCTTCTATAAACTTTTTATATGGCCAATCACTCCAGATATGTACATTCTGCTGCACTAACTCACGAATGTTTGAGCCTCCCGACAGCATCCATAACATCTCTTTAAACGCTGTTTTCCAATACACCCTCTTTGTTGTAAAGACAGGAAAGCCTTTCGAAAGGTCGAATCGCATAGTGTGCCCAAATATAGCTTTCGTGCCTACCCCAGTTCGGTCTACTCTCTCACTTCCACTCTCAAGTATGAGTTTCAGCATATCCAAGTATTGATCTTCAGGATGTAAGTTTTTCATTTAGTTTCATTACCTTTTAGCTGCAAAGATTAATATAGAGTATCTAAGTGTCGATACTAGATTACTTCACAACATTTGTTAGCATTTATTCGAGAGCTTGTAATAGTGACGTGGTGGTCTTTAGCTTCAATTCATTAAGTTCTTTAGGTCTACCAAATGTATTCTTTTTTAATTATGTTCCCCTTTACCTCTTTCACCTTATTAAATCACGTACAATCTTCATGCAGGCACGAAACTGTCAGATCGAGTATGAATCAGGATATCTTAAATACCGGTTTAGACCACTGCCCAAAAGTGAACATCTTATAAGTATTGGTTTCGGGGTAGACCAAAACAGGCGTTGGGTTATAGTCATAGGTAGGCTTGAATCTGGCTACCAAATCAACAATAACTTCCATTGCTTTTTCTTCCTCTTTGATCAATTTGGCGTCATCTATATCTCTACTGAAATTTTTTTCATATCTTCTACGCAAATCGAGCGAGGCACCCTTCTTCACATAATGTATATCATGATGTGTAGGCTTAAAAAGATAACCAATTTTAAAACTCATTGAAGATTACTCCCAAGTGAATTGCAACTTCATTCCGGCGATTTTTTAGTAGCTATCGACCACCTCAGAGGCTGGCATCTGCTCTACAGAACTTCTACCTGCCACGTACACACTCATTATATAAATATAGGGCCAGAGATAAAAAAATCAAGAAATAAAATCCCGTAATCATATTGATTATTATAGCTTTTTTGTTTAATACCGAGGAGATTGACATTCACTCAATTGAGTCATAAATAGTCACTTTAGAGGTTGAGAGTGGTCTGAAGCGGACATCAGGCCGATTGCCCTCGTACAACTGATTTGTACGTGATGCAGACCTTCACAACTTAGTTTCATAGCTTCTGTTATGAACGAGCAACGGGTGTTCGACCAAACTAATTTTTGGTCGATTATGGGTTTTGCGATTAGTTTTATTAGCTTTTGGATGGAAAGGCCTTTCATGAGACGGAGAATTGTTATGATATTTGACCCAAAGAAAAGTCACCCCCGACACTTCTGACTAAACATCAGAACGATACTATTAATATCGGGGATAGCATCGAGTACACATTCACATTCCTTAAAACCTAATCATTACGGATGGAGCGCCAAGAAAACGGAAGTGAGGTTAATGCTGAACAGGAGGACTGAACGTATCAATCACGGAGGAACGAATGACATTATCAATCAGTTTCGCTAAGATGGAATAAGTCTCTGTTTTAATTGAAAGGTTGGATTTCATATGACTCTTGGAGCAAGGTTTCATCGTGGAGATCTCCACATTCACAGTTATGGTACTGACGGCTCATACGATGTCACCGATAGTCAGATGACGCCAGAAAATATTATTGCAAAGGCAATAGAGAAAAACCTTTCAATCATAAGCATCACTGATCACAACAGGATTAGCAATTCTATTACTGCGGTAAATATAGCTGAAGGTAAAGAAGACTTGCTCGTTGTTCCCGGAATAGAAATATCCACAACTCAAGGGCATCTACTCTCCTACTTCCCAACAACTCAAGATCTAGAAAATTTCTACGGCAAACTCAACTTCAATCCAGATAAAACATTCTCAACGCAAGGGATCTACGAGTGTTTAGAGTATGTCAAAAAATATAACGGTTTTGGTATTTTAGCTCATATTGAGGTTGATTCTGGGTTCGAGCAAACCATTGGTAAGTTCAACGAAATCTTTGATCTGGCATTTCAACACCCTTCAATATTTGCATTGGAAATCAAAAACCATGAATCGGTGGATTTCTATACACAGGATGATAATAATCCAGATAGAAAACATGCCATGAAGAAAAGAAATCAAAGCCTTGGCTTACCTGACAGTTATAAGTTAGCCAAAGTGATGTCTTCTGATGCCCATTCTATGAACGCATTTGGTAAAAATGCGTCTGGTGCTGATCGTCTAACCCGTTTCAAGTTAGATGAATTGAGTTTCGATGGGTTACGAATAGCCCTGATGAGTCATGACTCTCGGATTAGACTTGAGGATGATGTTCCTATTGCCCTACCAAGATTCAAAGAAATCAAAGCATCAGGCGGGATACTTGATGGGATGTCTATCGAACTTAGTAATAATATGAACTGTATTATTGGTGGTCGTGGAACAGGCAAATCCACTCTTGTGACCGCTATCCAAGAAGCATCAAACAACCCTGTCGATACCACCACAGTCCAAGGAAGTAATGCATGGCCTTCAAGAATTGAACTAACATACGAAAACGAAGCTGGGCAAGAGTTCAAATACGTTCTTGAACACGGTAACTTGACATGTATAGATGGAGATTCTAATGACATCAACGCTCAAGTTCCGTTGGAAGCTTACTCTCAGGGATTTACTACATTTTCAAGTAATGGTGATGAGGACGATAAAGACAAAAAGCTTCTGAAATTCTTCGATGGGTTCACAAATGTTAAGCATTTAAAAGACGAAGACCGTTCAAAAATCACACAACTAACTACAAATTTCGAGCAGTTACAGAATTTAACTAATGAAGTTGCCGAAAAATCCAATGTAGACAAAGAACTACAAGAATTACTGAGCAAAAAACTCGCATATGAAAAACAGAACGTTGGTGAGTTGATGAGGCTTCATTCTAGTTTGATCGAAGAAGAGGCACTACGAAAAGAGTTAGAGGAATCACTCGGTGCCTTGAGCAGAAAATATAAGCAAGTCTTATCTGATAAAGGTGAAATTACCGAACTACTCAACATAGATAGAGCCAAAGTTCATGTCGGTAAAGATCATGTCGATAATGTATTGGGTATCGTCCAAGAGTTCTCTGATATCGTTGACAAACACCAAAAAGAGTTAAGTGAAGAGCTAGAACAAAAATTGACCGCACTCAGAAGTGAAGTTATGGCTTGGCGTGGCAAAGAAGAAACAGCGAAGCAACAAATTGAAGTCAAAAAGAAAGAATTAGACGATAAGAAAATCCCCTATGATGAAGGGAAATTTATCACTCTATCCAGTGACATTACTAGGCTTCAACAACGACAAAAAGATATTCAAAAGTCAGCCAATAAGCTAACAGAAACCAAAACTGAGAGATCAAACCTTTATAAAGAACGGGATAGAATTAGCAAAGAAATACAGAAACACAGACTGGAATTTTGTACACGAGTTAACCAAGATTTATCTGGTTCTGTTGATGGGTTGTTTGTACAAGCCAAAGTTGGTGTAGGATACCTTTCCAAAGAGTTCTCAAAATTCATCAAAGATGCTACTGGTTGGTATAGATGGGCAAATAGTGACAAAATTTCTAATTCAATATCACCTCTTGAGTTTTACAAGAATATGAAGTTCAAGAGGTATGATTTCTTATCTACGTTAGGGTTGAGCGAAGTTGAAATTGAAGATGTTAAGACGAAGATTTGCGGCTTAACACTGGAGAAAGTTCTATCTATTCCATTCAGAGAAAGACCTAAATTGACTGTTACACGCCATAACAAATCTCAACGAGACGCAGATGTTAAAGATATTAGTGAGTTGAGTTTGGGACAGCAGCAATCAATTATGTTGTCTATCCTAATCCAATCGAACAGTAACCTCCCTCTAATCATCGATCAACCAGAAGATAACCTAGATTCAGAGTTCATCTTCAATAGTGTGGTCACTAATCTTCGTCGTTGTAAAGAGAAAAGACAGATTATCGTTGTAACACACAACTCAAACATAGGAGTTCTTGGTGACGCAGAATTAGTAATACCACTTGTTGCGTCTAATGAAAAATCATCTATCGTTGGCATGGGGTCGATAGACAACAGAGAAACTCAAGATCAATGCTGTGAAATACTTGAGGGTGGTAGAAGAGCATTCTCAACAAGAAAAGAAATTTATAGAATTTGATATGTATGTTCGGGCTAGATTATCCCTAGCCCATTTTAATTTAGGGGCTGGTTCGAAAGTATTGGGAATAGCACGAAAAATCGCTGAATGAGGACGCTAGCGAGGTCCGCGTCCGTCATAAATCGCAAGTGTATGATCTAAATCCTGAAGGTCCGTTCCTTGTCTAATGCCGACTGTCAGGGCAAGTCGAGACCTTTAAATCAAAGTGTGTTAACAATTCAATTTGTGAACACTACAATTCAATTCATTCTACGTTTACTGCTTTTCACCTTCCCTCCACCTTTTAAAGATGCGCATAGTTTTATAACTGTGCGCCTTTCTATATTCTTTAGCCTGATGAATTTTGGTTAATTTGCCTTCTCTTCTATCCATATAAGTCAGAACAGGTTCAACCCGAAAACACTTTTTACTCTGAGAAGAATGTCGTTGGTTTTTTCTCGTGAAATTTCGCTACCTGCTCGTAATATATCGATTAACTGCGCCTTATCCTTAAGGTATTTCTCCCGGCGCTCACGTATTGGCTTCAACACCTCTTGCAGGCACTCTTCCAGTATCTTCTTTGTCGTTCCATCACCAAGGCCACCACGTTGATAGTGTTTTTTGAGTTGACTGACATACTTTATATCTGGGTGAAAAGCATCTAAATACGTGAATACAACATTTCCTTCTACTTTACCTGGGTCTTCAACTTTCAGGTGGTCAGGGTCTGTGTACATGCTACGAACAGCGGTGCTTATCTCTTTTTCTGTAGCGCCAAGGTTTATGGTATTACCCATCGATTTACTCATTTTGTTTTTGCCGTCAGTGCTAGGTAGTCGTGATGCATTGCTGAGTAATGGCTTACACTCTTTCAACACTGGCTTTCCTGCTAATGAGTTAATCTTCCTTACGATTTCATTGGTTTGTTCAATCATTGGCAATTGGTCATCACCAACTGGAACTAGTGTCGCGTTAAACGCGGTGATGTCAGCCGCTTGAGATATTGGATATGTTAAGAAGCCTGCGGGTAAAGAGCGCTCAAAGCCTTTGCTTTTGATTTCACTTTTTACGGTAGGATTACGCTCAAGTCGAGTTACAGTTACCACGTTACTGTAATACATAGTCAACTCAGCGAGTGCTGGTAGCTGTGATTGCAGGCAAACAGTTGTCTTCCTTGGGTCTATGCCAACAGCCAGATAATCAGCCACCACATTTAATATGCTAGATGATACCTTTGATGGATTGTGTGCATTGTCCGTCAGACCTTGCATGTCAGCGACAAGAATGGTCTGGTCATGCTCGTCCTGCAAGGATACACGCTGCTTTAGCGAGCCAACGTAATGACCTAAGTGAAGAGGCCCAGTCGCTCGGTCGCCAGTGAGAATGACTTGTCGTTCGGTATTTGTTTGATTGGTCACGATATATCTCCAAGTAAATGAAACGTGCTACTGGAGATATAAAGAACATACAGACTTAGCTACCTTCCAGCAGCAAAAGAATGTACGAATTCCGTGCCGCTCAGAGTGAGCGCCACCAGTTGAAAGAAGAGGTTGTGTTGATAAGTATCTTTTTCATTTAGATAGGCTATCAAATTAAATTGTGCGTCACAACCACTTGTGTTTTGGTCATTGTCTACCAGAAAAGTTTGACTCTGTGCTATTCGATTACTAGCTGTAAATTCTACTTCTTACTTAATCCCTTCTTCTAAGAATTCATCAATGCTTGAGCCTATAGGCATAGTGCTCTCCCATCTGTTTCGTGATGTGTTAGGTCAGGCATTAAATTATGCTTACATGTGATTTAATATCGATAAAGTGCTTTGGGCTTGTGAGTGTTTATTGTTGAAGTTGCATGAACATCTAAATGAAACAAGTCTTGTAATTGAACGGCAGAAGAGTACGTGAAACTGATATCTAATACTTTTTCTCCTGAAAGCACAGTTCATGACTTCTCGAATGAAACAAATGCTACATGAAGCCTCAGATAAGCTGTTAGCAGGCTACGACAAGCCTTGAACAAATCGATACAAAGAGTTACCCTTGCTTTGAATCGTTCAGCCCGAAAGGTTGAGCATCCGCAGGTGAAACTGCTAATCCATTGAACTGGATATTTAATATGAATGATCAATACAAAGCGTACTCCTCACTTTTCTCAACTGTTTACGATGAACATGCTCCTATCGGACATCTTGGTCGTGGAACACACTATTCTATATTCAGAGCTGCCCAGTTTCTGAACAACCTTTATGAGCCTCAAACGCCTTTAAAAATTCAAGATTTTTGTGTTGTTTGGGATGAAGATCATGATACTCGCGTTATTGAGGTCATTGAGAAACTGTATATCAAAAACTTGCTAGCACCGGTTCTTTATATTGGAGAGCGCAAAGGTGGAGTAACTGTAATTCTTGATAAAAAGTTTTATGACGATCAAAGCTTGTTACGTAGCTTCTATCAACAAATAGATGAGATCTCTCAAGGACTAGATGACCCATGGTGTTCTGAAGTTGGTTATTTGGATTTATCTAATAAAGATGTTAACGCTGAAGCGCTAATAAATGACTCCAGTGAAAAAGTTACTGTGTACCTAAATAATATAAATAACTTATGGTCTCTTGGGCATAAGCATTTCAACGGTTAAAGCCAACTGATAAGAAAAACAGGTGACGCCTGCGGCGCACCTAATTTTAATACTAAACGTCTGGTGTTTGTCTGAAACGGACCAGCGAATTGGTTGTGGTCTAGGTCCGCTTTACGCTCATAGCTACATCTACAGTTCGCTTTACGTACAAAGCCGAATTACAGGGTGCTATGAGAAGAGTTTACGAGTAAAGGCCAGTTGTTCAAGCTCGAATTTTCGGACCATTTAAAGGTAGAGTAAGAGTTAAGCAGAAACCGTATCTTAATGCGGCAAAATGCAGATTTCCTTTAGAAAAGGAGGGAGAGTTAAGGAATGGCCGCTTTTTTTCCGCATTTTACTTTAAGAGTTTTAAACCATCTTCTGGATTGAGGTTTAATGCTTCACAATATTGAACAAACTCATACACATCGAGCTTCCTTTGACAGCGCTCAATTTTACTTACTATTTGATGCGTTTCATCAATGATTTCAGCGAGCTGCCTGACGGTTAGCCCTTGTGCTTTTCTTGCAGCTGCCAACCACTTTATCAAAGCGACGTACTGCTGAGTAGTGATAGTTTTTTTCATGAGCATCATTATGATGCTATTTTTATTTGTCTCCAAAATGGAGCCAAAATCGAATTTGTCTGCTAGTATTTAAAACAGAAAGCTTAATTAACAATGGTAAGTCACTGAAATGAGAGATATAGATAGCCACCCAATGTCTGAAAGTGTAGAGAAGCTGATCAAAGTCGGTGCGCAATCGATGATATCGAATATTGAAGAAAAGAAAGAGTACCGAGATGGCGTGGCGCAATTGATGGAAAACTACAATCGAATCGAAAATAAAGGTGTTTTACTCGTTCAGCCTTATTACCATTTTTGTTGTCAAGTTTACGTGACTGGGGGGAAAAAAGGCCTTTATGAAGTTTTAAAAGAATGTCCCCTCCCATCGATAACAACTCCTCTTTTTAAAATGCGGTTCATTAATGAATTTTATACCCTGAACTATGAAAAATTCTTAAGCTCAGACAGATCCGCATAGCTATATTAATCAACGACACTTTAAATCATTGAAAATTAGATCGTTTAATGTATTTATACACATCATTTTGATGTCTTTTTTTAATTGCTGAAATATTCGATAATATTTTAGCAAACAAATTAACGTTAATTTCAACAAGACAAAGGGCTTGGGCAAAGTTTCGTCAGTTCACAGACTCTTTGCAAAATTAAAAAAAGAAGACTGCTACCTTCTCTAATGTTCGATGTGCGAGGAGTTCTGAAAGAAAAAAGGCTTGATGATATTTATGTACACACCAAGTTAAATAGACTTAGCGTCGCCAAAGACAACCTTGAATTATTCGCGATGACGAGGTTTCTCGAGGATGAGGGAAGACATATATTCGCTCACCTAATTTAGTATAAGCTGGAACTGGGTTAAAGGGCGAAGCTCTAAGAGTCAATTTGTTACTGCCCTGAAATTGAATGAATAATTTTACGAACCTACGATATGAAACCATTTTCGGCGGGCAGTGCTATTTCGACATGAGCATTTAAATCGCAAAGGGCTAAATGGTTAGCTTGATTTAAAATTTGGAAAGACTATGAATTCAAATTCTAACACCGAACAGATAATAGAAACGCTCAAAAAGTGGACAGAGGATGGGATTGGCTCACCGTCACTATTGATATCCGTAGATGACGACTCATTTTACGTAAGTTACTATCAAGGTATGGGAAACTCGGATTACACTTCAATTGACAAGTTTTCACCTCAATATAAAACACTTATTGAACAGTTCTATCGGGAAGGTAAATTGAAAGTATCGGGACAACCATTTACTTTATATCCCGACAGTGATCGATTTAGAAAGCTTAGACTTGAAACTGGGCATACGAAGATAAACGAACAGGCAAAATAAATCTTAGATGGATCTTAGATGGATTAGTGTGATTACCAAGGGATACTGACGGTATAAGTACCAAGCGATTTTGACGAAGACATAATAGCACGCAGTTATTGGCTTTATCTCCAATCAAGTATTGTTTTTTTAATTACCCACCATATATATC
>Ga0208180_1000951_pt1 | contig 20355 bp, 24 predicted proteins | sample MalvireepMed_s16_FD_184241 | JGI IMG/M metagenome (GOLD analysis project Ga0208180, IMG submission 184241) | Marine viral communities from the Global Malaspina Expedition - Malaspina viral metaG DeepMed_s16 (SPAdes) (version 2) | ecosystem: Environmental > Aquatic > Marine > Oceanic | place...
ACCCTCGTTACACCCCAACAGCAGCAGCAAGATCCGGTTGATGCTATGAGAGCCAACCTTTCTGAAGATGAAGCTCGCGGTGTAGATGCCGTAGAGCAGATCATTCAACATAGGGTTGGCAATGTAGTAAACGATCTGAACAGTCAGGTGCAGCAGTTACAGCAACAGTTGGCTACGGCCAACCAGTACGTGCAGGGTCAGCAGACCGCGCATATCGCCACGCAGGTGGGTGATGCGCGACAAGCGTATGGCAATGATTTAGATGCGTATACCGATCAGATTGTTGCTACGACCAAGATCAATAACCCAACTACGGGTAACCCGTATACGGTGAAAGAGGCGTATGAGCTACACGCAGGTATCACTGCTCAAAAGGCAGCCGATCTGCGTAACAGCGATACGTCAGCACGTAAGTCCTCAAAACGTGCAGTGCGTGGAACGCAAGGTGTAGATGCAACGGAAGGAAACGGCCCACTTAGTGACTCCGATGTAATGTCGGGTCTTTCCAAGTTAGGCTTTGAATAAGGACAAATAAAAAATGGCAGCAACATCAACAACAGAAACGTGGGATGCAGCCTGGACGCTTACGATGCGAGCCAAGCGCAAAGAATTAACCGATAACTTCTTTGACGCATACCCAACTTTAGACATGTTTCGCTCCGGTGGAGCATTGATCACCGACAACGGTGGCAAAGAGATACAGGCAGATATTTTGTATGCTGGTAATAGCGCGCAATATTTCTCAGGATATGACGTGCTAAATACCGATGCGGTCGATGGAATTACGGCCGCGTTCTATCCGTTTAGATACGCCGCAGTGCCTATTACCATCAACTTTACCGAAGAGCAAGAGAACCGTAAACGCGAAGCAGCGATGTCGCTTTTGGAAGCAAAGACTCGTCAGTCGATGCTTACCTTACGCGATCAGATTAACTCTTCGTTGTATTCTGCTCAGACCGGTAAAGCTCCGTTAGGTTTCCAAGACATCATTGCTGATGTACCAGGAACTTCTCCAACTACGTTGGGCGGTATCACGGTGTCCGGTAATAGCTGGTGGCAAAACAAAGCAAACAACGCTACAGCCGACACTTCGTTTAAAACGATTGTCAATACGAACTTTTACGAAGGTATGATTCGTATGTCATCGCTTTGGAACGATGTATCAGAAGGTAACGAACAGCCAACAAATATCTTCACGACCAACAGCATCTATGCTGATTTTGAAGAGATATTTGAAGGCACGGGTTATCAGCGTTTGTCCGGTAAAGATTCACCGGGCGTAGACGGTCGCTTGCCTTCGTTCAGAGGCATACCGGTGCAGTATGACCGCGATTGCGGAACGGGTCGTATGTATTTCTTGAACACTAATTACCTCAAGTTACACATGCAAGCCGGAATGAATTTTAGCAAGACTCCGTTCAAAGAAAATTCAAATCAACTCGCCAAAATCGGATTTATTACAGTCGGGCTCAACCTAGTTACTACAGCACGTCGTCGTCAGGGTGTTATCTACAACTTGAACGATTAATAACTTCCAAGACGCAAGCCAATGCGTCTTTTGAGCCGAGCAAAAAGGCAAAGGAGAAATAGAAATGCCAAGTGGAGCGCAAGACCTGGGTACAGGTTATAACAATGCAACAACAGATTCGTTAGGGTCAATTGCCGGTGCAACCGGTGGATCACCACAAGGAATCTACGAAGAGTCATCAACACAGGAATATCCTATCGGAACCAAGCGTGAGTTTGAAGACGGTCGAGTATTTCGTTACGGAAGTTTTGCCGGTGCTACAGCAGCCGGTGTGTTGGTGTCGCAAGATTTATCTGCTACAGCCGTTGTAGAAGTTGACAATAAAGCAACCGCAGCAGCAATCGGTGCAACAGAAGTTATTCTGACCGATAGCGGAACTTTAGGGTCGGCAACTGCTAACCAGTATGCCGGTGGATACTTGCATACTACAGACGATGCAGCAGAAGGTTACACCTACCGTATTAAATCTAACACGGCAGCCAGTAGCAACGCGGTGACATTCACCCTGTATGACGGGTTGGTTGTCGCAGTAACTACGGCTACTGATGTTGCGATTACGGGTAACCTGTATAACCAAGTTGTTGCATCAACCGCAGCAACTGATTACGTCATTTCTGGCGTTACAGCGCGAGTGATGCAGTCGGGTTATTACGGTTGGATTCAGACCGCTGGTGTATCAACCATCTTAGCGGATGGAACCATAGCTATTGGACAAAACCTAACCTTGTCTGATGGCGTAGCCGGTGCGGTACATGCAAAGGATGCAGAGACAGAACCGCTGGTCGGTTTTGCCACATTTGCACCCGACACCACTGGACATGTGGGTGTTGTATTGCAGGGTATCAGCAGATAAGCAGTTCACTTTTCGTGTGGCGGTGGGTTCTCACAATGTGATACCTCCAGCCCATCGTCGCACGTATTAACGAAAGAGATTACAAATGGCAAAACGTATGCCTACAGCAAAAACGCAAGAGCATACCCTGCCGGAACAGTTGGCCGAAGTAGTGCAAGATGCTACACCTGTTGAAGCACCGACAGCCAGTGTCACGCCAGATCAAATTGCTGACCTCATTTTGAAGGGGTCTGATGAAACAAAAAACGCAATTCGCAAGGCGCTCGACCTGGATAAAACGCACACTCGTCAGCGCAAGTCACCGGTAACCAACAGCCAAGTGCGCAACCATGTTCGTGCTGTTGGAGAAGTAACTCATGCACCAGGATTCGTACCCGATCCACCGTCGCGTATTAAAGATCGTGGCGAGGAAGCCGTACGCATTTGGCAAGACCGCTGGTTGGACAACAACGGCGACAACTTGTCTGAATACGATTTAGATCAGATTGCAGCTACGGCGCATCAATAGATGTCAGAAACTTTTGGACAAGTCAACGCGGCCAGTTTCTTTGGCGATTCTGCGTTGATTGGAGCAGTAGAGGCAGACACCGTAAAATTGTCAGATACGTTAACGGTTGCAAGTTTAACAACAACCGAACGCAACGCACTGACCGCAGCAAACGGAATGCTGATCTACAACTCTACGGACAACAAGTTTCAAGGGTATGAAAATGGAGCATGGGCTAACTTGATATAGGGTTAGCATGACAAATTTGCAGATCATTCAGATTGCCCTTAGAAGGGTTGGTCTGAATACAGGTAGTTCGACATTTAAAGACGGGGCGCGTGACTATTTAAATCTGGTCACTCAGGATATAGCTTCGCGTGAAAAATGGAACTGGCTGTTCAAAGGTTCAACTTTTAATACAGTAAACGGCACTCGTACGTATTCGCTGGCCAGTGACGTAGTGGCTCCGTTGTCGTTTCGCAACACTACCGAAGATCACGTCATTCTTATCATGTCTACGCAAGACATTGATGCGGCTGATCCGGATGCCAGTATAAATGGCGATCCGCGATGGGTTGCTATTGATGGCGTAGACTCTAGCGGTAACATTGAAGTCACGTTGTATCCGGAGCCGGACGGCGTAGACACGATTGCGTATCGCTACTACTCGTCCATACCCACGTTTACAGAATCTGAAGATAGCGACTCCATAAATCCGTATGTAGCACCTGTATGTCAGCCGGCACTTATACACGGCATCTCTGCATTATATAAGCAAGAGAAAGGTGACGATCAGGGCGCAATGTCGGACAAACAGGAGATGGAGCGCGTAATTGCTATTGCAGGTCGGCAAAACATGAACGTGCAGGGTAACCGTTCATACCGTATGCGTAGAGCAGATGAGAGCTACAGCAACAAGTTTTCTTTTACGCCTACTGAAGGATCGTTAAGCTGATGCCGATAACCGCTGAATCGTTACGTCTTGGCCCCTGGAGAAGTGGGGTAAACTACAGCTTACCGGCTGAAGACATGCCACCGGACGGTCTGTTTGAAATGGAAAACTGCACGGTTGGGTTGGCCGGTGAGGTAGCCAAGCGGAACGGGTTTGCAAAGTATAATGCAAGTGCAATGAACAGCGGTGCTACGGTAACTGCATGTGGTCAGGTTGTATTAGCCGGAACAGAAAAGGTTTTCGCTTTTTGCGGTGATAAGTTTTTTGATGTTACAGGTGGAACGGCAACAGATCGAACAGGTAGCGTGACCATAACTGCCGGCAATGACTATACGTGGGATTGGGTATTGGCCGGTAGCACATTGATTGCGGTAAACGGTCAGGACACAGACGGTATCAAGTGGGCAGGTGGAACGAGCAACGCAGCAACACTCGACGATAGCTCTCGATTCACCAAACCTAAATGGGTAACCTTTTGGGAAAATCGTGCATGGGTTGGCAACATAAACGGAGCCGCAGATCGTTTATGGCGAAGCGATGCCGGTGACATCGAAACGTGGGGTTCACTCAGTTTTAACAGCGTAGGTTTTGACATTACCGGGTTACGCCCATTCCAAAACTATTTATCTATCCACACAGAGCAGGGCATTCATACACTTACGCCTACGGGTAACGCAACGATACCTTTTCAGCAACAACAGCGAACGCAACGCGGAACCGTAGCCGGCAAAAGTATTGTTACGGTTCCTGGTGAGCGTCAGTTGTTTGTGCGTAACGATGGCATCTACCAATGGTCAGGCGGTGCAAGTGTTGAGAAGATTTCTTTGGCACTGGATGACAGATATTGGAGCGAACTAAATGTAGCTCGTTTGCCGTATTCGTTTGCTATGTATTACCCTGCACAGGAACAAGTCTGGTTTTTCTTACCGTATGGTGCATCGCAAACGACAATGAACAGTGTGGTGATTTACTCTGCACGACTTAATGCGTGGTTTGGCCCGTATAATAATTTTACCCGTGACAGTGCAGCGCTTATCGACGACTTGCCACATGCCGGTGACTTTGCCGGGCGCATCAATAAACACGATAGCGGAACGAACGACGATGGAAGTGCTATCAAGGCTTATTTTGAAACGGCCTCAATAGCTCCACGCGGTGATGCAGTATCATGTCGCTGGCTGTATAACCGGACGCTGTTTGATAATACTGGAGCGTTTGATCTCAGTATATCGCAGATTGCTGCCGGTATTGTTTCCAACACAGAAACTATCACAATGGGTAACGTAGGTAGTCTGCTGGACAGTTCGTTTGTTTTGGACTCGTCATTATTAGAGTCGGACGTATCTGCACTAACTCAGGATTCGGATTTATTTGGTTACGATCCACGAACTATGCTGCGCTTTTCCAACTTCAACTTAGATGAACCATTTACTGTTCGACGTGCAAACCTCCAATACAAGCCTATTGGAAATACACGCGAACGCAACACGGGTATAGAATAATGGCGGTAAGCTATAACGAGATGATGACAGGCGGTAGCCAGAAGAAGAAAAAGAAACAGCCTACAATGGCACAAGCTCAAGGTGCTGGTGTTCAACAACCGCAGACATATGGTCAGCCGTCAATGGCTCAAGCACAAGGTCAAGATCCGTTGGTGAGTGCAATAGCTGCCGGTAGTCAGGCTCAAAATCAACAGCCGTCAATGGCGCAAGCTCAAGGTGGAATGCAACCTCAACAGCAACAGCCAACGATGCAACAGGCGCAAGGTGGAGCTACGCCACCAGCCATGCCACCGCCTCCACCACCACCATTGGCTCCATCGATGGCACAAGCGCAAGCACCATCTGCACCGCAACCTACAATGGCGCAACAACAACAGCCAGTGGCGCAACCAGCTACAATGACAAACCCGACGAGCGACCCTAATTTCGGTCAGCCACCAGCTACTACAGTAAACCCAACAAGTGATCCGAATTTTGGACAAGCACCAGCGACAACGGTCAACCCGACAAGCGATCCAAACTTTAGTCAACCGCCAGCTACAACTGTAAACCCTACGAGCGATCCGAACTTTGGAAGGCCACCAGCAACAACGGTGAATCCAACGAGCAATCCAAATTTTGGTAGAGCGCCGGCTACAACGGTTAACCCGACAAGCGATCCAAACTTTGGCAAAGCTCCAGCAACTACGGTAAATCCAATTAGCGATCCTGGCTTTGTATCTGACTTAGCTACTGGTCAGCCGGTTACAGAGAATCCATTAAGTGATCCGTTGGCTGTTAGAGCAATGGAAGAAGAACGCATGAGCCAACCGGTTACAGAAAATCCTTTAAGTGACCCATCGTTTGTTCAAGGCTTGGCCGCCGATGCAACTACGCCTACGGTGAATCCGATAAGCGATCCATCGTTTGTTCAAGGTTTAGCTGCTGATGCAACTACGCCTACTGACGCATTAGGTGCTGGTGCAGATATGGCTGCTGCTCAGAATGTGGTAACGCCCGAAGCTGCACCAATGGCTGATACGTTAGAAGATGCACTACGTCAGCAATACATGAATAGAGTGGGTGGAACAGACGATCCGATTATGGCCTCACAATTAGCCGATCAGCAGTTCAGACAGAACGAAGCGCGTAAGGCTTTGGTCGAGCAGTTGGGTCGATATGGTGTGTTGCGAGGTGGAGGCGATACAGCGGCCGCTTTAGCGAGAATGGGTGAAGGCGATGAGCGTAACCGATTAGCACTTGAAGCTCAAGCTGCACAACGCAGACAACAAGATTTACGTGATGCTCAAGGGTTTGATTTAGGCCAGCGAGGTATGGGTCTACAAGAAGATCGAACGCAACAAGATATTTTAACGCAAGCGTTAAATCGTGACATTGCCAGAGCCGGTCAAACTGGAATATTTGAACGCGATGAAACAATGGCTGCAAAAAGACAGAGAGCAGAACTTGATGCGTTAAGTAGAGGCCAACAACGTGCAGACGCTGCCTTAACTGGTGAGTTTGGCGAAGACGGTCAGCAGACCTTACAAGCACAACGCCAACAGGCAGAATTGTTTGGAGAGTTAGACGATCAGAAAACATTGGCTGGTCAACAGTTAGAATCGCAGTTGTTTGGTGAGGTCGATGACCGTCAGACGCTAACGGGTGAAACCACACAAAGCGGATTAGACACGCAAGACTTACAACGCAGAATAGCTGAAGCCGGTCAGACCGGACTGTTTGATACAGGTGCAGCGAACATGGCTCCAGTACAGACTCAGCAAGCCAGAGCATTGGAGAGTGAACTGGATACGGCTGCATTAAGACGTGATGCCACACGCGCCGGTTTGACGGGTGAGTTTGAAGACGATCAAACATTGGAAGCTGAACTACGTAGAGCCGGCTTGACCGGAATGTTAGGCGATGATCCAACATTGGCTGGAAGACAAGCTGATATGGACTTGATTGGCAGTATTTTAGCAGCAAGAGAAGTAGATGATATGGCTGGAACAGAAGACTTAGTAAGTGGTTTAGCACAAAACTTACAGAGTTTCACGCCGGAATCTATTGAACAGATTCGTAGAGGTGCAGCCGCGCAAACGGACACCGCACGGGTTGAAACTGGAACTTCAGTGCCAACGTCAACCCCTGATGGTATCACCGTACCTTCAACAGGCAATGAAACAATAGATGCGGCAATGGATTCATTTATAAACAGAGAAGATTTCGATTATGACCCTGCAACAGCAAGGGGTTTTAGAACAGCGCGAGACAGTAAAGGAGACCTTATTGCAGAATGGGTTGTAGGATCTGGGCCAAGTGCAAAGTCCTTTAGAGGTAAGTTTGACAAAAAATCACAAAAGTTTGTAAAAATAGGTGGTTCGTATGGTGGAAGTAAAGATAGAACAGGGCCACGAATTGACGAAGTAGATCCGCAATAAAGGAGCATAAAATGTTTGGAGCATTAGCACCGTATGCAATACCGGCCGGGTTAAGTTTAGCGCAAGGTTTGGTAGGTAAACAGCAAGCCAAACGCGATCAGCAACGCATGGAACAACAGGCAAAACAGGATAAGCTGATACAGTCGTTTAATCCGCAAGCCCAGCCTACAGCGCCACAACAGGCCGCGCAGCAGGGTATCGGGCAAACACTGTTGAATGACCCAATAACTAAAAGCCTGTTAAGTGATTTGTCACAAAGTAAAAAATTATTTGGCGGCAAACTGGCTTTTGGACAGTAAAAACAGGAAAACATAATGGCTATTAGAAACATTTTAGGTGCGTTAGGCGGCATGTTGAACAGAGGGCCGGATCAGGAAGATCCTACGCTTACACCGGAAGAGCGTGAGCGAAGAAGAAGGCTGATGATGGCCAACCGTACGCCGTTAAACCAACAGACTGCTACTCCATTACAAACAGGGGGTGGCTTAGATCAGGTTTCGGATAGAATGAAAGATGCAGCAAAGCAAGCAAGAATGGGCCGACTTGAAGGCATAGCACAAGAGCGGTCTGCGGATGCTTTGTCGCAACCAACCGGTGAATTGGATCTTAACAGGATCGCATCAACAGAACAGTTTGCTGAACCCGAATTGCCACCGGAAGATGTGAAAAGTCCGTATGAGCCGTCAGGTAAGGGTACACAAGACAACCCATATGTAATAGAGGAAACGGTGGTAGAAGGAGATGCGCCAGACGAAGAGGAACAAGAGGAAAAACAAGGACTATTAGGTCGATTGGGTGGCATGGTAAAAAGTAACCCGGAACTGTTTGCACAAATTGCTCAGTTAGGCGGTGGATTAATAAGCGGAATGGCTCAAGATAAGGCGCAAAGACGTGCAGATGCCACAACTCAGGATCGGATGGCAAGAGCCAACTTGATTGGCGCACTTACGGGTCGCACACCGCAAGTTGCCGCTGAACGTGCAGATACCGGTGGTTTGTTTTCACTGGACACGTTAGGCAAAGCCATTAAAGGTGGTGGTGCTTTAGCGCAAGATGAGATAGGCCGTCGTGAAGCACAAGAACAGTTAGAATACGACCGAGGTATTGCTGAAGAGGAAACAGAGTATCAAAGAGAGCAAGACAGATTAGATCGTAAGGAAAGCGAAGAAAAATTAGAGCAGGGTTGGGCAAATATTGAGCAAGGTGGATTAAAAGGAGCAACAGCCTTAAAAAACAAGGCTGCAATAATGAAAGGATCTGTAGATGTAGTTGATTCCTTTTTAGACAACTTAGAAAATTATCAAAAGTTAGAAGAAGGTGATTCCATTAGCTGGAGAAGAATGTTGGGTGGTCTTGCTACTAATTTTGGTATAGTTGGAACTACTTATAACCCAGAGGCGCAACAATATACCGATTCAAGAGCGCTTATTGTTGCAGAGGTTGCACGTATTATAAATGGCGGCGGTGCAAACGTGTCGGCTAAAGAGCAACAGATGGCAGAATCGGTAGTGCCTGACATACGAATACCAAGAGATACACAAGCGTATGGAATACAAAAATTAAAACGTCTTCGTGAAATTTTATCATTACGGGTCAACGCAATTAATGAAGGTATAAATCCAACAAGTTCATTATACGATCAGATTGTTTTTGATGAAGCTGAAGGGCAAGAAACAGAAACAGAACCAACAGAAGCACAAGTTGCAATGCAAGGTAAAGATTTGACTCCAGATGAACGAGATTTATTACGTCGCGCTATGGCAAATCCAGATGATACCGAAGTTCAATCAGCAGTAAATAACAATCCTAAACTGAAAAAAGCTATAGGACGAGGCTGATGGCATATAATGAAAAACAACGTCGGCGCATGGCGCTGTTGTTAGGCGACAGTCAGCCAGAGGAACAAGAGCAGCAAGTTCCGCTTGCAGAAGACCGCGTCGAGTCACAACAGTTTTCAGATGCAGAATTGGCGAGGATGGAAAAGCTGTTAGGGGGCAAAGATCAAAGTTTCTTAGCTCGCTTGGGTCGAACGGCTCAAAAAATACCTGGTGATATTATGGAAACAGCCGGCGAAGAGTTTAGTGCGCTTGGTGAAGTGATAAGTGATCCGGGTCAGGCTATTTCCGGCATAGGAATGGCGCTGGAAGGAACTGCTGATATAGCCGGAGAGAAAGTGCTTGGTTCGCTGTATGAACCGCGTGATCCGCGTCGTGCTGAAATGGTGCGCCAAATGGCCGGTCAGTTTGGTGAGGAAATAAAAAACGTAGAAGAGCGTCCAGTTCGATCTTTAGTCAACCTTGCATCATTGGCAACATTGCCGCTTACAGGCGGTGGTGCAGCGTTAGCAAGAACTGCTCCAAGAGCATCTAAATTGTTATCGACGCTTGGTAAGGCAGCCGACGTTATTGATCCGGTAACGGCTGCGGCAAAAGGAACAGGCGCATTATACAGAGGCGTAAGGGGTAAGGTTTCTAAAGCCGGTGAGAAGGTAGCGTCAATGGCCGAAGATACCGGTGCAGCGACTAAAACTAAACCGCGTCTAAGAGATGCGTTTGGGCAAGTTTTTGATAGTGTTCTTGGGTTTACTACCGGCACAAGTCAGACTGCTTTAGAAAGATTGCGACGCTATGTAGGCGAAGGTAAAGGCAACGTAATACGTGACTTTAGAAAAGACAAGACAACGGGTCGATTGCGTGTTGTAGATAAATACATAAAAGATCATAAGAAGATAAGAGAACAGGCAAATAAAGATTACGAGGCTGCTCAACAGATGATGAAGGATAATGGCCTATACGATCAACCTCTTGGAAAAAACAATGAAGTAATACTAACAGACTTACGGAACATTGTTACCAGAGCGTTAGACGGGTCAGGTGCAACAGTAAATGTTGGTGCAGTAGATGATCTTGGGGTAAGTAAAGCAACCATAGATTTTCCATACGGTAAAACTAAAATAGCAGAAGAAACACAAAAGAAGATTGATGGAATTTTAAATAAAATAATAAATCTTGAAGGCGAAAAATATATTGACAAAATAGTTGAATCAGAAGAACTGGTATATAAAGCACCTGCACAGTTTGTTCCTAAAATGGTTAAAGAAGTAAAGGTTATGGATGTGCAGTATTTAGACGCACTGAAGAAGCAGTTAAAAGATGAAATAAATAACATTGCCTACGACGATAAGGCGCGTAGTGCGAAGCGCTATCTGACAAGGGTTCACGACCAAATTGCTGAAAAATTAAACCAAGCCACAGAGGGCGCACACGGCGAGTTGATGCGTAGTTATGCTGACAAAATGAAGGTGTTGGATGCAGCCGATGAAGTGTTCAGCATTGACCCAAGAAAAGCAGTTGAAGTTGCAGACCTTAAGACCGGAAAAAATGCTTATGGCAGTTTAGCGTCTGCGCTTGCAGACAGCCCGGACGAGCTACTTAACCTTGATCAATTTGAGCGTGTTGCCAGAGAGTCCGGTGGAAGCGGAGACTTGATAGCCTCGTTGGTAGGTTCAGCGTTTAATCCTCTTTTCGGTAGCGGTCTTGTTGTAAAATCTGAAATATCACAAATAGGACGAAACATTGCAGATAATATAACACGTTTCGGAACTGGAATTGCTACTACAGTATTTTCAACGCCGGCCATCCTTCTGTTTAGTCCACGCGCTATTGGTGCGATTGTGCCACGCTTAGTTGAAGGTGGCATGAGATTAGAAGATGCAACTCGTACGGCTCGTAATCTCGTAAAACAAGTACAGGCAATTGGTAAAAAGACGGGTATAAATAAAGTTGCACTTGAAGGGGTAACATTGGGTCAGTTAATAGAGCGCCTTAATGAAGATGCAGAGTTGGCACAAATGATCGAAGACTTAGAAAAAGGGCAAAACTAATGGGTACTGTATCAAGGGTACATACATTTTCATCAGGCGCGGTTTTAACAGCGGCGCAACTCAATAACGAGTTCGATAACCTTCTGACCAGTAGCGCGGTCAATGGAGGCTTGGATGCGACGAATCTAGGGGTTACCGCCGGAGTCGTTTCGGCATCAAAAGCACTGGTTGTCGATTCAAGCCGTGACCTCGACGATACGTCTGCATCAAACCAGGTGAACAACCTAACCGTATCAGGGTTGCTTAAAACAGACAATACAACGAATGCTACATCAACAACCGATGGGGCGTTACAAACGGACGGTGGATTATCTGTAGCACTGGACGCGATCATCGGTGACGATCTGAAACTGTTAAGCGATTCGGCTGTATTGTCGTTAGGTGCTGGCTCTGATTTTACGATTACACACGATGGAACTACAGGCGCTACGTTAGCCGGTAACCCTATTGTTATCGACTCAGGAGACGCTCTAACGCTCGATGCACATACTGGCGTGTTCACCTTTAAAGATGCCGGATCTTCTGTTTTAAGCATCACAGAAGGCAACTCAGGCGATGTCACAATTAAGCTGATAACTAACGGTAAAGATTTAAAGTTTACGGACAACGGCGATGCGGTAGGACTAACCGTATTAGATGGAGCCGCTGGTATTACGGTAGCCGGTGAAGGTGACTTTGGCTCATTAGACGTAAACGGCAATGCAGACATATCTGGCGATCTCACGTTGTCGGCTGGGGCAGATGGAGCATTACGTTTTTCAGCCGCAAGCTCAATTAAAATTCTCGACAACAGTGCAGCCTCACTGGTAGTAGAAGAGGCCGATAATGCCTATATGACCTTTGTCACGACCAACAGTTCTGAGGCTGTAAAGTTTGACAAGGCACTCGATATAAACGCTGCTATGGACATAGATGCAGCTATGCAGATAGACGGAACGATCACGGTTGGAGTCGATGATACCGGTTACGATGTCAAGTTTTTTGGAGCTACAAGCGGATCAAGTGTGCTGATTGATGAATCTGCCGATGATGTAATTTTTACCAATTTCGGATTAGCTGTAGGATCGGACGCTACAGGCGACGTATACTACCGCAACTCAAGTGGATACCTCGCACGTTTAGCGGCTGGGTCAAACGGCCATGTATTAACGCTAGATTCGGGCATTCCTTCTTGGGCTGCTGCGTCCGGTGGCGACATAACTGGCAGTACTGGAAGCACCGACAATATAATAATTACTGCGAACGGAACTGGTGGAAGCACTGTACAGGCTAATAGTGCAGTGGCCGTAGACGACTCCAGTAATGTTACAGGTGTGGGCAACCTGACACTATCCGGTGAGGTCGATGCAGCTACGGGTGACTTTTCTGGAGCGGTAGACATAGCAGGTGATCTTACGCTTTCTGCTGGAGCAGATGGAGCGTTGCGTTTTAGTGCTGCAAGCTCAATTAAGATACTTGATAACAGTGCCACTTCTTTGGTTTTTGAAGAAGCTGACAATGCTTACATGACATTTGTTACCACCAACAGTAGTGAGGCTATTAAGTTTGATAAGTCGTTAGATATAAACGCCTCCATGGATGTAGATGCAGATGTGGACATATCTGGCGATCTTACGCTATCTGCCGGTGCTGACGGTGCATTACGATTCTCGGCAGCAAGCTCAATTAAAATCCTGGATAACAGCGCAACGTCATTAGTCGTTGAAGAAGCTGATAATGCCTACATGACATTTGTTACGACTAACAGTAGTGAAGCGATCAAGTTTGACGTTGGGCTTGACGTAAATGCTGCTGTTCAGATTGATAGCACGGTGACGGTTGGGGTAGACGACACCGGACATGACGTAAAGTTTTTTGGCGCAACATCTGGATCATCGGTGCTTTTTGACGAGTCTGCTGATGACATGATTTTAACTAATTATGGACTTGCAGTAGGAAGTGATGCCACTGGCGATATTTACTACCGAAACAGTTCTGGATTTTTAGCACGGCTGGGTGCTGGCACAAACGGACATTTCTTGAAACAAGGTTCGTCTATTCCAGAGTGGTCAGCGGTAAGTGCCACTGCATTAACAGGCTCGACGGCCACAACCATTCCAACGGTGACGGGTGCAAACGCAATAGCCGGCGAAGCAAACCTTCGATACGATGACAAAATTCTTTCCACCGATGGAGCAGCAGCAAGTTTCGACACGACTTTCACGGGTGTCCAAAGCGAGAAAATGTTTATTGGTGGCGAAGATGGACATGCTACTAATTCTGAATGGTGGAGCAATGTTTATTACGATTCATCGGCTTATAAGCGCATTGGTACAGGTGAGGCATCACGATATAGACAACAAACTGGCACACACACATGGTATGGTGCAGGGTCAGCATCGGCTGATGCAACTATCACATGGACTACGGCTGCCTATTGGGATTCGGATGGTAATGCTAACTGGTACGCATCTGGTTCCAGTGCATTTGTTATTGCTACTTCTACACCTAAAAAACCGTCGGGTGGAGATTGGTCAGCTACGTCAGATTCACGACTCAAAACAGTAACAGGCGAGTATACGCTTGGCTTAACTGAACTATGCAACTCAAACGTCAGACCGGTCAAATACCAGTATAACGGCAAAGCCGATACGACTGCTGATGGTAAGACTTATGTTGGCCTTGTAGCCCAAGAAGTCGAGCAGGTATTTCCTGATACCGTCACACAATACTCAAGAAAAATTAATGACACCGATGCAAACGAAACCACTGACCTGAGACAGTTTGACGGTGGCGAAATTAAATGGGCGCTCGTCAATGCGGTAAAAGAGTTAAAGGCAGAACTTGATGCAGCCAAAGCGCGGATAACAGCACTGGAGGCGTAATGAGTCCGAATAAGTATCCACCTCCAGAGCAGATACCCTCTGCGGAACGTCAAAGAAGGCTATACGTTGAGGCGGTAAAAGAGATTGACCATCTGCGTAAAATGGTGTCATCCGAAAACATCGTTGCCAAAGAGTATCGCCATGACCGAGATGAACTAAAGGGCGAACTCAAATCTGCCAAACGGTCTATCATTACGTTAAGCCGTCGGCAAAAAGCCGCTGATGAATCGAAGAAGGCCGCTGCCTGGTCGGGCGGTGCTGCAATATGTGTAACCATCCTATACCAACTCTGGCATACCATCGGGTTTCCATTTGCGAGAAACGGTGCTGATAAAAAATGGATGGAATTTTGGTCGCACGAAGCGGTCTACGGAGTCATTGTTTGGCTGATGACAGTGATGTTTGCTGAAGTGTATAAGGCTACTTCCGGCCACAAGTAGAATGAACCGCTTTTGGTCGTGGTTGGAAAAACTGTTGCACCGAAAGCGTCTAAAAGACAAGCGTAGTCCAAGAGCGCGGATGGCAAAAAAAGATGGAAACAGAAGCAGCAGAGGCTCTACAAAAATTTTCTGAACAGTCCGGTATTGGTCTGCTGATAGAGCAGTATAGCTGGCTGTTTGTAGTTGGTTTGTTTTTGCTGTTTTTGCGTAACACGATTGAAAATATACTGGCCGGTGCAACGGTCTTTTTTGGATCGAAATACGATGAGAATCAAACCTGTTACATACAGGTAGGTGGAGATCGTAGACCAGCTCGTATCAGCAAAACATCGCTGACATCAACCACGTTTTACGTCTATCACGTAGATGAGAACGGCAATATAAAATCAGGCACTTTACTGAATGTAGCGAACAGCGATTTAGGCTCATTAAGAATTGAACGCGAACTGGACTTACTTAACACTAATAAAGGAGGCTAACATGCCAATGGTTAAGGGTCAGAAATTTCCATATACGTCAAGCGGAAAAAAAGCTGCTGCTAAAGCCAGAAAAAAGGCCAAGCCAAAGAATAAAAAGCGAGGTAAGTGATGCCAGCAAAACGAGATCCAAAACTTGCAAGAGCAGGGGTCAGCGCGTACAACAAACCCAAGCGGACTCCGAATCACAAAACCAAGTCGCATGTGGTAGTGGCTAAATCGGGCGGTCAAACGAAGACTATCAGGTTTGGGCAACAAGGTGTAAGAGGGGCCGGAAGCAATCCAAAGACGGCAAAGCAGAAAGCACGGCGTAAATCCTACTACGCCAGGCACAATGCTCAAGACTCCAAACCATCCAAAATGTCGGCTCGTTATTGGTCGCATAAAACGAAGTGGTGATCTATGGCTAAACGAGGACTGTATGCAAATATCCATGCCAAACGTAAGCGCATAGCTGGTGGGTCGGGTGAGAAGATGCGTAAACCCGGCACTAAAGGTTCGCCTACTGCGAAGGCGTTTCGTAAGAGTGCAAAGACAGCAAAAAAACGATAGATAAAATTAACAAACCCACAGGAGAGAGAGATGACCGAATCAACTGTTGCAGACAAAATCGACGAGCTAACAACGAACCGTCAGGAAGCGCTACAGATGCTACAAGAGGCGCAAACAAAAGTCACGGAACTGAACGCCCTGATACAGCGCCAAAGCGGCGCAATAACGGCACTGGAGAGCCTACAAGAGGATGCCAGTGCGGAAAGCGAAAACGATGAAACTTCTGAATGATTTAAAGGAAAAACTGGGTAGCCGAAAGTTAGGCGTAACCGCTGCCATTGGCGCAGCAGCCGGAACCGGTGCCGTCGAGGTCACATGGCCCATTGCTCTGGTAGCCGCAGCGTATGTGCTGGGTCAAGCCTATGTAGATGCCCACGCTAAGTAACAAATGGCCGTACCGGGCTTTAACTATTTGTGGCAATCCGTGTGGGTGTTGTCACGCCCGGTGCGGCTTTTGCGTTAGGCTGATTTGATGACTTCTAAATTGGTATCTCCAGGATCTCCATATCCGTCCAGTTTGCTGACGGCCTCTTTTTGTAAGTTGTCTTCTTCTTTTGCATAGCGCATCATCATTGAATGCGATGACCATCCACCCATCCGCATCAAAACGCTATCTTTTACGTCATTGTTTTTCGCCATATCTGTTGCCCATGTATGGCGCATTAGATGGCGTGTAACTTTCTCTATTGTCCATCTTTTTTCGCCTTTAAATTTTTCAGTAGCTTTGGTCAACATAGCAACTGCTTTGTCTATTGCTTTAGCAATGCTCATGTGCGGTATGATTAAATCGTTAAGGTTTTTATCAGAAGGCCATACAATAACTCTGCGGTTGTTAATTAGCCATTCTGTTCCACTTCGCATCTCTTCTAACTTTTCACTTATGTAACGGGTCATGTATATTTTTCTGCCTTCATCACGCTTACTTAGTTTTGTTCCTTTTTCGTTAGCTGCTCGTAGTTGTATGTAGCCGATAGATCCGTCGTCAGGCCATTTAACATCACGCCATTTCAAGCTATGCAGTTCACTGGCTCTCATACCTGTATAACGAAGAAAGCACATAATGACACGCACGTAAGGGGGTAAATATGACAACATCATTTCAAACTGTTTTTGTGTCAGTGGTTCTTTCTCTTCTACAACTTCTTCTACGTGTATCACATCATCCATAGGCCAACGATTTATATAGTTCTTTTGTTCAGCAAGATGCATAACGCACGATATGAAAGATTTATAACGATTGCGCGAAGATTCCTTCCAGCCACCTTCCAAACCACGTATACCTTTTTTACTCTTCTTTGCTAAATAATCAGAGATAAATTCGCCCGTCATCGACTGCACTGGCATGTTGCCAAGATCCGGTGCAAGACACGTTAATTTTGACCGTTCTTGTTTTAGTGTTTCATCGGATTTCTTCCAAGCTGGTCTGAGTTTTCTTTTTTTAAGTAGAGGGGTTTCTTTCGTATCGCCGTTAAAGTATTCTTCGGCAACTTGGGCAAAAGTTACGCCTCTGTTTTTTTTGACCTCTTGCACTTTATCAAATGTGCCACCTTCAATTGCCTCGTTTAATTCTTTTGCCTTGATTTTTGCTACATGCAAGTTTTCGCACTTTAAAGACTTCCATTTTCTAATACCATTTTGTCGCCAATAGGCAGTCCAAGTGTTTCCGCGCTTAAAGTAAGTAACACTGCCCTGATTATATTTTTTAGCAGCCATTCTTTCCTCCATGTTTTGCTACCGAAATGCTACCATAAGAGAGCATTTGCCGGTATGCGTGTGGGTTGCTACGTAGGAAAATATAGCTATCTTTATACTGCTATACAAGCACAAAGTGCATAAGTCGTTGTTTTTATTAAAAGCTTAAATCTCTACGTTAAGTGATTGTTAATCACTTGGTCGTTGGTTCGAATCGAACCGCCGGAGCCAAATAAAACAACCACTTACATTAATTTGTAGGTGGTTGTTTTAGTTTAAAGTAGGCCGTTTGCTACCATAATGCTACCGTTCGATTCCGTTGCCCCCTTGTTTACGGTCGGCAACAAACTGTTGAACATCAGCCAAATCAAAGCGAGTTGATGCAGAAATTTTAATAAAAGGCAATTCACCGATTGCTTTCAGTGCATAAACTTTGTTGATAGAAATCGACAACATTTCTGCCACTTCCGGCACGGTCAGCAACTTGAGTTGGTCTGTTTTATCTGTCATTCGCTCTTCTCCAATACGACCGTTCGATACCGGTCACTTAATGCAACTCTTGGCCCGTATGCTAAATGACCCTTTTTCTGTAACCGGTTTATCTGGGTGCTGACAGAGAATGTGGACTTCAAGCCTAACTCTTCACAAATCTGCCTGATGGTCGGTGTTCGATTATGTTCCTCTAAGTGTCGCCGTATGACATCCAGCACCCGTTGTTGTGCCGGCGTGATAGGTGTGTTGTGCGTATCTCGAAATTGTCGTTTATCCATTTCTTGCCTCTTTTTCGTTTTGTCTGATTTGATTTATTTCTCTGTCGAGCCAATCCTGATAATTTCTGTGGCGATGACATGCCAATTTTAATACCTCATAGACTTCTTTTTTTAGTTCAATTAAGTCAGGTGTGGTGAGTGTGTTTTGTCGTCTATGCAAACGTCTCAGGATGCCAAACAATTTTTGCATTATTCGTCTGCTTATCATTGTTCACTCCATTCTAATTTTTCCAATACAGTGTCATAAAGGGTGCGAAGATTTATAGCTACAGACCCGATAAAAAGTGGCCGTGTTGTATCGCTGCGACCAACGTCAACTTGAGGGCCAAAGTCTGTGTAGGACGGCCATAGCATCAGGTGTTTATTATTTGTCTCCACGTTATCAAGAAATCGATTGATTTCGTAGATCATGTCTTTTTGCAGTGTTGAGATTTTCTTTTGGTTTACGCCCATGATCTGTAGATGCCACGCGGTATAGGCTTGAACAATATTTCTGATGCTTAACCGTCTGGGTGTGCCGGTGCCAGGATGTGGTTTAGCGAGTTTAACAATGCCTAACTCTGCGTATTGTTTTAGTGCGCGTAACGGTATCTCATATCGCTCCGACACTTCGGTAGCGGTTAGCATCGGTAGGCTATAATTCATTGGTCGCTCCTCTATATTGTATTTCTCCGTCTATGTGATTTCTGATTTTTTCCATGTCTTCAGTGTCAAGCTTATTCGTAATGTCCTCGTTGTTCCACACTACTTTTACATCACCGGAATACTGGCACTCACCCGGCTCGTCAAATGTGTCGGCACGGTTCTCGCCTAATATTTCAGCGGTAACCTCAACCACAATTACCATCTCACGCTCAAGTATTATTTCATCTGGCATAGGATGTCCGATTGTTTATTAAGAGCGTCCATTACGTCGTCGTGCAGCATTTTCAAATCGATCAGTATGGACGTTGGATACGTGAATGTTGTGCTGGTGTGCCACGATACTTTTATTTCCGCATCTGAATCAACCCAAAGCGACATGTAACGCGATGGATTGGGTTCGTCAAGAAATCGGGCAATACCGTGATTTAAAAGTTCTGCTTTGCGTGATAGCTTTTTTGGAGCTACGCCAAGCGCTTGCAAGTTCGACGCAAGTTTAGTCATCATAAGGTTGGCTATGCTGTAGCGTCTGGTCGTGCCAGTGCCGGGTCGCTGGTCGTGGTGATCGACGATCTGCAATTCGGCAAACGCAGTAAGTCTGCGAACGGGTATGCTAAACATGTGTGAAACTTGTGCCGTGCCAAGTATGGGTAGGTTATGCATTTTCGGTCTCCAGATAAGATTCTATGAACGCTTGCGCTTGGGGCGCGACGATGGCGTTGCCGAAACCGCGCAATCGCACCACTCTGGCGGAAGCCCCATCAACCAACGGGGCAGAGCCGGGTTCAACTGGCCTCCACTTTTGATCTCTGCACCAGAACCAATCTGCATTTCGCCAGTAGCCGTTAATCGGGCCGGACAGTCCACTGTCATTTGCACTGGCACATGGTTTGCCAGTTGCCCCATGTGCGCTCGTTTGCCACTCTCCAATTTTTTGATCGTATTCTCTACTGAGTTTGCCCCCTTGTAATCTCTTGTTGTCGCCGTCGGCCACCCCGTCAGTTGGACTGTTGTGCCAAGTTTCATCAGCCCTCCGCTTTTGCCTTCTTTCTTGCGTCTCTGTTTCCGTTTTTCTACTGTCTCCAATTTCTCGCAGGTTTCGCTTGCATTGCACGTTGGCCACCCCGTCAGTTGGCTCTGAGTCACCAGTGTCATTCCGAACTTCGTGCCGGTCGTTTTGCTGATCCGTTGGGCGTTGCCGTTTTCGTCCATCGTTATGGCATGTGGCCCTCTGTTGCCGTCCATCGCGGTTGGACTGTTCCACGTTGTCTGCAAACCAGTAGAGCCGTTGCCT
>Ga0208180_1000952_pt1 | contig 20274 bp, 14 predicted proteins | sample MalvireepMed_s16_FD_184241 | JGI IMG/M metagenome (GOLD analysis project Ga0208180, IMG submission 184241) | Marine viral communities from the Global Malaspina Expedition - Malaspina viral metaG DeepMed_s16 (SPAdes) (version 2) | ecosystem: Environmental > Aquatic > Marine > Oceanic | place...
CAAACTTATTCCTCTACCTAAATTTCCGTTCAACAAACTTGGGTTGTTTCTCTTCCTGTTGATTAAAAAGTCTATCCAATAGTGCTTTGGTCGGTTTGGTCTGTTCGGTTTCAATTCTTCTTAGAATAGCTTCTACCCCATCCATCCGTTTATTAATTAGTGTTTCCAAGCGCTGTTTAGAATCATCAAAGGGCTCAAACGGACTGATGGAATTCCGCTCAAAAAAGTCTAAAAGAGCCTCTAGGGTTTCAGTATAATTGGCATCATGTGCTAGGGCATAGTTTTTAAAGCGCTCCACGGTTTCGGTGTGAAAATTTATTCGGGAAAATCGTTTAGGCATCACTAGATTTTTAAAGATTAGGATAATTACTCGCCCTGTTTATAAGGGCTTAGAGACGTTTCACGGAAAATTACTACAAAGCAGTTGCTTTCAACACTTTACAAATTTGAAATAACTTGCTCTAAAACAGTTGATTACAAATAAAAAATGAGCTATATAACCTCGCGCAGCGGGTTATCCTCTTGCTTCTCATTTTTGTCCGCTTCGCTACTCAAAATGATAACTTTTACACCCTAAGTTATCAATTAAAATCCGCATTAATTTTGACATCAAATGCGTTCAAATTTTATGGAAGATCAAAACCATTTACTTGGTATATCTGGAGCGTTTTTCTTGAAGTTTGATAGAAAAACAGAAGCTCCACATCAGATAGATTTCAATATACACCCAAACGAAAAATAGCTGCTTCTAAGCATCCATTTACTTTCCATAGCGCCATCGCGTTTCCTTTTCGATTACCTCCATTTAAAATTTAGTATTGAGGAAAGCTTTTATAAAAAGAGCGACTGCGGAGCCTGGTTATGCAAAGCGGCTCAAACTAAATTTTAGTTCTTTCGAGAAAAGGAAAGGTGCGATTGAAAAAAGTGCGTTGGTCGTATTTTGAGTTTGACTCAGCCTCTTTTTGAGCACTCGTTTTATAGTGCACTTGAATCAAGCGAACCTAATCCTCCCGAAGTTTCGGGATCGGGATTGGGTTCAAGATTTTTATATAAACCGCTTTTACCGTCCCGAAATTTCGGGAGAAACTTTTTTGCGGAATGGAGGAAAATGGGGTTTATTCCCCTTACCCAAATCATTTCTTTTGGTGATTTTTAGAGTTTCGCATTGGAGCTCAAAAGTTCATTTTAGGAATAAAATTGAATAAATAAGTAGATATTACGGAATTCAGTATAAAGCCCTATAATGTTTTAGTTAATTTTATTTAAGGATTGTGAAAAAGAACCTTAAGCTGTGACCCGGATCTAGTCTTTTATTAGCAGTCATCTAATCCACAAAATCAGATTGTTTCTCAGTTGTAAAATGATAATTTAAAATTTAAAAATGCTTCAGACTTTACTTAAAATCGGAGAATGGCAAAGCCAAGGAAAAAGTGAATGGGATCGCTTTTTGGATTACCCAAAAGTTGAAAGAGAAGACAAACGCGGCAATCCCATTAAGAATTACACACTTCCAATTATTTTTGATTTGGATGCAATGGAAGTAATTATCAGTCAGGAAAATCTATCGGAATATGATGAGCAAAAAATTAAAAACACCTTTCCTTTAAAAATAAAGGGAGGTAACAACAAGGCAATTTACACCTCTGTTCCTGCTGGAAAAATCAACCAAGTTTATAAAACATTTTTCGGGAAGGAAGGAACTGATACCGAGAAAGGAGAGCTGGTTGAGTCCATTGAAAAAACCAATAAGGATCTTCTTACAGAAAACCTAAAAAAATTACTGAGTCAAATGTTCGAACTCAAAGAAAAGTTCCTTGAAAAGACGGTACACTCTTCAAAAGGCGTCATTGATATTCGCTCTATAAATGAATCCTTTAATTTAGGTACTAGTGAAAATATTGTATTTATAAATGTTTTGATTAAATCTGAAGAATTAAGTTTTAACACACCTACTGTATTTGCTGAGATGGAAGATTACGCAGCCTTTTTGCAATATTCCTTTTTTGGTGATCAAACAACCACTCAAAGCAGTAAAGAAGCTAAAATGAAACTGTGTTATGCCAGTGGTAATCATATGGAAGATGTTGAAGAGCTTAATCTTGATACCCGCTACAGCTTAAATAAGATGTTTGTAACCGAAACAAAAAACTATGCATCTGGTTTTGATAAAAAGAAGTTCTCTTACAATTATCAAGTTAGCGTCGAAAATCAGAAAAAACTGGACTATGCATCAAGCTACTTGTTAAATCAAGGATATAAAATACGTATTGCTAATTTAGATCATGTAATTGTACCCCAATTTATGCAAAACTCTGAAGTCGATTTGGAAATGGCTTTAGAAGGAATACATAAGAGATCAGATCTTCTTTTCAACATCAACAGTCTGGATGAGTTTGCCAAAAACGTTAATCTAGAACTGGATGATGAAGTGTTCTGGATAAACTTTGTTGCTTTTGAATCTGATGGTAATTTCTTTAAATCAACCGAAATTATCAAAGATGTAAGCAGCTTTCATTTTAGCAAATTGCTTAAAGCTTTCAATGATGTCAACTGGGAATTTCGCGAGACTAGTTTTGTGGATTGGGACAAAGTAATGACTGAATATGATTATCAGAGCAAAGAACGCGTGCCAAGGAATTTAAACTTCAATTCTATATTCAAAATTATTCCGCTTCGCAAAGACAAAGAAAAAAAGAACAAAGCACTAGAGCTTTTTAAAACAATCCTTGAAAATAGAAAAGTAAACACCGAAATTCTTTATGATTACTTTGTAGAACTCATACTATGCCATTACTACCGTAGGTATGGCAGCTATACCAATGTTCAACAAAGTAGTAACGACTATTTTGCCTTCGCTGTCCGTGATAGCGTTTTCAAATACCACGCCTTTATAAGATTTCTTAAAAAATTAAACCTTATCGATATGGAAGATCCCAACAGTAACTCCGCCGAAGAAAAGTCGGAAAACAAGTACGAGCAAGCCATTCAGCAGTTTTTCACCAAAATGACTTTGAATACAGATCAAAAAGCCATGTTTTATCTGGGAAGAATGCTCAATACAGTTGAATATATTCAAAAAGGTAAAACAAAAACCGTTATTCAGAAGGTTAACTTCAACGGGATGGATAAAGAAAATATACAGCGGCTTCGTATCTCATTGATTGAAAAAGCTAAGCAATATAATGCAATGGGTAAAGTGATTTTTACAGATAATGAGTTTGGAAAACACTTTAATTTCAACAATTGGACATTAAACCCTCAGGAAGCTGTCTTTTTTCTTTTGACAGGCTACTCTTTTGGAGTTGGTGCTCAAGATGCAGATGAACTGACCGTAAACAAAACACTTTAAATCAATCAAAATATTAAATTATGAAACCAAGCATTACCAACTCTTCCGATTTCTTATTTGTTTATGAAGCCATTCAGTGTAACCCAAACGGTGATCCTGATCAGGAAAACAAACCCAGAATGGATTATGATACGAAAACAAACCTGGTGACCGATACCCGACTTAAGCGCTTTATAAGAGATTATCTGAAAGCAAACAATGAGGATGAGGTTGTTTTTGTTGATATGGAAGGAGACTCTAAAGTGAGTGTAGACAGCAAACTAAAGGCTGTTGTAAAGAGAACTGTCGAAAATGAAGGTGAACTGGAAAAAGCTTTTGATAAAAATCCTGAAGCTTTAAAAGTCTACAAAGAAATAATCAATAAACAAAAAGATGCTGAAGGTGTGTGGAAAACTATTACCGATAAAAAATTTAAACAAAAAGAAGTGAACTATGAGCTGTTGGCTTATTTAGTAACAGAAAAATTCCTTGACATCAGAATGTTTGGTAGCGCTTTCGCTGTTGGAGGGTTCACCAAAGCATATACAGGTCCCATTCAATTAAATTGGGGATATTCATTTAATAAAGTGGAGTTAATAGATTCAAGTTCTATTGTCACTATTATGAATGATGACAGCAGTACATTTGGAAAAGATTACAGGGTTCATTACAGTTTGCTAGGGTTTAACGGAACAATTAACGCCCCTGCCGCCAAGACTACCGGACTTACCAATGATGATGTTCTGGAATTTAGAAAAGCCATTTGGGAGAGTATTCCAGCTTCCCCAACACGCTCCAAATTAAATCAATACCCCAAACTCTACTTGGAAATCGTTTACAATGAAGGAGTTTCAAACGGGCAATTTGGTGATTTACGCAATTTTGTTGAGACTCAACCCAAAGAAGGGATGACCGATAAGCAAGTTCGAAAATTTAAAGACTTATCCATTGATTTAAGTGCTTTAAAAGCGTTGATTGCCGAAGATAAAAACGGGGAAAATAAAATCAAGGAAGTAATTGTAAAAACATCGGCCGATTTTGATTTCACGCTGTAACAGAAGTTTCACATTAAACCTACTGTTATGGAGATATTAAGTTTTAAAATTAGCGGAAAAATGGCGCATTTTAGAAAGTATTACGCCAATAATACTGCCTTTAGTTTTTCTATACCGCCACGCACTGCCATTATGGGAATAGTGGCTGCTGCAATGGGATGGCCCAAAGATTCGTATTACGAAGATTTGGCATCAGAAAATATTCAGCTTGGCATCCGCGTCCTCAAGCCTTTGAAGAAAAGTTTCCACAGGCTTAATTTTTTAAGTATTAAAAGTACGGGGGACATAGCTAAACACTGGTCTTCCGATTTTCGTGGTGAAGGAGGCCGTATTCAGACTCCATTTGAAGTGGTCACTGCTTGGAACCTTGCTAAAGGCGATGTGGTTTATCAGGTATTTGTAAAGGCGAGTGATAATGGAAAAGCGGTTTACGAATCGATCAAAACTCATTTTTTAGAAAAGGAACCCGTTTATAATATCACACTGGGGACAGCAAATTTCACAGCAAACTTGTCAGACATTCAGGTTTTTAAGGATAATCAAATAGAGGTTAGAAGCGCAGGTGAGTATATTCAGATTCATTCTGCGGTACCTGTGGAACTTGTAGAAGATTTGAAATTTGACAAAGAAGAATTTCAGAATTACAATTTTGTAGAAGAAGATATGCTCCCCGGAGATTTTATAGCCAACGGAAATCGGGAAGTACGTAAAATGAACCGATTGCTTTTCTCTATAACACCCCATCCGTTAAGAGTAAAGCTAAAGGGCTCTTATTATGTTTTAAAAAATGATACCGGCGAACTGAATATTCAATTTATGGATACATGAACTATTACTCGCACAGTAAATTAAATGAAAATGGAATTACAGAGGGCTCAAAAGAGTTACACGTTCATGTAAATGGAGTAAAGGAGAAAGCTTTATTTCATTTCGCCGAAGGTTTATCCTTAGGATATACGGACATGGAATTGAAAGAAATCTTAACAATTCTGGTAGATTTTCACGATTTAGGGAAATATACCTCGTATTTCCAAAACTATCTTTTAAATCAGGAGCCAATAGATTTTAAATTAAAACAACACGCCCGATTAGGTGGTTTTGCAGCATATAATCATTTAGATAAGAAGGATGAGAAAAAAGCATTGCTAGTAATATATCTTATTTTTTTACACCATAGTCCGCTGATTGACATACTTCAGATTCCCTCTAAGTTAGATGATGATTTAAAACGAATAATAAATAAACAAAAAGAGGATTTGCTTCAGAATTTTCCGATCATAGAAAAAGATTTGGGAACTGACAAACTTCAGGATCTGGTGTATTATACCGAAGAAACAAAATTGCGTAAAGGGTTTAGGTATTGGGGCAAAAAACACGCTTGCATTCAAGATTATTTCCTAATTAATTATTTGTTTTCCTTATTGACAGAAGGAGATAAACTCGATGCTTCCGATACTGCTCCCTATCAATTAAAACCGATAAAACCTTCTTCAGTTGATGACCGTTTTGGAAAACCTGATTTTCAGCAGAAAAATTTAACTGAACTTGGCAACAATGAATTGCGGAACTACTGCAGGGCAGTCGTCATCTCTAATCTAGAAAAACCTAATATTTTAGAGCACTTTATTTATACGTTAACTGCGCCTACCGGTATTGGAAAAACAATGACGGCACTTGATTTCTCTTTAAAGCTCAAAGATAAAATCAAGAAAAATTCAGGAGTAGAGGCCAGAATAATTTACGCTTTGCCATTTATCAATATCATAGAACAAGCGCTAAGCGAATATGATAAAGTTTTAAAATCACAAAATATAAACATCTTAGGACATTATCAATACGCTGATGTTTTTGGTAAAAACGACCAGAAAGAAAATGTAGATGGCGCAGAACAGGGTTATGATCAAAAATTAATGGCACTGGACACGTGGCAGGCCGATGTAGTAATCACTTCTTTTGTTCAGTTTTTTGAGACCTTGATAGGGAACAGAAATAAACTTTTAAAGAAGTTCAACCATTTCGCCAATGCCATCATCATCCTCGATGAAGTACAAACCTTGCGCTTAGATCAAATGCCCTTATTGGGTGCGGCGTTGTTCTTCCTTTCCAAATATTTAAAATCCCGCATCATTTTAATGACAGCTACCCGACCCAAAATATTTGAATTGGCCCAAGAAGAAATTTTAACCACAGAAGGGGAACAAGTTACTCCTAAAGAACTGCTTACCAATTACGAAGAAGTATTTAAGGTTTTTAAACGAACCTCAATTCATCCACTTTTAAATGATTTAAAGGAAGAAAAAGAAAATAGGACGAAAGAATTCGTGTCTTCCATTTTTGCTGATAAATGGAATACCGACAAGTCATGTTTGATTGTTTGCAATACTGTTAAACGTTCTATAGAAGTTTTCGATACAATCAGGCTCTATTTAGAAGAAAACAATTTAGAAAATCCACTTTATTATTTATCCACTAATATAATTCCTGCCCACCGTCTTGAACGAATAAAAAATATAAAAGAAGATATACAAAATCATAAAGCTCCCATTTTAATTGCAACCCAAGTGGTTGAAGCCGGGGTAGATTTGGATTTTGACATGGGCTTCCGGGATATCGGCCCTATTGATTCAATCATTCAGGTAGCGGGTAGAATCAACCGAAATAATGATATTGAAAAAACGCACTCACCTCTCTATATCATAGACTTTGACGTTAAAGCGACGACAATGGTGTATGGGCGGTTAACATACATTCAAGCAAAAAAGTCACTGGAGCAAAAAAAATGCTTCTATGAAAAAGAATATTTAGAGTTGATCACATCCTATTTTGATGGGATTTCTGAAAAAAGCTCCTTTGCAGACTCGCGCACTTTTTTCAATTCTATGAAAACATTAAAATACGATTCTGATGAAAAAAGCGAGATGCCTGTTTCTGCCTTTCGAATCATAGAAGAATCCGACAGATATGCTGCAGTTTTTATAGAAACAGATGAAAATGCTTCCGAAATTTTAGAAAAGTATCTCCAAAAGATAATGAATGAATTAAGCAAGGAAGAATATAATAAAGATTGGAAATTAAAATTTCAGCAGCATATAATTTCCGTTCCAAAATACCTGTGCGAAGATTTAGAAACAGTAAATGAATTTGAAGAAAATATCTTGCTTGTACCTAAAAATGAAATAGGTTCAAGATATAATACTGAAACTGGTTATAACAGGGATTTGAAAGAGCAAAACATAGCTTATACCTTCTAAATGAAACTATCCACCAAAACAAGGAGAACTTATGACTACATCTACCACGACCCAAGAACTGCAAATTTGCCGGATAAAGTTTCCGGAAATCCAATTACAAACCCGGGATGCCCATAAATTGCGTGGCTATTTTGGCAATTTATTTAAGCAACACTCCCCTATCCTTCACAACCATTACGAAGATGGCAAGTTTCGATACAAATACCCAAGTATTCAGTACAAAGTAATCAATAAAGTCCCCACCTTAATCGGCATCAAGGATGGCGCTGCTTTATTACCCCAACTCTTTCTTAAAATTAAAGAATTGGATATTTCAGGGCAATCCTATCCCATCAGCAGTAAAAATATTGAGTTGCGTAATGAAAGGACGGGCTACAGTGATCAGTTGCACCAATATAAATTTGGAACACTTTGGATGGCTTTAAACCAAAAGAACTATCCCAAATATCAAAATCTAAAGACAGAAGCCGAAAAAGAAGCGATGCTCAACGCAATCTTAGTAGGCCATATACTCAGCTTTTTTCGAAATACTGGGATTGAACTAAGTGCCAATGAACGCCTGATGGCTAAAGTTCAAGTTCAGGAAAAAAGTACCATGTTTAAAGAAAACCGTATGATTGCCTTTTCCGGCAGTTTTGTGGTCAACGCACTCTTGCCTGCTGAAATTGGTCTTGGCAAGTCTGTAAGCCGTGGCTTTGGCACCCTAATACCCACCTAATGCAAATTTTCATCAATACATATGGTACCTACCTCCACGTTAAAGACGATATGTTTGAGATCAAAGTGCGTGAGGATAAAAAGCAACCTTTTAAAGTAAATCATATTGCTGCTCACAAAGTAACCTCCTTTATTGTTTCAAAAGGTGCCGCACTCACTACAGACGCTATTGCCCTTGCCTTAAAGCATAATATTGATATTGTTTTGGTAGAAAACAATGGGCACCCTATGGGACGCTTTTGGCACAGTAAGTTGGGCAGTACCACAAAAATCAGAAAACAGCAACTGGTTGCTTCGTTAAACCAGACCGGTGTTTACTGGATTAAGGAGTGGCTATCCCAAAAACTGGAAAATCAGGCCGATTATTTAAACGACCTTAAAAAGCACCGTAAAAACCTTCACGTCTATCTGGATGAGAAATCAGCGGCGATACTCGGTTTTAGGAAAAAAATCAAGGAAGCCGACGGAGCGGATATCAATCAATTGGCTGAAAGTTTCAGGGGTTGGGAAGGTTCGGCAGGAAGACATTATTTTGAAGCCCTTGCCACCTGTATTCCGGATGCTTATTCCTTTAAAGGCCGAAGTTTCCGCCCAGCTCAGGACGAATTTAATGCATTGCTCAATTATGCTTACGGTATTTTATACAGCCGGGTGGAGCGGGCTTTAATGCTGGCCGGACTGGATCCGTTTGTTGGTTTTATGCATCGGGACGATTATAATTCCAAAAGCTTGGTTTATGATTTTATTGAACCCTACCGTATTTATGCAGAGCGGTTCGTGTTTAAATCCTTTTCTTCCAAAAAGATGAACAAATCCTATTTTGAGGTATTTGAAGGAGGTGTAAGCCTCAATCCGGATGGAAAAGCATTTTTCGTTCCGGAATACCTTGAATATCTGGATAGCGATAAAATTAAATATAAAGGCCGGTTACAGACCCGTCTGAATGCCACGCAGCTGGAAGCACATCGATTTGCTAATACTTTAATAGAAAAATTATGATCACTTGGGTACTTTATGATATTAAGAACAATGCTGCACGCAGTCAGGTCTCCAAAGCCTGTAAACATGCCGGCCTATATAGAGTACAATATTCTTGTTTTTTAGGAACTTTAAATGCCAATGAAAAAGACAGTCTCGAGTTACAAATTGAAAAAGTAATCAACGAAGAGACCGATAAGGTTTACTTGTTTCGGATGAACAAAGAACAATTAAATGATTGCAGTATGCTGGGGCAGGCTTTTGATGAAAAGCTTGTAACAGATGAAGTAAAAGCTTTGTTTTTTTAATGACCAGTTTTTATCCATCTCAGGTTATAGAATATTTGTATTGTCCGCGATACACCTACTTTGAATATGTACTGCGTATTCCTCAAAATGAAGAGAAATACCACAAAGTGCAACGCGGTCGTGAAGTGCATGATGAGAAGTTAGAGCAAAACAAGAACTATTTACGTAAAAAAATAGGGGTACAGCAAAAATGGATTGACCATTATATGGGGAGTCCTCAACTTAGAGGTAAGGTAGATGAAGTCCTATTGCTGGAAGATGGGAGTTACGCTCCGTTGGATTATAAGTTTGCGGTGTGGAAAGAAAGGGTGTTTGAAACTTATAAACAACAGCTTTACTGCTACGCATTATTGATTGAAGAAATTTTTGGAGCCAAGGTCAATAAGGGCTTTTTGGTTTATACACGTAGCAAGCATAAATTAGTAGAAATACCTATTGACGAAGATTCAAAAAATGAGGTGTTGGAAAGCACCGGCAAGATGCTTGAAATCATAGAAAAGAATAAATTCCCCAAAGCGACGACATATAAAAAAAGATGTTTAAATTGTACCTACAGAAATATCTGCATAAAGTAGGTTTTCCGGGTAACAATTTATTATAATAACGACTAAAATAAGCATCTATGTCAGGCTATTGTGGACTTCAGCAATACGGAACTGTATTGAAAATGACTATAAAAGCGTTCTTTGACATATTGAAAATTAAGAAAGTAAAAGTTGAAGAATTAAGCTTAAGCATTATAGACAGTAAACATCTGGAGGTTATCAACTTCCAGATGCATCCAATTAGAAACTAGGATTGAAACTCAAGTACGTCACTTCGTTTTGCCTTGCGTAAGGTCTTCCAGATGCATCCAATTAGAAACTAGGATTGAAACGCGAGCGCGTTTGTAGTTTCAAATTCCGGCTTAGGTCTTCCAGATGCATCCAATTAGAAACTAGGATTGAAACAAAATAAAAAAGCCCAGAGCGGCAACTCCGGGCATACTTCCAGATGCATCCAATTAGAAACTAGGATTGAAACTTGAGCCTAATCAAGATGCGCCTGAACCTTCAGAACCTTCCAGATGCATCCAATTAGAAACTAGGATTGAAACCCGATTATGACCGCAAGATCTTGGTGCCCCGGTATGCTTCCAGATGCATCCAATTAGAAACTAGGATTGAAACCGTCCATCCCAATCACAGCTGCCTGGCGTGAAGCATCTTCCAGATGCATCCAATTAGAAACTAGGATTGAAACCGGCCGTGCTCAACTTTCAAAAGCACTTTTATGCCTTCTTCCAGATGCATCCAATTAGAAACTAGGATTGAAACGATCATCCTTGCGGAATGGGCGATGTTTCATTGGCTCTTCCAGATGCATCCAATTAGAAACTAGGATTGAAACGATTCAGCAATCAATAGCATCGATGTAACCTTACGTCTTCCAGATGCATCCAATTAGAAACTAGGATTGAAACAATACCGCATTTGCATCAATTATTTTAACCAATCGCCTTCCAGATGCATCCAATTAGAAACTAGGATTGAAACTCGCGGAACCTTGCGTTATGCCGTTTTTTCTAAAGCTTCCAGATGCATCCAATTAGAAACTAGGATTGAAACTAGGGTCTGCATATTGCGAGGTTGCTCCTGTGTTTTCTTCCAGATGCATCCAATTAGAAACTAGGATTGAAACTAAAATTGTTTTCGTCAAACTCATCAACGCTGGCCCTTCCAGATGCATCCAATTAGAAACTAGGATTGAAACTTGGACGACCTGAAGGCGGGTCTACCAAACTATGGCTTCCAGATGCATCCAATTAGAAACTAGGATTGAAACAAGCTTCCTGCTTATTTTAGACTGCGTTCTAATGTACTTCCAGATGCATCCAATTAGAAACTAGGATTGAAACGGCAGACCGTTGAGTATAAAGAGGTCAAAAAATACTCCTTCCAGATGCATCCAATTAGAAACTAGGATTGAAACCTCGAGGAACTCCAACGGGTAGACACGCGAAAAGAAACTTCCAGATGCATCCAATTAGAAACTAGGATTGAAACAGGCTAGAAGCCTCATTTTGAACGTTTAAACCTTACTTCCAGATGCATCCAATTAGAAACTAGGATTGAAACGAATGGGAGGGTAGAACCCTGCAGTATTATTTAAGCTTCCAGATGCATCCAATTAGAAACTAGGATTGAAACAAGAACAGGGCTTTAGCAAGGAGGATGGTACTGAATCTTCCAGATGCATCCAATTAGAAACTAGGATTGAAACTCAATGATTATGCACTGGCTTTTTTTGAAAATACTGCTTCCAGATGCATCCAATTAGAAACTAGGATTGAAACGCTTGATTTTCATAGTAGAAAAGCAAGGGCCTAAAATCTTCCAGATGCATCCAATTAGAAACTAGGATTGAAACGGTGTCATTTGTACTATAATATATACAATGTAAATTCTTCCAGATGCATCCAATTAGAAACTAGGATTGAAACAAGGAACGAAGCTTAACAGAAGCTGATATTTCGGAACTTCCAGATGCATCCAATTAGAAACTAGGATTGAAACAAATCCATAAGCGTTTTATCGGGTTCGTCCGTGTTTCTTCCAGATGCATCCAATTAGAAACTAGGATTGAAACAAGCCTCTAATTGAGTGTTAACACTTGTTATTCCTCTTCCAGATGCATCCAATTAGAAACTAGGATTGAAACATTCAGAATATTTTCCAACACCGGCACCGGTTATAGCTTCCAGATGCATCCAATTAGAAACTAGGATTGAAACTCATTTTATTTGTTTTAGGTCGCCCAGCGCACAACACTTCCAGATGCATCCAATTAGAAACTAGGATTGAAACAGCCTTCCTTTTGAGCGGCTGCATTGGTCCCAATTTCTTCCAGATGCATCCAATTAGAAACTAGGATTGAAACGTTCTACTAAATAGTCGTTAATCTCAGATTCAGAAGCTTCCAGATGCATCCAATTAGAAACTAGGATTGAAACTTGGGGGTGCGGGGGAAAATAAAAAAAAGAGTATCCTTCCAGATGCATCCAATTAGAAACTAGGATTGAAACTTCCGGCGCTTTGGTTGATCGGTATAGTTCTTACCCTTCCAGATGCATCCAATTAGAAACTAGGATTGAAACGAGTATCTCGCAAAATGTAGATGTCATTCTGCTTGTCTTCCAGATGCATCCAATTAGAAACTAGGATTGAAACATGTGCTACAACGGCTTGGGTGTATGGCGTGAGCATCTTCCAGATGCATCCAATTAGAAACTAGGATTGAAACAGTATTGAAAACGCTAATACTTTTGATATAAGAATACTTCCAGATGCATCCAATTAGAAACTAGGATTGAAACACTGCTTATTCGTTCCCGATTGAGCGCTGTAAAACTTCTTCCAGATGCATCCAATTAGAAACTAGGATTGAAACATAGAATATTTGAAGGAATAGCTGAAGATGGCGAGACTTCCAGATGCATCCAATTAGAAACTAGGATTGAAACCTTACCTATTCCTAAAGAGGGACAGCCGAACTTAGCTTCCAGATGCATCCAATTAGAAACTAGGATTGAAACAAGTCACCTAGTACTGCTGAATTTCCCGGAGCAACACTTCCAGATGCATCCAATTAGAAACTAGGATTGAAACAGGATCTATTAGCTTCTGAATCTGTTGCAAAAGTTATCTTCCAGATGCATCCAATTAGAAACTAGGATTGAAACAGCGAGGTAAAAGAACAGCGACATCGTATTCAAGCTCTTCCAGATGCATCCAATTAGAAACTAGGATTGAAACCAACCTGGTAAAGCGAAGTGCTGCAAAAGGCATTCGCTTCCAGATGCATCCAATTAGAAACTAGGATTGAAACAAAACGAAGTACCAAAAAGACACTTCAGAGCGCGTAAACTTCCAGATGCATCCAATTAGAAACTAGGATTGAAACAAATCTAACACTGCATAAGCTCCGGCGCCTAAAGCTCTTCCAGATGCATCCAATTAGAAACTAGGATTGAAACATGATTGCGATGCGGTAGTGACCAACTACGGAGACAGCTTCCAGATGCATCCAATTAGAAACTAGGATTGAAACATTGATATTCAAAATTGGGATGAAGAACTTGAGGAACTTCCAGATGCATCCAATTAGAAACTAGGATTGAAACCTAATGTAGTTGCAGTTTCGCCACTTCCGTAGATATCTTCCAGATGCATCCAATTAGAAACTAGGATTGAAACATTAATTGTTTCACTTTATCTTGAATGGCGTACAACCTTCCAGATGCATCCAATTAGAAACTAGGATTGAAACAGTTCTTCTTAAGCACTGTCATTGGTTAACAGTTAATCTTCCAGATGCATCCAATTAGAAACTAGGATTGAAACTGTGGGGGGATTCTATTTTCTCACCACCACTAGTCAACTTCCAGATGCATCCAATTAGAAACTAGGATTGAAACTGAGTACGGGGCTTTTGAATTTGTGGGACATATTACTTCCAGATGCATCCAATTAGAAACTAGGATTGAAACAGGCTCTTGAAGAAGGTGCTCAGCCTCAATTCTTAGCTTCCAGATGCATCCAATTAGAAACTAGGATTGAAACAGAAACCCTGTGATTTCTGTTGTGAATGAATCGATCTTCCAGATGCATCCAATTAGAAACTAGGATTGAAACAAACTTAAGGATTCATCGGGAAATGTGCTGTCAGCTCTTCCAGATGCATCCAATTAGAAACTAGGATTGAAACTCCGGTACGCCGTTCTTGTAGGGTAGGCGCTCATAAGCTTCCAGATGCATCCAATTAGAAACTAGGATTGAAACAGAAGTTCACGACCTCATACCAATATTGCATGGCTGTCTTCCAGATGCATCCAATTAGAAACTAGGATTGAAACACCTGACCTGCAACAGCTGTGTTTCTTAACACAAGCCTTCCAGATGCATCCAATTAGAAACTAGGATTGAAACAAGTGATCTAGGATGTAGTTGGTGGTTTCGGTCTTTCTTCCAGATGCATCCAATTAGAAACTAGGATTGAAACAGACGATCTCCTACAATTGCAGGGTCCCAAAACTTTCTTCCAGATGCATCCAATTAGAAACTAGGATTGAAACTTGATGAGCGAGAGTAGAGATGTTACAATTGATGAATCTTCCAGATGCATCCAATTAGAAACTAGGATTGAAACTCGCCAACACTTGGAGTATCATCTTCTTCCAGTTCTCTTCCAGATGCATCCAATTAGAAACTAGGATTGAAACGGAAAACCAATCACCACAATTATTGAAGGCGTTTGTCTTCCAGATGCATCCAATTAGAAACTAGGATTGAAACTCGGCCACGTTGCGACTAACCTCACGGTATTTTTCACTTCCAGATGCATCCAATTAGAAACTAGGATTGAAACATGCCACCAACAAAATGATCATTTCAGACCTTGTGTCTTCCAGATGCATCCAATTAGAAACTAGGATTGAAACTCGAGATCATCAATAAAGTTGCAAAATATGACAAACTTCCAGATGCATCCAATTAGAAACTAGGATTGAAACGATCATGCTACTTGTTATGGGTTTACGAAATGTAAACTTCCAGATGCATCCAATTAGAAACTAGGATTGAAACAAGGTCTAGAAATTCCTAGCCACTTAGACAGCATTCTTCCAGATGCATCCAATTAGAAACTAGGATTGAAACCAGCTACATTTACCAGTTTATCATGCTGGAGCTTATCTTCCAGATGCATCCAATTAGAAACTAGGATTGAAACATTAGACCTAATGTGGTACGTGCAAAAAAACAACGTCTTCCAGATGCATCCAATTAGAAACTAGGATTGAAACCTATCGACCTCGGCGATAAATTTAGCTTTGATCAAACTTCCAGATGCATCCAATTAGAAACTAGGATTGAAACAAAGATTCTGTTAAGCTAGGAATGATACCAGAATCCTTCCAGATGCATCCAATTAGAAACTAGGATTGAAACAGCCTAGAGGAAACTCAAAATTTATTCAGACAGACAGCTTCCAGATGCATCCAATTAGAAACTAGGATTGAAACACGACTTTAAGTTGGCGCATTAGCCGTTCTAATTCTCTTCCAGATGCATCCAATTAGAAACTAGGATTGAAACCAAGCTTATGGAAATAAGAAAATGTACGGCCACTCGTCTTCCAGATGCATCCAATTAGAAACTAGGATTGAAACTTTCCTAAGTTCTGGAGTTACGCAATGAAATGTGTAACTTCCAGATGCATCCAATTAGAAACTAGGATTGAAACCTTCTTCTCAAGCGTTTGTAATTCCTGTAATTGACACTTCCAGATGCATCCAATTAGAAACTAGGATTGAAACATTGTTGGTAACTAGTATTAACCTCCATTTAAAAATTCTTCCAGATGCATCCAATTAGAAACTAGGATTGAAACAAAGCTTCGGTAGCTCAATTGGTAGAGCGCTGGTCTCCTTCCAGATGCATCCAATTAGAAACTAGGATTGAAACTGATGAATGAATATTTTGAGATAATGCCTAAGTCTCCTTCCAGATGCATCCAATTAGAAACTAGGATTGAAACACCGCTGAAGTGATATAATCATACCATTCGACATTCTTCCAGATGCATCCAATTAGAAACTAGGATTGAAACTCTTCCTAGATTGGAAGCCATATATGACGAGAAACTTCCAGATGCATCCAATTAGAAACTAGGATTGAAACACGGCTTTGAGTTGGCGCATTAGCCGTTCTAATTCTTCTTCCAGATGCATCCAATTAGAAACTAGGATTGAAACAGTGTAAAACCTGTTATTATGGACGGTGTAGACGTCTTCCAGATGCATCCAATTAGAAACTAGGATTGAAACTAGTTGTCAAAACGCTCTGAAAAGTCATTTTCAACTTCCAGATGCATCCAATTAGAAACTAGGATTGAAACGGTCTGGGGTTCCGTACCCCGGAAGCGGATTAACTCTTCCAGATGCATCCAATTAGAAACTAGGATTGAAACCCGGTGCGACTGATTCAGAGTTTCAGTTATTGGTCTTCCAGATGCATCCAATTAGAAACTAGGATTGAAACGAGTGATTTATTAGAGGTTTCAAGTGGGGAATTTGAACTTCCAGATGCATCCAATTAGAAACTAGGATTGAAACTAGATAAAAGATGCGAGAAAGAAAATGCGATTGCTCTTCCAGATGCATCCAATTAGAAACTAGGATTGAAACGATGGACCTATAACCGTTTCGGGTGGTGCGTCTAGTCTTCCAGATGCATCCAATTAGAAACTAGGATTGAAACTGGCCGGTGATAAAGAACTGGCAAAAAACAGCGTGCGCTTCCAGATGCATCCAATTAGAAACTAGGATTGAAACAAGGTTAATTATTATTCTATTTCTGCGACATCAAACCTTCCAGATGCATCCAATTAGAAACTAGGATTGAAACAATCATACTTTACAAGCTCAGCACGTGTAACAATCACTTCCAGATGCATCCAATTAGAAACTAGGATTGAAACACAGCAAATGAAATGCGTTTAACTGAAACGCTTAATTCTTCCAGATGCATCCAATTAGAAACTAGGATTGAAACGGGCTAAAGTTTACGATTACAACGAGAAAGCAAAAGCTTCCAGATGCATCCAATTAGAAACTAGGATTGAAACACCGAAATTGAGGAAAAACAAGATATAAGACAAATTCTTCCAGATGCATCCAATTAGAAACTAGGATTGAAACACGCTTGCTGTTGTAGTTGTCGGCTCTGTAATGTACTTCCAGATGCATCCAATTAGAAACTAGGATTGAAACAGACGATCAATTATTAAACCCTCATCATCATTCACTAACTTCCAGATGCATCCAATTAGAAACTAGGATTGAAACTCAGCCTTCTTTTTTGCGCCTGTGGTAACTGTGGTTCTTCCAGATGCATCCAATTAGAAACTAGGATTGAAACCCATTTGCCGTTTACTTTAACGGTTGGGGCTATGTAGTCTTCCAGATGCATCCAATTAGAAACTAGGATTGAAACGGATTATGGGTTGAAGAGAACAAAGACATCTTGAAACAATCTTCCAGATGCATCCAATTAGAAACTAGGATTGAAACTCAATACCAAAACCTCTCACCATTTCTTGAAGCTTCTTCCAGATGCATCCAATTAGAAACTAGGATTGAAACCCGTTATGCTTAATTGATTTTGAGTAAACGCCCTCCCTTCCAGATGCATCCAATTAGAAACTAGGATTGAAACACCTTTGGTGATGCATACCGTACAGAAGAGCAGCAGCTTCCAGATGCATCCAATTAGAAACTAGGATTGAAACCGGCAATTTTTTCTTGATCAATTAAAGCAGCCTCATCTTCCAGATGCATCCAATTAGAAACTAGGATTGAAACAAACCTCATCATTCGCATTAAATGAATAATCGCGGCTTCCAGATGCATCCAATTAGAAACTAGGATTGAAACAATACATCATAATCATCTTCATATAAAGGGTACATCTTCCAGATGCATCCAATTAGAAACTAGGATTGAAACACCTAAACAACATATCGCCCCTTGAGTTCTTGAGACCTTCCAGATGCATCCAATTAGAAACTAGGATTGAAACGCCGTGCGCTGAAGTTGTCATAATCATTATAGATCCTTCCAGATCCATCCAATTAGAAACTAGGATTGAAACGTGAGTTCATTAACCCAGTTATTAAAAGCTCTTAAAACTTCCAGATGCATCCAATTAAAAACTAGGATTGAAACAAGCCCTCAGACCTTTTAAAACAGACTGAAAAACGACTTCCAGATGCATCCAATTAGAAGCTAGGATTGAAACCCGTAATGATAAAATCAAAAAGCATCAAGAGCAATTCTTCCAGATGCATCCAATTAGAAACTAGGATTGAAACAAGCCCTTACCCTGAGGAGCAACAGGCTTTTCTGCTTCCAGACCCATCCAATTAGAAATCAAGATTTAAATTACCGTCCTTATCCTATCAGTGTTCATGTAAATCTTTCAATTTTAACCAATAAAAATTATAGATAATTTTTGATTTAGTCCATTACTCTCGCAGACGGTAAACGAAGGGTATTAGTCAGGAAATAGCTGTAACTGCTAACTCGAACAGCGCCGGGATAAGTACCCTGAAAAATAAAGAGGCTTTCCTGAGTAATCAGGCAGCCTCTTCTAGTTTTACAATTCGTAAATAAGAATAAATATTTAAAAAGTATTTGTTTTCCTTTAGAGTGAATACTATTGCCCCACCAATTGAATTCAAATGGAGATTCTCTGATTCGCTAAATCATCTGATAATTTTTAAATTAGAAATTGGCCGTTTAGGTGTTTTACTTTTGGATTGCAAAACTTCTTGAAGTTTGTTCATATCCTCTTCTACTTTTTTGTCTAAAACACGGGCATAGATCTGTGTAGTTGCTATTTTGGTATGTCCTAAAAGCTTAGAAACGGTTTCTATGGGCATTCCATTACTCAGTGTCACCGTTGTAGCAAACGTATGACGTGCCATATGGAACGTCAGATTCTTGGTAAGTCCACAAGCCTCCGCAATTTCTTTTAAATATAAATTGGCGCGCTCATTGGTTATAGGTGGGAATAAAGTACCTGAAACTTCTGTTAATGGATGCTCCCTATACTTTTCAATAAGCCTAAGAGCCGTAGGCATTAAAGGTACTTTTACACGGGTATTTGTTTTCTGTCTATTCGTGACAATCCATTTTTTATCGTCTTCACCCTTCCAGATATTATTAGGTGTTAGCTTGTTTAAATCCGCATAACTGATTCCGGTATAACAACTAAACAAAAATAGATCACGAACACGCTCTAAACGTTCTAGTGGAAATTCATAGGTAGCCAAATTAGACAATTCGTGTTCAGAGAGGAATTCACGATCTGTTTTTTCAAAGGTCGTTTTCCAGCGTCTAAACGGATCCTTGTCCAGCCACTCTAAATGATAAGCGAGTCGAATCATTTTGCGTAGCCGCTGAATGTGTTTCATCACCGTATTGTGACTCATAGCTCTTGGATGCCCTTTAGGATAGTATTGCACCAAAAAGCTCTCAAAATCGCAAATAAACTTATAATCCAATCGCGAAAGAAAGATATCCTCAAGCTTATTTGATTTTAAGAATTTGAGAACATAGTTTTCCGTAATTTGAAAATTCCGAATAGTGCCCTTAGCAAGTGTGCCCTTGATTTTCTCACTGTGATAATCGATCAATTGAACAAGTGTTTTAGTGCTTTTATCATCCCCCATAAAATAATCCTTGATCATTTGAGCCGTTAGCACCTTATCTGCTGCTTTCAGCTCCATATAGCTTTGATACAATTGAGATTTGGTCAGATCAAGATATTGATTCAGTTGTTTAGCCATAACCGAGTTACCAAGAACCCGTTTACTTTGACTATCCCATAATTCTAGAGGAACATTTCGTTTGAGACTAATGCTTAATCTCTTTTGATCCATGGTGATTCGTGCATAAATAAGCACTTCTCCATTTTTGTTTTTGCGTGTATCAGCCCAAAACTGAATTGAAAAGGTTTTTGAAGTTCGCATAGCTTTTGATTTAAATTAAACTTGATTGTTACGAAAGTCAAATCCAATCCCATCAAAACTCGTAA
>Ga0208180_1000953_pt1 | contig 20252 bp, 31 predicted proteins | sample MalvireepMed_s16_FD_184241 | JGI IMG/M metagenome (GOLD analysis project Ga0208180, IMG submission 184241) | Marine viral communities from the Global Malaspina Expedition - Malaspina viral metaG DeepMed_s16 (SPAdes) (version 2) | ecosystem: Environmental > Aquatic > Marine > Oceanic | place...
AAACTAAACTATCTATGTAGTATGTTTGATCAGATAATGAATAAAGATCGTGATCCTGGTGGATCAATAACATTCTATAGTAATAAAACTGCTATTATTGGTACAGTTTTACAAGGATCTGAACTTGAGATGACTCTAGAAGCACACGATGGTATGTATCATGTCACCTTTGGTGACTCAACATTCACTGCATCTGATGTAATCGAGGCTAGGGTAGAGGTAGCAGATGTATTAAGAACAGATGGCTATGAAGAAGATACTATAGATATGGTAAAGAATACTATAGAAGAATACTGGGTAGAGCCAGAAATATTCGAAAGAATATTGGAAAGTAAACTATGCTAACACCTGATGAAATAAGAATGTTACTAATGACCCTCGAAGACTTCGAGGCTGGGGTATTGAACAGTGAATTGCTTGCAGAAATTGCTACGATTAGGGATAAGCTGCGGCACATGATACGAATGATGGAGACAGGCTAATGAAAAAGTATGAGTTTACAATAGAAGATCTCAACTGTTATACTATAACTTTAGAAGTTGAGCCTAATGATGATCCTAATGTGGAAGAGGATGCAGCATGGGATGCGTTTAATAATTTAGAAGACGGTTGGTATGATCATCCTACCCGTGTTGATGCAGAGGGTGGATGTAATGTAGATATACAAATGTATGGACCCATAAAGGAAACTAAAGATGACTAAAGTAGGTGTAGATTCAGGATTAATTTGGATTGGCGACCCCTGTTATATTATGGGTGATGATGCCAGTGATAGAGTCAACAATTGGCAAGAGTTTTGTAGTAATATTAAAGATCATGATAATATATCCGAGCCATTAGGTGAGGGTATAGGTACATTAGTATCTTCGGGCTATGGTGATGGTTGCTATAGCGTAAACTATAAACTGCATAATAATAGAGTAGCTAGTATAACTGTAACTTTTATAGATAGCATGGAAAGCGATGGTAACTGGTATGAATAATAAAGAATTCGATGATATAATGGAAGAAGAACCATGTTCTACTTGTGGTTGTGAAGAGTCAGGCTGTCATGAAATAGGCTGTCTCTCTGAAGATTGGGAAGATTTTATACCTGAAGAAGAGGACGGTGAATAATGACACTAGTATGCAGTGAATGTGGTAGTACTGAAATAGTAGAGTTCCGTTTAGCAGGATACGATCCCAATAAAGCAACAGAATATGATTATGATGTGCCTGTTAGGGGTGGTATAGACTATCCTTTAGAATATAGTTATTGCTATGATTGTGATACGGAACATGTAGATTTTATAAATGAGGATGACTATGAATAAGATGCAACAACATATAGTGGGGGCAGCACTTGAGTATCTCATGTCTCAAGATGGCAAGGATCGTAAAGATAGGGATGAGATGCGAGTCTTATCTAATAGAATACTTGATGTCCTTGCTTGCTTCGATGATGATATAACTTGGGGTGAGACTGAGCACATAGATATGATAGATACTGGTATGAAACGACTACACAGAGAACTTTATCGTAAGATAGTATGGAGATAACTAAGATGGCAAAGATAATGGTATTGAATGATGGTCGATGTTGGTCTGATTATACTGGGTGTAATATTATTACCTTAGATAATGAGGCATATGAACAGCTTATAAATGATGGTAAGTTTTCTTGTAATATACCTATCAAAGAACAACAACAACTAAACGAACAAGACACAGACTGGGAATCAGTATGCTCCTTGTTCTACCATGCATGTGGTGGGCTGCATGGATGTGGTGATGTAGACTGGGTTGATGACTTAGTTAATCACTATCAATCCTACTTTGAGGAGGAGGATGAAGATGAATCGCTCGACGAATAAGTTTCATTGCAACTTAAGACACCCTACGAAGTCAACTTCTTATGGTGAAATAAGCTGTACGTTTCAATGTTCTACAGAAAAGAAAGAGCTTGCAAATAAAGCCATTGAATGGTGTATAAAAAAGTTTGGACTCTCTGATATAGAAGATCTAAAGATATTAGTTAAGGTTGAAACTCTAGATGATTGCTGGGGATACTGTGAACAAGAAATACCAGACTCAAATAGTTATATAATCGGGGTGGAACAGACCCAGAAACTTAGGGATTTTATAATGACAATCGTTCATGAAATGATACACCTTAAGCAATATATAACTAATGAATGGGAGGGTGATGGCGAAGAAGAGGCAATAGAACTAGAGTCTAAACTAACAGATGAACTCTGGAAAGAAGGTATACTATGATAAGTCGATGTGTTGATTGTGGTAGCACAGACCTACACCAAGGGTATGATATAATGATACCTCTTAACAAAGAGCCACTAGAGTTATTGGATTTCCTTGATGGTGAATACAATGATTTTATATGGTGTTGTAATTGTGAAGATGAGTGTCAAGGAATTGAGGAGGTAGATCAGGAATGAAAGGCGTAAAGAAGTGGGGGATTAAAGTACGTGGCAAGTGGTGGACTATGAATAATAAACGCAAGGATGCTGTTTATTATAAGAAGTCTGATGCAGAAAAAGATGCAACTGAGTGGAATGCAATGCGTGAAAGGGGTGACAATCCCTATACTGTAGAGGAGTATACAGAATGAAAGAAAGAATACTGCAAGTGATGGCAGATATAGATGCCAACAAGTTGATCGAGTTGATTGAGGATGACATTGAAGATATGGCTACCTTAGCTACCGATGCTGAGATAACTAGACAGTTCGAGACAATACAAAAGGAACTCGAAGGTAATCTTAAGTCCTTCATCGGAGAATATATAGATGCATTACTTTATAAGATGGTTAAAGATGGAGAATTGGAGGTTACATATGATAGACGAAATACTTTATGATGAAGATATAGTAGATTATATTAATGAAAGGCTAGACTATTCCGTTGATGATACAGGTATAGGCTACTATGAATATGGCGATGGAAAATATATTGATAAATATGTTGAAATGCTCTTGACAGAAGAAGATATTATGATACAGTATAGAACAGATAAAGAACAATCAATACCTACCTTGTTACATGGTACTAAGATCGGACAAGATGAGGTTGGTAGTGATTACGAGGCTGATTGGACTGCTGAACTAAGTATTGTTAGATGGAATCCAGAGAATAAAACCTTGGATGCAACATACGAAATAACTAGAGAATAAAATGAAGTTATTATATTGGTCTAGAATATATATTATAATAGGATCTGATCTTTTACGTACAGCTATTTGTTAAAGGAGAATAGTATGGATATATCATACACATGTTTAGAAACTATGCTTAAGTTAGGCATGATTCTTGACTTCACAGACGACGGATTCGTCTATCGTGAAGATTCTGGCTGGGTACCAGCTAGTGATGTCATTGAATTCTACTTAGGTATGGAGGATTATGAGCTCGAAAAAGCCAAGGAAAAGATACAAGACTCCGTTGAAAGACGAGCAAGATATCAAGAAACCAAAGAAACCCAAGCGTTTACCTAAGAGTAAACTAAAGGATGATCTTAAATGTTGGGATCACTCTGATTGGGAGAAATATAGTGACGAACAATAGGAGATATTATGTCACACGAAATGTATAAGGATGATCATGCAGTATATGTTGGTGAAGCTGCATGGCATGGACTGGGAACAGTCGTAGAAGAAGCACCAACAACTTTAGATGCTTTGCGTCTTGCTAAGATGGACTTTGATGTAGTACTTAGTGAACCACTAATTGCTAAGTATGAAGAAGAATATCTAACTAATCCTAGTAAGTTCTATGCTACAGTACGCACTGATACTGAAGAAGTACTAGGTGTAGTGAATAAGAACTATAAGATTGTACAGAACAGTGAACTGTTTGACATTGCTGGCTCAGTACCTGGACTACAGGTGGAGACAGCAGGTACACTGTTCAATGGAGCACAGTCATATGTCCTTATGAAGGATAGTGAGTGGCAAGTTGCTTCTCAAGCAGGAAACGATGAGATGCATGAGTATCTCTGCCTAATGAACAGTCACAATGGTACGTTGAGTCTATCAGCACTACCTACCTCAGTCAGGGTTGTATGTAACAACACACTAAGTTGGGCAATCACTGAAGGATCACAGCGTATGATTAAGCTACGTCACAAGGGTGACATGGAAGATAAGATCGTAGGACTTAAGGAAGCACTCGATGAATGGAAGAACCACAAGGCGAAGTTCCGTTCAGCAGTACAGACCTTGGGTACTAAGAGATGGAGTGCTGAAGAGATTCAATCCTTCTGGATGGAATGCTATCAGATGTTTGAAGGTGAAGTGCCAACAGCACGGTCATCTTACACACAAGAGGAACATAACTCTAGAAAGAAAGCCATGGCTACTATGCAAGGCTTTACTGAGACCTTTGATAAAGAGGTAACGGAGTTTGGAGGAGATAGTGCATGGCTCGCAGCTAATGCGGTTACGAACTGGCTACAGAATCGAAAGCGTCGCACAACTGAGGCTACTATCAGCAACAAGTTGATCGGTGATGCAGCCAAGAATTCTACCCGTGTTATGCGTCATGCACTAACGCTAGTATAGGACCACGGCCTAGACGGGTTCAAGAGATTAGGGCTTACCTTTAGCACGTAGCCAAGGCATCTCTACTATACTAGCACCCCGTGTTGCGTGCGGTTCACAAGTGTGATAACGAGACGCTACTCACCTGAGCATGTGTGACAAAACTGCGAACCCATTGGTATAGGGTCTAAAATACCCCACTTTACTGACGGTCGTGTGGCTAAAGGGCAGTCCGAGTGGTAGGCGTAACCTACTGACAATCTAATGTTACCTTTCCTCTGAGCCCAAGTCGATCAGCACTTATCTACAGGATTCCAGGTGTAGAGCCTATTGCAAATGTAGATATTTATCTTAACGGGGTCCTGTATTGGTTAACTTCGACACTGTGAATCGACCGCAATCGAAGAGGTAACAACAATCTAACGGAGTAGCACACCTGAGTGTTCAGTTGGGGTCAATTAGCCTCAACGCTCCGACAATCTAATGGGGGGGTAGTAGTAAACGCCATATGTACATTAAGCAGGACGTTTCTATCATGGCACTGCAAAATCTACTACTCCCCGACAATCTATGTATAATGCTGGTATATAATTGGATTAGGCATTATACAGGGAAGTAGTAAAGTGTTTACCGTGGTTACCTAACTAGGATAAATGTAAGGCGGTACTAGGAACTTTACTATTCCCCGACAATCTAAGGGAAGTAACATAGCGTAGTGCTTCAGTTGGGAAGTTCGCCCCAACGCTTCCCGAAAATATAGGAGACATGCATGCCAAAGAAGAAGAAAGAAGTATCGATACAAACAAACGACCAGAACTTTGGCGGTACCTTTAATGCTCACAAGCACTGGAAGAAACTTAGAGATAAGCACAGAAAACATGAGAAGCTTGGTTTAGGTGGACCAAGCAAGCCAGAAATATACTCACCTCATGATGCTGGAAAGGGTGATGCCTCTCGTAACAGAGATGTGCCTGATGAGATATATGATTTGAACTGGGACCTAGCCTTTGGTAAGATAACTAAGGAAGAGCATACTAAAAGAACTAAAAAGTTCTGGGAGCAGTATAATAATGATGTGGGATGAACTTACAGATGAGGGTAGATCAGAGCGTCGTAATGCACAGATATTATATGAGCAGGAGATGCTTGAGTACGGAAAGAATAAGTATTGGAACGAGTACAATAGAGCACCGGATGAGGGGATACCTGAACAAGAGTTATTAGACTCTTCTATTAAAGAACTTCGTGATACTTATCAAGAGTGGATCGATAAAACCTGCGAGTCTTCTAGAACTCCACGCTGGTTGTATCCCCTGTTAGAACTTGGTGCACAAAAGATAGCCGATATAACTATACGCTCTGTCATACGGACATGGTTTTCTAGTAGTTATTGGGGGTATAATTGGACTAGTGATAAGGTTATACCACCCTTAGCCCAGAGTATAGCTACTCAGATAGCACAGGATGCTTGTGATATCATAGCATTTCAGAGAGCTAAAGAAAACAATAGAGACGATTGGTTTAAACAGTCTAAGTTTATTAAGAACTGGACTACGAAGCGTTGCAAAGCCTTTGCTAAGAAAATGAATAAGAATGTAAAGCTACCTGTTAAACATAAGCATGATTTTGGTCATCACATGTTACGGATTGCCGCTGCTTCGAACATTATAATGCTAACAAAGCATAAGATAAAGAGAGGTAAGACTCATCGCAGCTACCTTAGCGTAGAGTTTCATCCTGATGTACTAAAAGAATTACACAATAGGCACCAGTTTCTTCAGGCTTCTACCTTAGTATACAGACCTATGATATGTAAGCCTGAAGACCACACTATAAAACACTCAGGTGGGTATCTTCATACCAATTTAAGGAAGCCTGTTGTACAAAAATATAAATCAAATTTCTTCGGGGATTATGCTAAGATACAGAAGTATTCTAAGCCTTCTCAGAAGGTACTAGACGGACTCAACCTCATGATGAATACTGAGTGGTCTGTGAATGAGAAGGTCTTAGATGTAATGGAAACCCTGTTTACAAACAACACAGGGCTAGCCAACCTACCCTATTATTCCTTCGAAGAATTCATGTATAATGAGGAGTACCCTAAAGGTGGGTCTAAAGAACAACAAGCTATTTGGTGTCAAATTAGAGAAGAAAAATGGGGTAATTGGTACAAGCAAGAACAGAGTAGGGGTCGCATGCTTATACGACTTAACCTAGCCAAAGAACTATTACCTTGGGATTATTTTTACCACGGGTATACTCTAGATTTCAGGGGCAGGGCATACTCTATATGTGAACTGCTTAGTCCCCAGTCCTCTGACTTTGATCGTGGACTTATTATGTTTGCTAATGGTGTAGAGCTTACGCCAAGAGGCAGATGGTGGCAGAAGGTACACCTTGCTAACCTATTTGATCAAGACAAACTACCCTTTGAAGATAGAGTGAAGTGGGTTGATGATAACTGGAAGATGATAGAAGATATTGCAGAGGATCCTTATGAACATAGGGAATGGATTGATGATTCTGTTAAAAAGAATAAGTCTTTCCAAAGACTAGCTTCTATCTTTGATATTACTAGAGATGATAACCTTACATTCATTCCAGTACAGATAGATGGCAAGTGTAATGGTAATCAACACTGGTCTGCCATAGTAGGAGACACAGAGATTGCTGAACTGACAGGCATTATTCCATCCAAGGAACCACACGACTTATATCAGTATGTGGCTGATAAGACAACAGAGTATTGTACAAAGACTAAAGATTCTAGTGGGTGGTTTAAAGAGTTCTTAAAACATTGGGATAATATTATTGATCGCAAAGTTACTAAGAGACCTACTATGTGTGAACCCTATGGAATTACTTTCTATGGCATACAAAGATATCTTAAAGAAGAAGGGCATCTTGACTGGGTGTCTAAAGAAAAACTTGGTGGAGCTATTGTTGAATTAGCTAGAGCTATTAAAGCTAGCTTAGATAATTCTCTAAGTGGACCCAACATGGGTAAGCAATATCTTAAAGATGTAATAGAGATAGCCAATGATTTAAATAAGCACGTAGAGTGGACTACACCTAGCGGTTTTAAGGTAGTTCATTATTATAACAAACAACAAAAACGTAGGTCCCTCGCATCTTTGTTTAACCGCAAGGAACTTACTTTTTATGTAAAGACTAATGATGTTAATCCTAGAGAAGCTATGCAAGCTATTAGCCCAAACTTTATACACAGTATAGATGCGGCTCATATGTTTTTAACACTTGCTCGTATAACTTTCTATGGTATTACATCTGTTAGTATGATACACGATTCATATGGATGTCATGCTAACTTTGTAGATCTCATGCGCAATTGTTTGAGAGAAGAATTTTTAGAGATACATTCTGAAAATTTATTAGAAAAATTTAAGAAGGAAGTAGAGAATCAGTTAGGAGTTATTCTACCTGATCCTCCTGAACGAGGAAAATTAGAACTTGAAAGGGTTCTAGAATCAGATTATTTTTTTGCATAGGAGTTTACATGTGACTCACTTAATAGTAACCAATGAAGGAGATATGGAATATAGTTTAGCATATACATTTAGGCTTGCAGATACAAAAAGTAGCTGTAAGAAACTAGAGATTACATTTTCAACCGAGGGTTTAATGACTATCTTTCTCAGAAATCTTTTCGAAGATTTTATAGAGAACGGTATACCAAGCGACAATGGTTTAGATTTATGTATGTATGTACCCAAAGAAAAGGATAAGTAATGACAAAAGTATTAGTGATAGGAGACTTACACCTACCTGCAGAACGAGAGGATTATCTTAATTTCTGTAGAGGTTTAAGGAAAAAATATAAAACAACTGAGACTGTATTTATCGGCGATGTTTTAGATCACCATGCTATATCTTTCCACCAGAAACATCCTGATGCTGACTCAGCAGTAGCTGAGTATCACAGGTCGATGGAAAAGATGAAGGCATGGAAGAAAGCATTCCCCAAAGCTAGGGTTTGCATAGGAAATCATGATGAACGTATTCATAGACTTAGTTCAAGTGCAGGTATTCCTGCCATGTATCTAAAGGAATATAAAGATATCTTTAATACTCCTGGATGGGAGTGGGCTTATGAGTGGGTGATTGATGAGGTGGCTTACATACACGGAACTGGTGCCTCATCTGGCTTAGTTCCCTCGTTTAATGCAGCCAAGATTAGAGTACAGAGTACTGTATCTGGTCATGTTCATTCAGCTGCTAGTATTTGCTGGATGGTAGGTCCTAATAAAGATAAAATATTTGGATTTAATGTACCATGTGGGGTTGACAAAGACCACACTTTGATGTATTATGGTAAGAACTTTCTTAAGAAGCCAGTCAACGGGGCTGGTGTTATAATAAATGGACATCCGTATATGGAGATAATGTGATGCCAGAAACAGAAGATAGAGTATGGGTTCCTCTTGATGAACTCGAAAAATATTTGCAAGGCATTTCTACTACCCTGATGGGTATCATAGGTAATGTTGATGCAACAATAGAGAAAATGAAAGAATCAGTTGAAGAACAAAAAGGAGAAACTAATGATGACAACTAAAATTCCAGCATTTACTACAGAAACAATGGACGTTGTATGGTCACACCTACACGCACCCGATGATAAGTTTGGTGCCGACTCGTCCAACCACAATATCACAATCCTTGTTGATGCACAGCTTCAGAAGAAGCTTGACAAGCTAGTTAAAGAAAGCGGTGCAACAAAGATTAATGGTATGAGAGAAAATGATGAAGGTCAAACTTTACTTAAAGTGAAGTCAAAGACATTCGTTAAGAAAAATGTAACTGCATTTCCTTGTAGAGATGCCAGTGCAAACCAAACAAGCATTACTCCCTATGGTGGAGACAAAGTTCGTTTGCGTATTGCACCTGCTCTTCTTACTCGTGACAATTCTATGAGTTTATATCTTAATGGTTGTCAGATTATTGAGAAGAATGATAATGCTAGCGATAACACTGGTGGATTCGAAGCTACAGATGGCTTTGTTGATACCACGCCTGTTATGGCAGAAAGTACAGATGACGATCTTCCTATCTGATGCCAGAGTGGAAGTTTCCGATTAGTCCAATAGCAGCGAGTAGACCCCGTATTTCTAAACACGGGGCTTACTTCGCTGGACCCTATAAGCAATTTAGAAAAGATATGATTGAGTTGGTTGAGGAAATCTTGGGAGAATGGGAACCTCTTGAGGGACCTCTTAAGGTAGACTTAGAACTATATGTTACTCAACCTAAGAAAACTAAACTATCTGCACCTAAGGCTGACATTGATAATTATCTTAAATCTATTTTTGATTGTATGAATAAAAGATTGTGGGTTGATGACACACAAATCATAGAAACTTATGCCGTCAAACAATGGACTAAGAAAGGTGAGGATGGTTACTTTATAATAGGGGTTGATAAACTTTAAGGGGGAATACTAAAATGAAAAAGTTACTAGAAAAATTTTTAGGGGTTTTTACGATCCTAATAATAGGAGGATGTAGTGGAATACAGAAAATGTTTAGCCCACCAACTGGCACAATGGACAAGGCGATTCAAATTATTGATACGCCAGTTAATAGTTGTAGCCCTATGCTTGGCTGGCTTGGCGGTATTTGTACCCTTAGTGGCATGGCTCTGCTTGTGCTTACTGGTGGACGAATGGGATGGAGACCGCTAATTGGGGGAGTTTTATTCGTGGTTTTGAATTATGCGCTAGCAATGTATGCTAGCTGGTTCTTCCTACCCGTGGTGATTGCAACAGGTGCGATCTCATTGGCATGGGCAGGTAAAATAGTTATGGGAATTTATAAGGAGAAAAGTAATGGTAGAAATATTTGATTCAGTAGTTGGAACAGTATGCTATACAGCAGTAGTGTTTATAGCAGGTGCTCTTATTGGTGCCCCAATGTGGAGTTGGATGAAAACTAAGATGCCTTGGAGTAAATAATGGCTCAAGTATCAGAACGAATGCGATGTCCCGCCTGTGCTAACAACGGGCGGGACACCTCGCAAGACAATTTATGTGTATATGAAGATGGTGGCAAGCACTGCTTTGCTTGTGGCTATCATGAAGGTAAAGGTTTTAAAGGAGAAACTATGGAAATAACCAGAGTTCCTAACAAGAAAGCAGGTCTAAAGTTTGTAACCGGAGAACTGTTGCCTCTTAATGATCGTAAGATTACTGAGAAGACAACTAGATTCTACGGTTACCAATCACTCATGAAAAATGGTGATCGTGTTGACATTGCTCCCTTCTATAAAGATGGGAAGATGGTAGCACAGAAACTTAGAGGACCTAACAAAGCTTTCCAATGGAGAGGTGAGGCTGATAAGATATCCCTATGGGGTCAACAGCTATGGAAGAGTGTTAAAGGTAAGCGTTTAGTTATTACTGAAGGCGAGATAGACTGTATGTCTGTAGCCCAGCTATTAGAATGCAAGTGGGCTGTAGTTAGTCTACCCTCTGGAGCAGCCGGAGCAGTTAGAGCAATCAAGGATAATCTTGAGTTTGTCTGTAGCTATGATGAGGTTGTTCTTATGTTTGATATGGATGAGGCAGGTCGTGATGCATCTAAAGCTGTAGCCGAACTGTTACCACCTGGAAAATGTAAGGTAGCTATACTACCCTTCAAAGATCCTAACGAATGCTTACTTAAGAATCAAGGAAGAGCAATCATTCAGGCTATGTGGGAAGCACAACACTACTCACCTGATGAGATTGTACATATATCTCAGATAGCTGACTGTACTTCCTTAGAAGATACTAGAGTATATCCCTTCCCGTTCGATAGTTTGTCTGAGTTCTTACTCGGTCAACGAAGCGGAGAGATTACTCTGTGGGCTAGTGGAACAGGCTCAGGTAAGTCTACAATTCTGAGAGAGATTATACATAATCATCTATTAGAAGGACGAAGTGTTGGTGCCATCATGCTTGAGGAATCTCCTCAAGAAACTCTTGATGATATGGTATCATTGATTATTAATAAGCCCGTCAAAGCAATCAGAGCTAAGCGTATCATGAACAAGCTTCGTGATAAGCTAGGTAAAGATCCTATTGCTATTGATATTATTGATGATTATACCGATGAAGAATACGCTGATGCTCGAAAGAGTCTCGAAGGTTCTTCTCTCTATATCTATGACCATCTTGGTAACAGTGGACTACAGAATCTATGTGCTAGGATTGAGTTCATGGCTGTATCTCTTGGTGTAGATGTAATTGTATTAGATCACATTACTGCTGCAGCCGCTGGGCTACTCAGCACTATGAGTGATTATGATGGTGGTAGCTCCGAACGATTGCTTATTGATAACATCATGAAAGAACTAAGAGCATTGGTCTCACGTACAGGTGTTCGTATTGATGTGGTATCACAACTAAAGAAAACCAACAAGGCTTATGAGGAAGGCGAACGCATTACCTTACAAGACTTAAGGGGTTCTGGTTCTCTAAGTAGTGTACCTAACACAGTTGTTGCTTTGGAAAGGGACAGACAAAACCCCGATCCAAACATAGCTAATACTACTACTGTCAGAGTATTAAAGAATAGGCTAACTGGTAAGTCCGGTGTTGCTGCCTGTCTTTACTATGACCACGGTACTGGTAGAATGAGAGAATTAAGCTTTGCTTTTGATGCTGATGGTGAACTAGTGTACGATTGGGATAATAATTGATACTGGTTACTGGAGCAGGTCGTTGTGGTAGTAGCTTAATGATGCAAACCCTGCACCTTCTGGGTGTTCCCTTAATAGGGGAGCCCCAGTATAAGGTGCATGAACATTGTTTGTGGGGTGGCTATCATAAAGATAAAGCTGATGATATTAAGATAACAAAAGAACAAGACAGAAGAGCTAAAGACTTTAATCCTAAAGGTTATTGGGAACTAGATATGTATACTTTATTTGATATATGTCATGGAGAATATAAAGGTACAACTAAGGGTCATGTGGTCAAATTAATGGGTGAGTTTATGTTAAAAGTAAATTCACAAGAGGTCGAGAAAGTAATCATATGTAAACGGTATGATACTGTAAGACAAGCGGAAAGCATGTATGATTTATCTCGTCTAGATATAGAGATTGCTGATGAAAACAAATTAGATTGTCCCTTCACAGATGTATACAGAGGCATGAACATGTATGATATGCAGAATAAACTAGGGCTACATGATTTTGTTATTGATAAATGGGCAGTAGATAATGAGGTACCTTATATAGTTATCTACTTTGAAGATATACTAGATGATCCTAAAGAAACGATTGAAAATTTAGTTCACTTCCTCGACATAGATGGAGTGGATATTAATAAAGCTATAGATAATGTAGATGAAAGATGATAAAGAATGAAATTAGTATTTGATATTGAAGGAAATGGTTTGGCTGAGCTAACTATTGAAAAGGAAGTACCTATCATAGAAGCTACTAGGGTGTGGTGCATGTGTGCTATGGATGTAGATACAGGGAAGATGTATACGTTCTTAGAACACGAGATGGAAGAAGGTATTGAGCTGTTAAGATCGGCTAGTGTTTTAATAGGACACAATATTATTCAATACGATATACCTTTGCTAGAAAGATTGTACGGGGAGATAGATACAAAACTATATGATACTCTTATAGTATCTAGACTAATGTATCCCGACAGGAGAGATCACCCCTTTGGTGGCAACTCTCTTAGGGCTTGGGGTGAATACTTAAAGTGTCAGAAGATACAATATGATTTAGGTTTTAATGAATACCACCCCGACATGGTTAAGTATTGTAGACAAGACACAGTTGTCACAAAGAAAATATTTGAGTACCAAATTAAATCAGGTTTCTTAGTAGACTACCCCAAATCTATTAAACTTGAGCATGATGTAGCTAAGATTATATCTGATCAAATGTCTAATGGTATTGGTTTTAATCTAGAAGCTGCTAATATGCTTGAGTATAATTTATTAATGGAGAAAGTTCTTATTGAAGATCAGATGTCTGAGACTTTTCCACCTATAGTAAAAGAAAGATGGTCTGAAAAAACAGGTAAGCGTCTTAAGGATAGAACTACTTTCTTTAATCCTGCCTCTCGTAAACAGATCGCTGATAGATTATATAATAAGTATGGGTGGATAGGACCTAAGACAGATAAAGGTAATCCTAAAGTAGATTCTAAAGTACTAAAGGAACTTAAGTATCCTGAAGCTAAGACTCTAGTAAGATATTTTGATACAATAAAGATGCTTAGTCAGTTGTCTGATTGGATTCTTAGGGCTGTTAGCTCTAGAGACGGTCGCATACATGGCTATATTAATACACAAGGTACTGTTACTGGACGCATGACTGCTAGCCAACCCAACCTACAACAGGTATCAGGAGATTCTAGAACTCGTGCACTGTTTGTTCCTAGAGAAGGGTGGGTTCAGATAGGTATTGATGCTTCGGGACTAGAGGCAAGGTTACTAGCTAATCGTATGGCTAGGTGGGATGATGGAAACTATGGTGAAACTGTGTTGAATGGAGACATACATACAGTTAATCAGAAGGCTGCTGGATTACAAACCAGAGCCGATGCTAAAACATTCTTCTATGCTTTGATTTATGGGGCTGGTGATGGAAAGATTGGTAAGATTGTAGGTAAGAGAGCTAAAGAAGGTAAGGTAATAAAGAATAAATTCTTTGATAACATGCCAGCTCTTAAGAATCTTATTGATAACTGTCAGTTTCAAGTAGCTAAGAAGAATACTATAACTTTACTTGATGGTAGAGAAGTTCCTTGTCGAGCTAAACATAAGGCACTAAACGTACAGATTCAGGGTGATGGTGCCATACTTATGAAGCTAGCACAGACTAAGTTCTCTAAATCCCTAGAGAAATATAAAGATCGTGTAGCTTTTATGGCTACTATTCATGATGAATGGCAACTAGAATGTGAACCAGAGATAGCTGATGATGTGGGTAGGCTTGGTACTGATGCTATAATTGATGCTGGGTATGAACTTGATTGCCATGTTCAAATGGCAGGTGAGTACCACATTGGAAACAACTGGTCGGAGTGCCATTGATGTATGTATTATTACCAACTAAAGTTTCTGTTGTATTTTATGATAGGTCAGTAGACAGAAGGACTAAACTTATTTCATTATTAACCCAGACAAAAATACATCATTGTAGCATAATATTAGAAAGAGACGGGGAGATAATTGAATTAGCTTCTGATAAAAGACATAGAGCTAAGTTTGTAGATCGTGCTGTTATAGAAAGGTTATACCCTAAAACTATTGCTACTATAGATATGGGTGAAGCAAGTGTATCTATAAAACAACTAACAGATTTTCTAAAGAATCCTTACATCGGTGATGCTAGGAGTTTATTATTCTGGTATTTTATTGGAAGGTATTTATTTCCAAGGTTATTACCTCCATCGTGTGCTTTAATAACCTGTTATTTATTAAGATTATGTGGTTTCAAAGTAAAGAATCACATAGAACCAAAGACACTATACAAGGAGTTAAAGCAATGCAATTAATACTAATTGCTGGACAAGCTGGGGTAGGTAAGACTACTCTCGCAAACATAATTGCCAGAAAAGCATTTGAATTAGGTTTAATTCCTAAGCTATTATCTTTTGCTAGCCCTCTTAAGGAGATAGCACAAGATAGGGGGTATGGTAAGAAAGAGAATCCAGAAAAATATAGAAGGTTTTGTCAGCGAATAGGTGCTGGTAAAAGAAGACAAGACCCAGACCATTGGGTAAACCTTTTCGAAGAAGAGATGCTCAGCATTAGAAAAGAAGAGAGAAAGGATATAAAGAAAGGTACTAAGTACTGGGAACGATGTATAATTGCAGACGATTGCAGGTATCCTAATGAAGTAAGGCTTGGAATAAAATATAAAGCTACTTTAATCTTTCTTTCTTATGGTGACAGAGGAGTAGATAAAGTGGAGTGGAGAGAGCACGATTCTGAAAACATGGCTAAGATTATAGATAGCAGTGGATCCAATAATCTTAGAAAAGTATTTCAATACTTCATAAAGAATCAAGGTCACGAAGGAGAGTTCGAAGACAAGGTATCTTCTTTAGTTCCTGTTTGGTGTGGTATTCAACCAGAAAATGGAACAGTTGTATCTGACTATGATGAACATATAGAGGATATAACTAAAGCTATTACCGATCTTATTGATCTATTGCTACTAGGTGCTATCGAAGAGGAGGAGGAGGATGAAGAAGATCCCGAAGAAGACTATACTTGATGGAGATATCCTAGTATATCATACTGCTTTCTGGGCTGAAGCTAATGATCCCGATCACTTTCCAGTTAAACTAGACTCTCTCATTGAACAGTGGACACCAGATGGTGTGTCTAAAATTGATATAGCCTTATCTTGTACCCGAAAGGATAACTTTAGAAGACAGCAATGGGCTTTATACAAAGCTAACAGAGAAGATTCTTATGTTCCAGAGTATTTACAAGATGTTCGTGATTGGATACAAGAAAACTACAAGTGTAAGCTATTGCCCAGCCTAGAAGCTGATGATATCCTAGGTATATATGCTAGTAAGGGTACTCATATTGCTGTTACTATAGATAAAGATCTTAAGGGTACTAATGGATGGCACTATAATCCCAACAAAGATAAAAATATTAGGTACATTACAAACAAAGAAGCTTATAAATTCTTTTGTCAACAATGGATGATGGGTGATTCTACCGATGGCATCCCTGGTTTATGGAGAATTGGTCCCAAAAAAGCACTCGCAATGCTAGGAGAGTGGGAGAAAAAGGATTGGGAGACCAATATTATGGAGCTATACACCCGCAAAAAGTATAGAGTAAGAAAAAATTGTGGGTTGTCTGATACTGAGGTAGCTATTGCGATGGCTAGGTGTGTTAAGATACTAACCAATAAAGAATATAATTTAAGAAGTAAAGAAATTAAGTTGTGGTGCCCTAAAGTTGGGTCATAAAGACAAAGGAGAATTAAATGGATCAATTTCAAGGATTTGTGGTAACACGAAGCTATTGTAAATGGCAAGAAGATTTCGGGAGGAGAGAAACTTGGGAAGAATGTATAGACCGATACTACGATTACTTTGGAAACCGCTTCCCCGAAATACAAGGAGAAGAGTGGGACGAAATACGTCTTTCTACCCTCAACAGAGAAGTTTTCCCTTCCATGAGAGCCCTGATGACAGCGGGAAGTGCGGCAGAGGTAGACGATACGTGTCTTTACAACTGTTCATACCTCCCCATAAACACGATTAGATCCCTTTCAGATGTTCTTTATATACTCTGCTGTGGTACTGGTGTAGGATTCTCTTGTGAAAAGAATGAAACCTCTCAACTACCATCTATTCCTGAGATAGTTAGAAACACAAATCTTGTTATAGATGTAGATGATTCTCGTGCTGGGTGGGCTGATTCGTTTAATGACTTATTATCAGCTCTGTATGGTGGTTTTCACCCCACATGGGATGTATCTAGAGTACGCCCCAAGGGTGCTAGACTTAAGACCTTTGGTGGTAGAGCTTCTGGACCTGACCCACTCGAAAAACTATTCAAGTTTGTAGTTAAGTTATTCTATGGTGCTGAAGGCAGGAAGCTTACTTCCTTGGAAGTACATGATATAGTGTGTATGGTAGGAGAGATTGTTATATCTGGTGGTGTTAGACGATCAGCTCTTATATCTTTATCTGATCTAGATGACAGAGAGATGGCTAGAGCTAAGACAGGTCCGTGGTGGGAAATGGATGGACACAGAGCATTGTCTAATAACTCTGCAGTATACACAGAAAAGCCCTCGCTTGGTAGATTCATGGAAGAATGGTCTACTCTATATGACTCACGCTCAGGTGAGAGGGGTATCTGTAATAGAGAAGCTATGTCTATGATTGCCGACAAGGCTGGTAGAACCCAATCTTCTTGGGGTACTAATCCTTGCAGTGAGATAATCCTTAGACCTAAACAATTCTGTAACTTAAGTGAAGTAGTTATCAGACCCTATGATAACTTAGCTACACTTAGACAAAAGGTTAAGCATGCTACTATCTTAGGTACTGTTCAGTCAGCATGTACTCGCTTTACTTATTTAGATCCAGAGTGGAAAACTAACTGTGAAGATGAATATTTGTTAGGTGTATCCTTTACAGGTATCTATGACAATAAACTTATGTCTACTAATACACCTGAATTACGTGAAGTACTTACTGAACTAAAGGAATTGGCTAGAGAAACCAATAAAGAGTGGGCAGAAAAGCTTGGTATAGGTACATCAAAGTCTATCACTTGCTGTAAACCTTCAGGAACCACCTCATGTGTAGCTGGTACATCCTCTGGAATCCATCCAAGATTCTCTGAGTATTATATACGACGAGTAAGAATCGATACACAAAATCCTCTGTGTTCCTTTATGGTTGATAAAGGTATTCCTTATGAAACCTGCTCACATAGCCCTGAACATACTACTATATTCTCATTCCCTATTAAGTCTCCAAAAGATTCTTTAACATATGATAACTATTGTCCCATCAAACACTTGGAACTATGGTTAGAGTATCAAAAATATTGGTGTGAACATAAGCCTAGTGTTACAGTAAACTATATAGATGAAAACTTTATGGAGATAGGTCAATGGGTATGGAAGAATTGGGATTGGGTATCAGGTATATCCTTCCTACCACATGTAGATCATGTATATGATCAAGCACCTTTTGAAGTTATAGATAAAGAGTGTTACGAAGAAATGATTGAGCTGATGCCACACTCTATTGATTGGTCTGAGCTCAGCAATTGGGAACAAGAAGATACAACAGTTAATTCACACAGTCTAGCTTGTGTAAACGGATCATGTGAAGTTGTAGACATTACGGAGAATTAATTTTATGATTCACAATCTTGAAACAGTATATAGAAAGATGAGACTTAATGCTATGGTTTTACCTGCAGAAATGTTACTAGTACTAAAGGACATAGATCAAAGGCTATTAAAAATAGAAGGAAAAGATTCAGATGGAATGGAAAAACCTACCACTACTAGACCAAGATCTAGTAAAGTTTCTAAGAAAAAAGTATCCTCCAGTTGAGTATAAACAGGGGGAAAACTCAGTTGAGTTTACTAATGAAGCCATATTTAGAGGTGGTCAAATAGAAGTCATTAACACTATTGAACACATAATCAGTTTACAAACTAAGGGGAAAACTAATGCCACCAGGAGATCCGGTATATGACGACCTTCAAGCAAGACTAGAAAAAGCGGAGCAAAGAATTATAGATAAGGAGAAAAACAGACCGTGGATCGAAATTGCTAGAGAAGAGGGAATGGAAAGACTTCGCCGACAACTGGTTGATGAGGGTGATGCTAGGTTTAAAGAAATATTTGGATATAATATTCATGAGGGTGATCCTGGTCATGATGGTGGTGATCCAGAAGGTGCTACGTGGGAAGGTGATAGTACTCAGCTAGAAAGAGCTGGTCGTGATGAAGATAGTTTTATTGGTCACCTTGCTCAAGGTGAAACAGTTGTACCATCAGGAGTACTCAAAAAGAAAGCAGACAGAGATAGACTAAGATCCTTATTCGAAGAAGATGGTCTTGACATAGAGCAGTATACAGTTGGCAATGAAGATAATCAAATCAATCCTGAAACTGGGTATCCAGAATTTAGGCATAACAGAAAACAATCTGCCAAAGAAACTGCACGAAGAGCTAAACTTGGTGCACAAGGAAGAGCAGACGACTCTATGGCTAAACTAAATGCAAAGTATCCTGCAAGGAAACTAAAGCGAGGTGGCATTTCTGGAACTCAGTATAGAGCAAGGTATGCTAAGGCGAAGGCATTAATAGCTGCAACACTTAAAAAAGAACTGTTCGAAGAAAAATATACGAGTAAAGCCTCAGAAAAAAGACGAGAAGTTGTTTCCAAAAAGTATAAAGATGTTTCTAAAAAATCTCTGGAAAAACAAATACAACCACTTTTGCAAAAAAAACAAAGATTTGATAAAGCTAAAGCTGCTAGAGATAGAACTGCGAATCGATCGCTGCGTCAGCGTCATTATAGGATTATGAAGGCTGCGTCACTTTCGACTAAAGAAAAAGAGAAACTAGAAGAATTACAATTTGCTGCTGATCCAAAGGGAATTGGTAAAAGGAAATATAAATCTCTACCCATCTTAAAAAAAACTGGCAAAGAACAGATTCTAACGGGAGTAGATTTAAAAAGATGGAGAGAAGGTGGTGGTGATGTTGGAATGACGGGTGGTAGGGGATTAAAGAGGCTTGAGAGCTATGAAGCAAAAATAACTGCTAAATCAAGAGCAAAGATGAGAGCAGATCCAAGTGTTACTTGGGATGAGGCTGTAAAGGAATCCCAAAAAGAAGACATGGCACGAAGAGCACGGAACAGGAGAAGTAGGGGTGGCATAACCTCATTCATGAAAAAAGTTATGAAGCCTGTTGAGAAAGTTGTTACTGAGGTTGTTGAACCTGTTGTTAAACCAGTAATGAGGATACCTACAAAGATACCTAAGGCTGCCGCAGATGTTATTACAACAGTTGCTAAACCAGTTGTAAAGAAAGCTGTTACACCTGTTGCTAGAACTGTAGCTAGAAAAGTTGTTAAGCCTATAGCAAAGCCTGTTGTTAAGGTAGCTAAAGTAGCGGTTGAACCTGTACTCGAAGAAGTATCTGAAGTAATTAAAAAGGTACCTAAAGCTG
>Ga0208180_1000954_pt1 | contig 20217 bp, 18 predicted proteins | sample MalvireepMed_s16_FD_184241 | JGI IMG/M metagenome (GOLD analysis project Ga0208180, IMG submission 184241) | Marine viral communities from the Global Malaspina Expedition - Malaspina viral metaG DeepMed_s16 (SPAdes) (version 2) | ecosystem: Environmental > Aquatic > Marine > Oceanic | place...
CTGAACGGATGTGTGAAGAGGATCCGGACTATTTCAAACGCCTTTCTAGCCAGCAAAACCCCGACTATCTATGGATTGGCTGTTCGGACAGCCGTGTACCGGCTAACCAGATTATTGCGCTACCACCGGGTGAAGTCTTTGTACACCGTAACGTGGCTAACTTATTGCATCACACCGATATGAATGCCCTATCGGTTGTGCAGTACGCGGTGGACGTTCTTAAAGTCAGACATATCATGATTGTTGGCCACTACGGATGCGGTGGCATCAAGGCTGCTGTCACCGGTGGCGAGTGCGGCATTGTCGATTACTGGCTGCACTCAGTGCGTGAACAGTACAACCGCCACCGCGACACGCTAGAGCATCTGCCCATGGAAGATCAGATTGATCGCATGTGCGAGCTAAATGTGAAAGCCCAGGTCAACAGCCTGTGTCGAACCAAAATTCTGCAGCGTGCCTGGCAGCGAGGCCAAGAAATTTCAGTGCATGGCTGGGTTTATGGCCTAAGCGATGGCCGCGTTAAAGACTTAAACTGCACCATCAGTGGCCTGGAGCAAGTGGCGACCCTTTATCGTATTGATCGCGTGCAACCAAGCGACTGATTTAAGCGCTTCGCCTGCCCTAATTGTAACGGTAGGCGCGGTGACAGCTGCGGCAGCTTAACCCAACCTCTGAAAAAGCGCGTGTGGCTGCCCGGTAATCTTCCTGCTCAGCTGCTTCCACAAGCGTGGACACCTTTTGCTCTAAGTCCGTGAAGCCCGTCGCAAATTGATCCCATTCTTCCCAGATCTCTGGTTTCGCATCTGAACCTCGCCCATGGGTACCTGCGATAAACGCAGGTAAAAAATGTGCTTGCGTCGCTTTTTCTTGCAGCTCAGCTAGTCGGGGGGCGGCACCTTGAGCATCTTGATTATTCACTAGGTCAAAGCGCAGCTGCCTCAACAGGCGCTCTAAGTCTTTCAACTCATCCTGTCGCCAGATGACCGCTTCACGCTCGCTAGCAAAGGGCGTCTCGTCAACAGATTGCGGCATTGCCGGGGCTGCTTGCTCAGCGTGAGCCCCTATGCTGAAAAAGCCTAACACCGCAGCAGCTAACGTAGCCTGCGTAAGGCGTTGGGGTTGCAAACAACGAAGCATCTTTTCACCCCTCAGCCAATCGGACACGTGACACCCGTACCTTTCAAGCCACAGTAACCGCCTGGATTTTTATCTAAATACTGCTGGTGATACGCCTCGGCATAATAGAAAACGTCAAGCGGCTTAATTTCCGTCGTGATACGGCCTCTATCGGCACGCTGTAGGGCCTCTTGGAAAGCTTCTGCACTCTTCTGAGCAGCGGCAAGCTGTGCCTCCGTAGTCGTGAAAATGGCCGAGCGGTACTGGCTGCCAATATCGTTACCTTGGCGGTTTCCTTGGGTGGGGTCGTGTTGTTCCCAAAAGATTTGCAGTAAATTTTCAAGGCTTACCTTTTTCGGATCATAAACCACTCTGACCACTTCGGTATGCCCTGTTAAGCCTGTACAAGTCTCTTTGTACGTTGGATTGGGCGTGATGCCCCCAGCATAGCCCGCTGCCGTCACATAGACTCCCGGCTGCTGCCAAAACAGCCGTTCTACCCCCCAGAAGCATCCCATACCCAATACAATTTCCTCATAACCTTCAGGAAACGGTGGGTGTATAGAGTGTCCGGTAATGGTATGAAGGTCGCTGGTCTCAATGGGGGTATCGCGCCCTTCTGGTGCTTGCTGTTTCGTAAATAGCGTCATAACACCCTCTTCTATTCTATTGCTGCGGATAAATATAAGGATCGCCTGAGCGCGTGAACGTGTAAATTAGGTCAACGGCTTGGCTAGCACCAGACACCGCCTGTAGATACAGGTTCCGCCATAGCGTATAGCGTAAGGTTAGTTCTGCAATTGGGGAGAAAATACCTACGCCATAGCTAATGCGAAGATCATCAGACAGTTGGCCACTCACCGCTACCTGACTGTCGTCACCCGCCCCGGTGGTATCAAGTGTCAGGTCATCAATTCCAAACGCTTCTCCGATAGAGCCAACGGCCCCACCGGTGCGGCCAAGGGACATACCAATGAGCGCAGTGGTTAGTGCGCTATCAACACCACCACCTGAAGCATCCGGCGCGCGGCCGCGTAGCAAATACGATAGCGCACGGGTCTCGTCCATCGCGGGCTCTGAAAAGATCATCACATTGGGCTGTTCGGCATCGCCTGTTACGCGCAGCCCCGCAATCACATCATCTTCGGTGATATCCGGGTTGCGGATGGCCTCAAAATCTAGCACTGGCAAGCCCGGAGGACCACTAAAGATCAGTTGACCACGACGAATCAATAGATCTTGCCCGAATGCCTGGAAACGGCCATTTACTAAGTTGACGTCGCCAAACAGCTGAAGCGCTCCGCTATCCTGACGAATCTCCAGGCTACCGCCCAATCCTGACTCCAGGCCATAGGCGGAAATTTGCATATCGCGCCCAAGATTCAGTGTAATCAGCACATCCAGAGCCATACCGGTGTCTGCCAGTTCATCAGCTGCACTGGGATCATTCCCAGCCTCTGCCGCAAGACGTGCTTGCCGTTCAGCCTCACGATCATCGCGCTCGGTAATGATAATTTCATCCGGGCTTGGCGATGTTGCTGACGAAGGTAGATCACCCACCTCTAAGCGAGCCCAGGGAAGATCCACATTGCCCCGTACCTGCAGACGCTTTGGGGTAATACGAATGCGAATATCTGGCGCGGCTTCCAGGCGACCGAACTGCGGTAATACCACCAACAAAGGCTCTTGAGTTGCGTTTAGGTCTATGCCAATACGCCACGCTTCATCGGTAGGCCAATAAGCGTTACCGCTAATCGAAAGCCGGCCTCGCTCGGCAGCGAGAAAACCGTCTATATTTCCCTCTTCGCCATCAAAGGCTACCGCCAGCTCGCCATCCACAATAGTAATGGGAATATCGGGCCCGCTAATACGCAGGCTGCGTAAGGCTAGTTCACCCTGTAAATCAGGCTGGCTTGTGGTGCCACCAATTTGCACGTTGCCATTTAAGCCGCCTTCAAGCTCATCCATACCCACCAACATAGGGCGATAGGGAGCTAACGTGATGTTATTTGCCCGTAGCTGACCATCAAGCACTCCCTGACCCAATGGGTCGTTTACCGCTAGATTAAGCGTAAGCTCACCTACTTCCGACAGAGCAAGCAGTACATCCGCTTGGGCCTGTGCTTGATTGGCTTCAATTTTCGCATCCAGATTAATAGTGGGAAGCTCTACTGGCTGACCATAATCATTGACTGCCGTGATGGCTAACTCACTGAGCAGCTGAAGATTGGCTTGCCACTGGGCGCCTCCCTGCCCCCAGTTGGCTACTAGATCCGCCGTGGTATCACCTTCAAAGCTCCACTCCTCTGGCAAGAAAGGTTCCAGCATCTCCATGGGTACTTCGCGAACACTCAGCACTGCACGCCCCTGGTCGGATGACGCGGTAATGGGCTCTTCAGAGCATACGAGGCCGCCCTGCAACCGACGCAGGCAGAAAGGTGTTAAGCGTGCCTGGCCGTTAGCAAGATTGTAAGTGATATCCAGCGGCGCTTCCAAGCGAATGTCCCCTGCTTCTGAATCAACTTCCAGCGGGGTTAATCGCGCCTGATACTGTTGAGCCTGCTGGTTATAGCGCCCGTCTAAGCCCAAATTAGCTTGGCTCAGAATGTTATCGGCTTCGCCTGTGGTACTGAGTTGCAAGGCATGCTCGGAAAGTCGCCCGGTGAGGTCAAGGGCGACCGACGCGAGCGCTTGCCCACCTGCATTAACGCCTTGCAAATCCAGTTCGATATTGAGATCGGGGTCGTCAAGACCCTCGACATTACCCGATAGAGAGAGCGTAGTTAGCCTATTTTCAGCAAAGCGTAAACTGCGACCATTCAGCTCTACTACCACTTCTGGCCGGGAGAAACTGCCTTGGGCTTGAATATCACCGGTTAATGTCCCTGCTAGATCAGGATGTAAGCTTTGGAGCTGATTCAACGCGATATTGGCCTCAAGAGACATCGCCTCTTGGCTGAGTTGTCCTGATGCCGTTAGACGGTTATCACCTTGGGTAAAGAGCAGCTCTTCAATATCAACTTCCAGTTCGCTGTTAGCCTCAAGAGAAGCTTGGAGCGTGAGTGGGTACTCCTGTAGCTGCCCTTGAATATCTAGCTCCGGCAGGCTAATGTCCCAGCGCTCACCGCGCTGGCGTACGCCGGCGACGATATCACCACTTAGATTGCCAGCTAGCTGCGGAACAAACAGCGATGGATCTACATTTTCCAAGCGCACGTTGGTATCGACCTCAATCGCCTCTTCCCAGCTTACCCGGCCCTCGCTGCTAAGCTCACTATCATTAATAGTAAGGGTGAGAGGTGACCAATGGAAAGAGGCTAAATCGCCCTCTCCACTCAAACGGATGGCGGTGGCAGGCACTTGTGGGCCTTCGGCATTCGTTTCAAGCGTTACTTGATAGGCCTCCAGGCTGCCGTTGACACCAAGGCTAAGGTTTTCCAGCACGTAGCTCTCAGCTGTAGTGGCAGGTTCATCCGATGACGCCTCTGGAATCTCGCTGTTGTCAACTAGCGGCCACTGCAAACGGTCGCTCTCTAGTTGCGCTTCAAATGGGAGCGTGGGAGTTAACGCATCTACTTGTGCAGTCAATGACGCATTAACGGGCCCGGTTGCGTTGAGATTCGCGGTCAGGTCAGCAAGGCTACCAGAAAGATTCAGTGACACCTGCTCACCGCTAAGTGCTGGGAATAATTCGGGTAGCCATAGTTCTGCACGAACCGCAGCATCCAGTGGGTAGTCGCCGCTTAGAGTGACATTGGCAGATAAGGTGGCGTCAGCATCAGGTGTGGCAAGCTCCAGAGTGCTTAGCGTTATGTCGCTGCCCTCGGCCCGAGCTTCTACAAGCAGTCGCTCAACCTGATACTCAGCAGCGCCACTTATTGTTACGTCAGTGACTAACAGTGATGCCAGCTCTACGTTAATCGGCAGCTGAATCTCGGGAAGCGTAAGCCGCTCACGCTCGCTAAGGGCAATAGCCTCATTGTCAGCCGCAGGCTTCGCCGGCTGAGCTAGCTGAATAGCGCCGTCTATACCGGCGGCGTTTAGCGATGTATCTATCTTTTGCGTCAACAGCACGCCGGGAGATGGCGGCAAGTAGAGAGAAAGCTCTTCCAGTGTGGTAGGTGCGATAGTGACTTGCTGCTGCTCGGCGGTTATGGAAGTAGCAAATGCTTCCCAGCCCACTTGTGTACCGTCGGCCAGCGTCAGCTGTACGTTATTGAGAGCGATATCGCGCAGTTCAATCGGAAACGGCAGATAAATGCTGAACGGTGCATTGCTTTCCTGTGGCGGCTCCTCGGTTGCTGAGCTTTCAGCTAAGCGAATATCTGCACCCTCAACGCGTAGCGTGTCTAAGCATAACTGACCGGATAGCAAGCAATCTTCTGCCCAGGCAAGCTCAAAATCCTCTAGCGTAATTTGAGTGCCACCAACAGCCATTTGAAAGCCTTGCAGACGAAAGCTGTCCAGTAGCGCGCCCTCTTGCTGCTCGTAGGTGAAAAAACCACGTTGTTCACCTTGGGAAAACAGCTGCCCGGTTCCCCAAGGGGAGAGCGCCACCCCGGCAACTAAGGCAATTAACCCAAACAGCCATAACGGCAATACGATGATAAGGCGTAACAGGCTCCAGAACGCTAACCAAGTACGGCGCTTAGGTGAGAGCATCTGACGGTTTTGGGGCGCTTTTGAATCAACCTTAGCCAAAGAGCTCTCCTAGAATTCTGGACCAATCGAAAAGTGCACGCGGAAAGCGTCGTCGATATCAAAGGGATGTGCGATGTCGAAACGTATCGGGCCGACGGGAGACACCCAGCGCACGCCCACGCCCGCGCCTGTTTTAAGGCCAGTCGGGCCCCAATTATCGAACGCATCCCCTGTATCAATAAAGGTGGCGCCCCACCAGTCTCCCGTAACACGACGCTGATACTCTAATGTGGAGGTCAGCATTTGTTGGCCGCCACGTAAGCGACCTTTTTCATTACGCGGTGACAAGCTCTCGTAGGAGTAACCGCGTACGCTGCGATCACCGCCTGCGAAGAAACGCAGCGATGGCGGAAGCTTGTCAAAGTCACTGGTCTCGATAGCGCCAATGCTTAATCGAGCTAAAAAGCGGTTGTCATTGCCGATGGTGCGAATCCATTCGGTATCGCCGGTTAGCCGGGTGAATTTGGCGTCAGACCCCCAGGCTCTGTCAGAGTACTCAATCGATAACTGCTGACGATCGCCCCACAGAGGAAAACGTTGAGGACGAGTGCGGGTTCGCGACCACTGAATCCCTGGATAAAACAGCCAAACCTCATCAGCTTGGCCGCCTTGGGTAAAGTCTTCATACGTTGTGCGGAAGTAGAGCGTTTGTACCCAACGGTTCTCAAATTCCCAACGCCGAGCCACTTCTACGGTGCCTTCCAAGGATTTTGTGTCGCCATCGTCAATATTGCGCACGCCATACTGCAGGCGGTAGTTATCCCGTATCGGGTCCTCTAGCGGAATATTGTATACCCCCGTAAAACGCTGTTCAGGGGCAGAAAGATAGAGATCATGATCCAGACTGTGACCAAACCGGTTGATCCATGGCTGCTGCCAGCCAAAACGCAGGCGTGGGCCTACATCTGTGGCATAACCTATACCTACCTCAAACTGGTGGCGATCTGCCGGCTCGACACTGACATCGATGGGCAAGCGGGTATCGTCACGGCTGTTAATACTGAGAGCACTGGCAAGCGCTGCGCTACTTACTCTAGAGCGTTCAGGCTGCGATGCAGTGGCTTCGTTCCACCAGGGCGACCCTCCGCTCGGCGGAGCGATTGTCAATTCTTGAGCTGTTTCCAGCCGGGGCCGTACGGAGACAGAACTAAACCATCCTGTTTCAGCTAAACGCTGATTATAGCGGGCCAGGGATTCCGCTAGGTAAGGCTCACCAGCACGAAACGTCTGCATTTGTCGCAGCCGCTCAGGTTCAATATGGCTGCCCGTAATAAATGTATCGCCAAAGTGATAGCGTGGCCCGCTATCAAAGGCCATATAGAGGCGAGCGCTTTCCAAGTAAGGGCGCACTTCCATCCGTCGATCTGAAAACCCCCAGTCGAAGTAGCCCCGCTCAATAGCTAGACCGGCAAACTGGCTACGTAGGCTGTCCCAGGGGGCATGACGCAGCGGTTCCCCCTGCTTTAAAGGAAAATCATCAAGCGCGTCTTGGAAAGGGGGGTCATTGTTCGCATCCCCTGTAATACTGATGTCGAGTACTTCAATCACTACCTGAGGTCCTGATTCAATACGCACGGCGATGGGCGGCTGATCTAGCTCGACAGTAATATCAGGTTCGTAATAGCCATATACTCGCATGGCTTCTTGCGTGCGCTGGCGTATTTCACCTTCCAAGCGGGCATCGGTGTACTGGTCGGCCTCAATATTTTCTAAATAGGCCTCAATATTAACTAGCACACGCCCATCAACACCGCTGATGTCTGCTTCAAGGGCCCAAGAGACCGATGAAGCAGACATCAGCGGCAGCACCAGTAAATACGCCACTTGTTTGGCCGTAGGCCACCGCCGTTGTCTTCCCATACCGTTATATCCCTAACCCTATCACCGGCTTAGTGGCTTGTTTATTCCACATCGTGATGCTGCTATTTAATTGCGCAGCATTTCCATCTGCGCACTAAAGGCTAGCTGCGCCTGCCGGACCTGCCGTAAGTCGCTCTCAAGCGTGTTTAAGCGCTGGGTCCACTGCGCTTCCAGCGCTGTTAATTCAGCTTGGCTAGCAGGCTCTTCTTGAGTATTAACTTCAGCGACAGTAGAAGAGAGCTGCGTTAACTGCTGCTCGATATTTTCCCGCCAGATACTCAATTGCTCTTCAGTAGCGGTTCGGTCGCTGGCTACCTGGCGCTCCATGGTATCGAGCCGCTGGTTGATGACCTCCTCTAAATGAGTAACCTCCTCCACTAAATTTTGCCTACCAGAGGTACCCGCTTGCTCTAAGGCATCTAGCGATGTCCGAATAGCGGCTAGCTGGCTATCACGAAGGGCTGCTTGCTCCTGAAATTGCTCGAATCGTTGTGAAAATGTCTCAAGGGCCTCATTTGATACAAGCTCTTCATTTTCTGTGAGAAGCCCGTAGAGCTCTTCACGCGTATTAGTCAATGCCACAGCCAGCTGCTCCTGCTCTTGGAATAGAGTGGATATCTGAGCTTGTACAAAGGTTATCGCATCTTGGGCCTCTGTGTCATCGGAGTCGAGCCTTGCGTGAAGATTAGACACCTCACCACTCACACGATGCACTTCTGCTAGCAACCTCTCTCTTTCGTACCAAACCCCTACTGCTGCTGCGCCTAATAGCAACATCAACAGAATCAATACGAGCCAAAGCGGCCATAATCGCGGCCCCCTGCGATGGCGTAAGTGCTGTGCTGTCAGGCTTTGATCCACGTCGGGAACAATACGCTGAGATGAAGTGACATCGGACATATGTTTTCCTTAGGGCGTCGTTGGATCGGCGCGTCGTCCAATTCCCCGATAATGTAAGCCGCAGCTGGCTACAAAAGTGGGGTCGTAGATATTGCGTCCATCCAATATTAGCTTTTCGCGTAGCAGTGAGGCTAAGCGGTGCCAGTCAGGATTCCAGTAGGCTTTCCATTCGGTCACTAGCATCAGGGCGTCTGCACCCTGGCAGGCAAGATAAGGATCATCCTCGAACGTCATTAAATCATTCCGCTGCCCAACCGCCGAGTAGAGCGCTGGAATAGCCGCCGGGTCGTGTAGTTTGACCGTGACTCCCTGTGCCCAGAGCGCTTCAAGCAGCGTTAACACCGGTGCATGATCAATCCGGGCGGTGCCTGGTTTGAACGCGGCACCCCATATCGCTACCGTTTTGCCTGCTAAATCACCCTCAAAAAATCCCCACAACTTTCTGAACAGCGTCTCTTTTTTCTGCTCATTGATGTCCATCACCTGCTCAAGCAGCGCCGAGTAGCGACCACTGGATGACTGAACATCGGCTAAGCGCATCAAATCACGCGAGAAGTTAGGGCCACCAAAGCCACATCCTGGATAAAGGTACTCAAACCCTATCCGCGTATCTGCGCCCATACCCTGGCGTACATGCTCAACGTCTACTCCTAACGTATCGGCAAGACCTGCAATTTCATTCATATAGCTGATACGGGTAGCCAACATACCATTGATGGCCAGCTTGGTCAGTTCAGCGGCACGACAAGGCATGCATTGAAACACTTCGCTACGACGATTGAAGGCACGCAGTAGCTCTCTTGTCATTTGCTCACCCATGGCGTCATCGCACCCGAGCAGCCAGCGCACTGGACGAGTAAAAGAGAGCCAGGCTCGCCCTTCTTCCAGAGTGTCAGGCAGTGCCACACGACTATGCTGGTGTCCCATTAGCGAATGCAAACGCTCGGTCTCGCCCACTGGGAATGTTGAATTATTGACCAGCACCGCGCCGCTGTACTCCTGAAACATTGGGTGTTGTAAAAGCGAATTGGCTGACTGACGCTGACTAGGAGAAAGCGCTAACCAAACAATATCAGGCGTTTCAGAGACGTCAGGAGTAGCAACGATGGTTAAGTTGCCTGCTGCCATAGCTTGCTCAATCTGTGCCATCAGCGATGGTTCTCGGCGTAGCCAGTCAGCACTGGCCAGCGTTGGCCACGGAACGCTCTCGTGGAGTAACCAGTCAACGTGATGACCTACCCAAGCAAGCGCCGCCGCCGCAGTTGCGGCGCTTAATTCACTACCATGCAGCAATACACGCATTCAGATACTCTCCCTGGCCAATAAGCGCCGATAAAATAAAGTGTTAGGCGTCATGCTGAGTTCCTTTCCATGCGTTTCGCGTTAGGAGTGGTTAGAATAACCATAATACTCAACGTTTGAGTGGATGCCACCTTGCCGCTAACCACCGCGAAATGGCAAACCATATTCATTTCACTCAAGACCAACTGCCGATGGGGGTTACACCATGTCAGTGACACTTCAGGATAGCACCACTCGCCGCTATCAAGACAATGTCGATGCCGCAGAAGTTGCGAAATTTGAAGCACTTGCCAGTCGCTGGTGGGATCCAGAGAGCGAATTTAAACCGCTTCACGATATTAACCCTCTGCGCTTGGACTTTATCGATGCTCGGGCTGGGCTGGCTGGTAAGAAAGTGCTGGATGTAGGTTGCGGTGGCGGTATTTTGAGCGAATCGATGGCCCATCGAGGAGCCAGCGTGACGGGCATTGACCTAGGGGAAGCACCGCTAGGGGTGGCGCGGCTTCACGCTGAAGAGAGTGGCGTTACGGTAGAGTACCGGCATATCAGCGTTGAAGGTTTAGCCGCTGAAGAGCCCGGGCACTATGATGTGGTGACCTGCATGGAGATGTTGGAGCATGTACCCGACCCCGCCTCGGTTATCCGTGCCTGCAGTACACTGGTTCGCCCTGGAGGCTATGTGTTTTTCTCAACGCTCAATCGCACGCCGAAGTCTTACGCCTTTGCCATCCTAGGGGCCGAATACGTGTTGAAGCTGCTGCCCCGTGGTACCCACGACTACGCCAAGTTTATTCGCCCTTCCGAAATGGCACACTGGGCGCGTACGGCCTCTCTTGAGGTGCGTGAGCAAACGGGACTTACTTATAACCCTATTACACGGCACTATCGTCTGGTTCCTCATGATGTATCCGTCAATTACATGATGTACTGCCGCAAAGCGAGCGAGTAAATGTTGATACCCTCCCCCCAGGCGATACTGTTTGATTTAGATGGCACATTGGTAGATACCGCCCCCGACTTGGCTGCCGCAACTAACGCGTTAAGAGCCCATCACGGCTTAGCGGCCCTGCCGTTCCAGGAAATACGTGGGCAAGTGTCTAATGGTGGCAGCGCCCTGGTCACGCTGGCGCTTGGCCTTGAAAGCGGTAGTGACGAGCATGATGAGGCAAGGCAGTTCTTGCTGGATGCTTACGAGCAAGCGGTGGCGGTCCATAGCAAGCTTTTCGAGCCGTTAAATGAGTGGCTAACGCAGTGGCACAGTGAAGAGCGACTTTGGGGAATTGTGACTAATAAACCGCGGCGCTATACCTTGCCGCTTTTGGAAGCGCTGGCGCTAACGCCAGGGGCGTTGCTCTGCGCTGATGACTTAAGTGTTAAAAAACCTGCGCCTGAGCCGCTTTGGGAAGCAGCAAAACGCCTCGGTGTTTCCCCCGAGGCGTGCTGGTATATCGGCGACCATGTTCGCGATATGCAAGCGGCTAAAGCAGCCGGTATGACGGCTGTCGCCGTGGGCTATGGCTATATCAGTGAAGAAGACGACTACCAGAGCTGGCCTGCCGACCTGTGGTTTACAACGTGTGATGAGCTGGTAGCCGCTCTTCATGACCACCGCACTGATTAGCCTTCGCCAGTGTGGAAACGTTAGACGCGTGGCGGCTGGGCATCAAACTTCTGGCCGCTAACGCCTTTACTATCAGGCCCCATCAGCCATAGGTAAGTGGGCATGACCTCTTCAGGCGTACGCAGTGTAAACGGATCTTCACCTGGGTAAGCAGTGCGGCGCATTTGGGTACGCGTAGCACCTGGATTCAGCGTATTCACCCGAACATTCGTCTGATTCTCTAATTCATCAGCCAGCACCTCCATAAATCCTTCTGTGGCGAATTTTGACACAGAATAGGCACCCCAATACGCTCGCCCTTTACGGCCAACGCTGGAGGAAGTGAAGATAACCGATGCATCATCAGACGCCTGGAGCAATGGCAGCAGCGCTTGAGTCATCCAGATGGGACCATTGATATTGACCTGCATTACCTGACTCCACAGTTCGGGATTATACTGCTCGAACGGAGTAATGCGGCCAAGCAGCCCAGCGTTGTGCAATAACCCATCTAGACGGCCAAACTCTTTATCCAGCGTTTCTGCCATATCGTGAAAATCTTTGAGTGTCGCCCCTTCAAAATTGAGCGGAAAAATAGCCGGCTGTGGCCCGCCAGCCGCTTCAATTTCATCATAAACGCGTTCAAGTTTAGCAATAGTGCGGCCTAGCAATATAACGGTAGCCCCATGACGGGCATAGGTTAATGCCGCCGCGCGGCCAATCCCATCTCCCGCACCGGTTACCAACACGACGCGATTTTCTAGCAGATTGGGCGCTGGTTGATAGTCGATTTTGCAGCTCATGAGGTTTCCTTGAAGCTAAAAAAGTAAACGGTATTAACCCGCCGACTGGCGTAAGAAGTCATTGGCCAACCCAGCGGCACTGCTTTGGGGATAGTCATCCCGCACTTGTTCCAACAGCTCGCGGCTACGCTCTGCTTCGCCTTTACGCGCCTTAACCAAGCCGAGTTTGTAGAGCGCATCGGGTACTTTGGTACTACCGTTGTACTGCTCAATAACGCGCGTGAAGGCTTGATCAGCTGCATCTAACTCACCCTCTGCAGCATAAAGTTCGCCCAGCCAGTAATGGCCGTTCGCCGTCAAGCTACTTTCTGGGTGGTCGGCCACAAAGGACTCAAAGGCCGCAATAGCATCTTCAAACTGGCGCGCCTGAACGTGGGCAAATGCAGCTTGATAAGCCGCTTGTGCGTCTTCACTTACATTACGGGCGGAAGGCGCTTGCACAACCTGCTCCGCTACTTCTGGCTCAACTTGAGGCGTTGCCTGCTCAATTTGACTGGGCGCGCTGCTCATCAAGCGGTCTTCAATATCCAGGTATTGCTGCTGCGATTGGTTTCGCAGTTGCTCTAACTGGTGACGCAGTTCTTCAATCTGGCCACGCAGCTGTTGAATTTCCTGCTGGTGCTCTTGCACTTGGTTAAACAGGACAAGATTACCGCCTGACGACTCTTGCCGCTGAGTTTGCTGATAAAAGCTATTGGACGAACCTGAGGAGAGGTCTTGGACCAGCGGCTGCTGCGCCAAGGCGGATGCTGACAGAAGGGATAAAGGCAATACGGACAGCGGGAGCGCTATGGCTCCCGCACCGCACAGCCTCTCAAAATAGCGTTTGAGACTGTGATTCATGATAGCTCCGAGTGATACAGTTGGCGTGCCAGGGCACGCCAATACTATCAGTAGTTAAAGACGACGCGACGGTTTTGCGAGTAGGCGCTTTCGTTTTGGCCACTCACTGCCGGACGCTCTTCACCGTAGCTAACCACGCTCATTTGTGAAGGAGATACACCCTGAATATTCAGGAAACGCTGTACGGCTCCCGCACGACGCTCACCTAGCGCCATGTTGTATTCACGGGTACCGCGTTCGTCGGTGTGACCGTGAAGAACAACACGGGCGTTCGGGTTAGCACGCAGGTAGCGCGCATGAGCCATTACCACAGATTCGTATTCGCTCTTAATGGTATCGCGATCGTAATCGAAGTAAATAGTGCGTACTTCAGGAATACGAGAATCCGCCTGCTGACCAGCAGCGCCAGAACCTGACGTTGAGCCATACTGACCACTAGTGCCAACACCAGACGTGCTAGACCCCATACTGCTGCCATCCTGGCTTCCGTACGAGTCTCCGTCTTGGGTTCCGCCGGTGCTGGAACAGCCAGCGATAACTACGATAGATAAAGCGACTGCTAATGAGCGAGCCAACGGCTTAAGTTGCATAATCAGACTCCTTGCCTGAAAACAGAAGTTAGTGCTGTTCATCTATTAATTTAAGAAAGGTGACCACGCGGGATCACGTACATCACCTTGTGCTGCGGGCAACCTAAATGACGAGCGGCCATCGGCTGAAACGGCACTTAGTACTCCGCTACCACCCTGTTGGGTAGCGAAGATTACCATGGTCCCGTTCGGCGCAACACTAGGAGATTCATCTCTTGTTGATTCGCTTAATACCACTAAGCGGCCACTCTCAAGATTCTGCTTCGCCACTTGAAAACCGCGGCTGGAACGGTGAATCAAAAAGATTTCTTCACCGTCTGGCGAAAAGCGTGCACGGGCGTTGTAGTTGCCCGTAAAGGTCAGTCGGTTGGTCTCTCCACTGCCTAACGAGGTTTGATAAATCTGCGGGCCACCGCTGCGATCCGACGTAAAAATCAAGCTACGACCATCAGGAGACCACGCGGGCTCGGTATCGATACTGTTGCTGTTAGTAATACGGTCCAGCGAACGGTTAGCTACGTCCAGCACGTAAATTTCTGGCTGACCGTCTTTGGATAACGACATGGCGATACGACGGCCATCTGGCGACCATGTTGGCGCACCATTGATACCACCAAATGAGGTGGCTTGAACGCGCTGACCTGTATTAACGTCTTGGATGTAGATAGACGCCTTGCCTGTTTCGAAAGAGACATACGCCAGCTTGCGGCCATCCGGCGACCAAGCGGGCGACATAATGGGCTGATCCGAGGTCAGCACCTGCTGGCTTCGACGGCCATCGGCATCAGCCACATACAACCCAAACTGCATGTTATCGCCTAGGCCCTGAGCCGTAACGTAAGCAATGCGGGTTGAGAAAGCGCCGCGAATATCGGTAATCGCCTCGAAAATTTGGTCACTGATGTAGTGCGCCGCACCACGAAGGTCGTTGCCACTGGCAGTCACGGTTTCACTGATCATGGGACGTTGGCCGCTAATATCGACCAGGTCGAACTGCAACTCATAACCGTTGCCTGTCTGCTGCGCGCGCCCAACGACGAGATAACGCACGTCCAGCGATCTCCAAGTGCCAAACTCTACGTCAGACGCTTGGCTTGGACGGTCGAACATAGCACTACGCTCTAGCGGTGCGAAAAATCCGCTGCGTTCAAGGTCGTCTTGTACAATTTGCGCGACATCTTCAGGTAGGCCTTCGCTGCCTGCGAATGGCACGACCCCGATAGGCAACGCCTGATCGCTACCACGCGTTATCTCAATGGTTAAATTAGCGCTTGCTACGCTGCTGATTAGTAGCAGTACGCAAAAAAGCCACATTTTGCTTAACGTTTGCATCAGCGAACATCCCCCGGGGTAAATCGCAGATTAAATTGACGTAAAGTACGCTGCTGTTCCGCTGGCAAGTCACGTAACTCGCCAAACGGTGCTGCATGTTCCACCGCCTGCATAGCTGAGCGATCAAAAGCACTATCACCGCTGGATGAAGCGACAGAGGTCGCTAGTAGCTCACCCGATGGACCAAGCCTCACTTGTATCGTAGCACTCATTGCGTTGCTCGCTCCTGGAGGGATAACCCACGCTTGCTCTACAGCACGCCGGACAATGTTAATAAAGCTGTTTGCCGCCTGTTGGGCCTGCTGTGCATTAGCGGCCGCTTCTGCCTCGCCTGCTAACTGACGTTGCATGGCCGCTTCGGCTGCCTCAGCAGCACGACGCTCTTCTGCTTCACGCTGTTTCTGGGCTTCTGCTTCGCGAGCGCGCTGCTCCTCCGCTTCCCGTTGGCGACGAGCTTCTTCCTCCCGCTGGCGCTGTGCTTCGGCTTCACGCTCACGTTGTTCTTCCGCTTCGCGCTGGCGTTGGGCTTCTGCTTCACGGGCACGTTGGGCCTCTTCTTCCCGAGCGCGTTGCTCTTCAGCCTCACGTTGGCGCTGAGCCTCGGCTTCCGCCCGTGCACGCTCTGCTTCCGCTTCACGCTGGCGCTGGGCTTCGGCCTCTGCCTGCGCACGCTGCTCTTCCGCTTCACGTGCTTGGGCTTCTGCCGCTTGCTGTTCGGCTAATCGCTCAGCTTCTTCTGCGCGACGCCGGGCTTCGGCTTCAGCTTCTGCTTGGGCTTGTTCTAGCGCGCGAGCCTGTTCCGCTGCCTCAGCTTCTGCTTCGCGCTGGGCTGCCTCGGCGGCAGCTTGCTGCTCCGCCGCGGAAGGCTCATCGCTAGGCGGCTCTGGATCGGGCTCTTCGGGTTCAGAGGCATTGTTCATTGCGGCCTGTTGCTCAGTGACTTGCTGGGCCTGATCAGTGAACGTTTCCGTGCTCACGAACGTCGCTTGTACGATCGAAGAAGAGTCTGGTTCCGCCGACATGCTGGGCAGCTTGACCAAGCTAAAGATAACCACGAGCAAGTGCACGGCAACAGCCAAAATCGTTGGCCACGTGTAGCCAACGTCTTGTGGGTCACGCGGTGGTTTTACAGCCATGTGCGACTCGCCCTTAACCATCTTGGGGCGGCTCTGAGAGCAGCCCTACGTTGGCGACACCCGAACTCTGCAGTGTGCTCATCAGCAGCACAATCTGGCCATAAGGCACATTGCGATCTCCGCGCACCATCACAGGCGTACCGGGACGACGCTGAAGAATAGCAGTCACTCGCTCCGACATTTGCTCCAGAGAAACCGCCGTCGAATCTTCTCCCAGAGTAATAAAGTAGCCGCCATCGCGATCTACCGAGATGATGATCGGGTCATTATCTTCCTGGGTTTCAATAGGCTCAGAGGTGACTTGAGGCAGATCTACTTGAACGCCTTGTGTCAGCATGGGAGCAGTAATCATAAAAATGACAAGCAGTACCAGCATCACGTCGATAAAAGGGACAACGTTGATCTCCCCCATCGGCTTGCTTTTGCCACTACGATTGAACGGACCTTGCATGGCAGACTCCCTTAACTAGCGCTAGGTTTGCCGTCACGTCCTTGCAAGTTACGGTGCAAGATTGCGTGAAACTCTTCAGCAAAGTCTTCATATTTACCCAGTAAGCGAGAAGCGTTATTGGATAGACGGTTGTAGAAAATAACAGCGGGAATCGCTGCGAAAAGTCCCATTGCCGTGGCAATCAGCGCTTCTGCAATCCAGGGTGCAACAGTCGCTAGTGTCGCTTGCTGGGTCATGGAAAGTGATTGGAATGAGCCCATAATGCCCCATACCGTACCAAATAAGCCGATATAAGGACTGGCGGAGGCAACCGTTGCCAGAAAAACAAGATGTTGGGTCAGGCGGTCTTCTTCCCGCGACCAGGCGACTCGCATGCTGCGCTGGACACCTTCCAGTACCGTATCGGCACTGCGGGTTTTAGGCATTAGGCGGTTAAATTCCCGAAAACCTGCCTGGAAAATGTGCTCCGCTCCATGACGAGGGGCATCAGCAGGAATTTCGCGGTAGAGCTCGTTTAGGTCAACACCTGACCAAAACGACTCTTCAAACTGGTTGTACTCTTGCTTGGCTCGGCGTAGCGCAATGCTGCGCTGAAAGATCACCACCCATGAGAGGATTGACCCCACCACTAGCAGCAGCATGACCAGCTGTACCACAATGCTGGCACTCATTATTAAGTGGGGAATGGACATGGTGTTATCGTTCACAGTTGCCCTCATCAATCAATTAATGTCGTTTTCGACTGGGGTGTGGTGTTAAGCGACAATGGCCACGCTTTTGGACGCAGTGTCGTAGCGTTTAAGCAGGCTATCTCGACTGTTGCGGAGCACAAGAGTTCCTCGTCGCGCCGAACCTGTTGTTCAAATGTCATCCGGCAACGACCTTTTTCCGCAATGTTGGCAGTTACCGTCAGTGCCTCATCCAATCGTGCGGGTTTGGCATAGTGGCAGGCCATGCGGTATACCACTAGCTGTGTACCTTCGTCTAGCAACGTTTGCTGGTTAAGGCCTAATTCTCTTAGCCACTCGCTGCGCGCCCGTTCCATAAACTTCAGGTAGTTAACGTAGTAGACAATTCCACCGGCGTCAGTATCTTCCATGTAAACACGCACTGGTATGCTAAATTCGCCCGTCATGGCCGACGTTCTCCCTCAACATCAATTGACTGTTCGTGGGGCGTCTTATCAAAGTGTAGCCAGGCTTGACGAGTCACCACACGGCCTCTTGGTGTACGCATCATTAGCCCCTGCTGAATCAGATAAGGTTCAATCACATCTTCGATGGTATCGCGCTCTTCACCGATGGCGGCAGAGAGTGAGTCAACGCCCACCGGGCCACCATCGAATTTGTCGATCATCGCCAGCAGTAAACGGCGGTCCATGTGATCCAAACCGTGGTGATCGACATTTAGCATATTGAGCGCCGCATCCGCTAATGTCACATCCACAACGCCATCGCCCTTTATTTCGGCGTAGTCCCGCACTCTGCGCAACAGTCGGTTGGCGATACGCGGCGTACCACGGGAGCGGCGCGCGACTTCAATGGCACCTTCATGGCTGGTTTCAACGCCTAGTAGCCGTGCTGAGCGGGCGACAATCTCGGTCAGCTCTTCCAGGTTATAAAACTCAAGACGCTGAACGATACCAAAGCGGTCACGCAGCGGCGAGGTCAACAACCCCGCACGAGTGGTGGCGCCCACCAGCGTAAATCTGGGCAGGTCAAGTTTAATAGAACGTGCGGCGGGCCCTTCGCCAATCATGATATCGAGCTGAAAGTCCTCCATCGCGGGATAAAGGACCTCTTCCACCACGGGCGAGAGGCGATGGATTTCATCGATAAACAGCACATCGCCCGGTTCAAGATTGGTCAGCATAGCGGCGAGATCCCCCGCGCGCTCCAGCACCGGGCCAGAAGTAGATTTAAGCCCCACGCCCATTTCAGTAGCGATAATATTCGCCAACGTCGTTTTACCTAAGCCTGGCGGACCGAACACCAGCGTGTGGTCTAAGCTCTCTTCGCGTAGCCTGGCTGCTCCAATAAAAATCTCAAGCTGTTCGCGAACCCGAGGCTGGCCAATATAGTCTTTGAGATGTTTCGGACGAATAGCATAGTCGATGCGCACTTCGCCCTGCTCTGGCTCAGCGGCAATTAATCGGTCGTGTTCTAACATAAAGACTCTTCTAGAGTGCTGACTAATGAGTACACGCTATTGCACTCGTGCTGGTCTAACCGGACATGCGTTTGGTTAACGCGGCTTTGATCAAAGCTTCGGTAGTTTGATTGGGGTCGACGTCGGCTAACATTTTCGTCGCTTCTGTCAGCTTATAACCCAAGCTCACCAGGGCTGCTTCGGCATCCGCCAAATGATCCCTTGGAGCAGCTCGCCCGCTTGTCGCTTCAAGAGCCAACGGCGCATCGTTGCCATGCTCCCACTCAGGAAAGCGGTCACGCATTTCGATAATCAACCGTTCCGCCGTTTTTTTACCAACGCCTGGCAGTTTTGTCAGCGCTTTGCTGTCGTCATCTCTGATACAGCGCATAAAGGCATCTTCATCCATACCCGACAGGATCGCTAACGCAAGTTTCGGCCCTACGCCATTCACTTTGATCAAGGCGCGAAACAGCGCTCGCTCATGCTCTCGCCCAAACCCATAGAGCAAATGCGCATCGTCACGGATGGTGAGATGGGTATAGAGTGACACCTGCTCGCCGGGAGCGGGCAGCGCTACAAAGGTGTTCATGGAGGCTTCAAGCTCATAACCAACGCCATGCACATCTACCACCATCCAGGGCGGCTGTTTTTCCAACAACAGGCCGGTTAAACGTCCAATCATCATATGCCTCGCAGCCAATCAAAACAGCAGCCACTATAAAGCCACTCTGTACAGATGACCAGTAATGCCTAGAGCCGCCATCGCCCTGATGAGCGGCGCTTACTGCGTGAAGGAGTCGCCGCCACCAGGGCGTTGCCAGCAAAAGCGTGGGTCAGTGCAATGGCTAGTGCATCGGCGGCATCTGCCTGGGGTGTCGCCGACAGGCCGAGCAGCGTGGTGACCATATGCTGCACCTGGCTTTTATCAGCGCCGCCCTGCCCGGTTACCGCTTGCTTAATCTGCCGAGCGGCGTACTCCGCGATACTCAGCCCATGGTTAGCCAAACAAACCAATGCTGCGCCGCGGGCTTGGCCTAGCTTGAGGGCCGAATCAGCATTTTTAGCCATAAAAACCCGCTCTACTGCAACAGCATCAGGGCGGTGCAGGCCAATCAATTCGCTAATACCGGCATATATTTGCGCCAAACGCTGCTCCAGTGCACCATCAGCCGTACGAATGCAGCCACTGGCCACATAGCGAGGCTTCACGCCTATTAGATCAATCACGCCGTAACCGGTGATACGTGAGCCTGGGTCAATGCCTAAAATTCTGACCGTGGTCGCCAGCTGTTTTTCGTCCATGGATTTTTCTCTTGGCACTGCCTAAAACAAAAACACCGACGCTAAGCGTCGGTGTTGTACTCGTCAAAACGTGAAGGCGGTCTTACTCGCCCGCTGCTTCCGTTTTGGCTTTTTGGCGTAAGCGAATGTT
>Ga0208180_1000955_pt1 | contig 20202 bp, 15 predicted proteins | sample MalvireepMed_s16_FD_184241 | JGI IMG/M metagenome (GOLD analysis project Ga0208180, IMG submission 184241) | Marine viral communities from the Global Malaspina Expedition - Malaspina viral metaG DeepMed_s16 (SPAdes) (version 2) | ecosystem: Environmental > Aquatic > Marine > Oceanic | place...
TTTGGCATTGGGCCCTCGGCGCTGACGGAGGCCATGGGCATGCTCAACCACCATTTCGCAGCAGCCGCCTGATCGGCGCAGAGCGACAGCCTACCTCTGACTGCCGCCAATCTTTGCAACAGAGCCCATCCGATTGCCTCCCGAAAAACTTTGTGCCTCAGCCGAACGGCGCGACGCCGCTCAGCACGCGGATGCCATGCGGGAATGGCGTGTTGGGAGCTTGCGGCTGCCCGTGAACCTCCACCGCCATCGACGCTTGTCCTAGCGATAGCAGCAGGCAGAAAAGCGTCGCGTTCTCGCCTTCGATCGCATCCAGCGGAAAAGGTTTGAGATAATCGAGTATCGCTGGCGCGCGCTCGACCATGACGTCGTAAAGGAGCATGATGTCTTCCATCGAAGCTTCGCAGCGCGCCTTGGTGCGCGCCTCGATGGTTCGCCCCGCCCAACGGTCCACCAGCGGCTCGAGATCCTTGAACCCGGCGGGCAGGGTGGTCGCGATCTTCGCGTCGGTCATGCCAGCGCCTCCCGCACGGTGCTCGCCTTCACCCATTTATCGAGGGTTGAATGGAGATGGCGAATGGCGACCTCATTTTCCTGCAGATACATGAAGCCCTTTGCGCGCGATTGCATGCCTTTCTGGGTACGGGCGACACTGGCCAGATCCTCGAGCGCCACCTCGACGACCCGGCTGATGAAAAGCTCCTGCCGGAAGCGTTCGGCAACGGTCGCCGCAGGCGGCACGTAGAAGCGCACTTCATACCGCGTGGTCTTGTGCGACGTCGGCCATAAATTATGTGTCCAGAAACCGCCCGGCCCGAAGTCGATATGGACGTGCGGAAAGACATGGTAGACGTCCTGCGCCCAACTCGTCGATTTGGTGGGATTGACCGCCGGATGCTCGAGAAAGCTAACCAAGGCAGGATCGTTGCTGCACGAGGTCACGCTCGCGGTGCTATGCGTATCCTGCCCCAGCCGTTCGACCTTGTTCGATGGCTTGGCAGCATAATTTGCGTTGCCATAGATCGATATCAGCCTGTGCGCGCCGAGCATCCGCGCATCGAGCAGGCGCGCGAACGGGTTTTCGGGAGAGGCGTAGGTCGTCCCGATCGTCTCGGCGTGGAGCGCGGGGGTGTGATAGGCCTCAAGGAAGGCATCGCAGATCGTCTTCCAGTTGGCATCGATATCGGCCTGGATGACGATCGGATGGCCTGCGGCGGGATATGGTATGCCCGCCATCAGGTCAGCGAGCGGACCCAGAAACTCTCGCAACGAAACCTGCGGCTCGGGCGACAGGTTGATGAAGACCCATCCTTCCCAGACCTCGGCTGCGATCGGGGTAAGTCCGCAGTTCTTCTTGTCGAAATTGAAGAAGGAGGACTCATCGGGCACGCCGACCAAGCTGCCGTCGTTCTTGTAGGTCCAATTGTGATAAGGACAGACGAACTTCCCGGCATTGCCTGATGGCTTGAGGACGACATGGCTGCCACGATGCGAGCAGACATTGTGGAAGGCCCGCACATGGCCTCCCTTGGAGCGCGTGATCAGGACATTCGCATCGCAGACATCGATGTCGCGGGTGACGAAGTCCCCCGCATTTGGGATTTCCTCCTCCCGGCCCAGCAGCAGCCAGGCGCGACGGAACACCTGCTCCTTTTCCCGCGCATAATGTTCGGGCGAGATATAGGATTCGACCGATACCGGGCCGGTCGACAAACCCGCTTCCACCGTCACGTTGGATGGCGATAACTTGAAAAGCTGCTCGTTCATGTCGACTTCCTCTCTGTCCGCTCTGCTCGCAATGGGTTATCAGTGTTGAGTTGCACTGAGAAGTGACCCGGGATTTTCATTGAGAAGTGACCCGGGATTTTCATTGAGAAGTGACCCGGGTGGGCGTGGATGATGTACTGCCTGCGACGAGCAGGGTCAAGCGGGTGATTTGTCCTTTCTGGATTTTGGGGCGGCGGAACTGGCTCTGAAGCGGAAGCTGTCATTGCCGGTTTCAAGGATATGGCAATGATGCGTGAGGCGATCCAGCAGGGCGGTGGTCATTTTGGCATCGCCAAAGATACTGGACCACTCGCTGAAGCTCAGGTTGGTGGTGATAACAACGCTGGTCCGCTCATAGAGTTTGCTGAGCAGATGGAACAGCATGGCCCCGCCTGAAGGGCTGAAGGGTAGATATCCCAGCTCATCAAGGATGACGAGGTCGAGGCGCAACAGACGCTCGGCCAACTGGCCCGCTCTGTTTGCGGCCTTTTCCTGCTCCAACGCATTGACCAGATCGACGGTGGAGAAGAAGCGGATCTTTTTGCGGTGATGCTCAACCGCCTGGACGCCCAAAGCCGTCGCGATGTGGCTTTTGCCGGTGCCTGGTCCGCCGATCAGTACGACGTTGTCGGCGCTATCCATAAAGTCACCACGGTGAAGTTGACGCACGAGCGCCTCGTTGACCTCACTGACGGCAAAGTCGAAGCCTGCCAGATCCTTGTAGGCCGGGAACCGGGCTGCCTTGATCTGGTAAGCAATGGACCTGACCTCCCGCTCGGACATCTCCGCCTTGAGAAGCTGTGAGAGGATCGGAACGGCAGCATCAAAGGCTGGCGCGCCCTGCTCGATCAGATCACCAGCGGCTTGCGCCATGCCATACATTTTGAGGCCACGTAGCATGACAACCACAGCGGCGCTGGCCGGATCATGACGCATGGCGTAACGCCCTCAGCGTGTCGTAGCGTTCGACATCGGCAACAGGCTCCTGGGCGAGGCGCAGGGCCTGCGGGGCATCGATTGGGGATGCCGGTGGAGCCTTGCCATCGATCAGGCGGTGCAGAACATTGAGGATGTGGGTTTTGGTCGGCACCCCAGCTTCGAGGGCCAGTTCGACGGCGCTGAGCACAGCCTGTTCGTTATGCTGTAGAACAAGGGCGAGGATTTCGACCATCTCCCTGTCACCACCGAGCCGCTTGAGCAGATGCCCCTGCAGTTGCCGGAAGGCTTCGGGCATTTCGAGGAATGGCGCCCCATTGCGCAAAGCGCCAGGCTTGCGCTGAACAACTGCCAGATAGTGCCGCCAGTCATAGATCGTCTGCCCCGGCTTCTGGTGAGAACGGTCGATAATCCGGTTGTGCTCGCACAAGATTTGCCCCTCGGCCGCGATGACCAACCGATCAGGATAGACCCGCAGGCTCACTGGCCGGTTCGCAAAGGATGCAGGAACGCTATAGCGATTGCGCTCGAACGCGATCAGGCAGGTCGGCGACACGCGCTTGGTATGTTCGACAAAGCCATCGAAGGCCCGCCCCATCGGCATCAGGCTGATAATCTCAACGGCGTGCACATCGGCAACTGTGCCGGGGAGGACGCCATGCTGGATTTCTCCCCATTGTGCGATGCACCGCTCTTCCAACCAGGCATTGAGGGCATCAAGATCTGGGAAGTTGGGCATTGGCTGCCATAACCGTCGACGCGCATCCTGAACGTTTTTCTCGACCTGACCTTTCTCCCAGCCTGAGGCCGGATTGCAAAAATCCGTTTCGAACAGGTAGTGGCTGGCCATGGCAGCGAACCGCGCATTGACCTGTCGGACTTTGCCCTGGCCGATCCGGTCTACAGCCGTCTTCATATTGTCGAATATTCCACGCTGAGGCACGCCGCCCAGCACCCGGAAGGCCTGCGTCAGTGCGTCGAACAACATCTCGTGCGTTTGCAGCAGATAGGCTCGCGTGATGAACGCCCGACTGTGGGAGAGCTTGGTATGGGCCACCTGCAGCTTGGTAGGCCGGCCATTCAGAAGGGCGTAATCTTCACTCCAATCGAACTGAAAGGCCTCACCGGGCTGGAAGATCAGCGGTACGAATGTGCCGCGCCCACTGGTTTGCTTTTCATATTGGCGTTCGGTCTTCCACGAGCGGGCGAAGGCGGCAACACGGCTGTATGATCCCTCGTAGCCCAGCTTAACCAGATCTGCATGTAGCTGCTTGGCTGTTCGCTTCTGTTTGCGCGACTTGCCAGATTCCACCCGCAGCCACGTCGTCAGTTTTTCTGCAAACTGATCAAGCTTGCTCGGCCGTTTGGGAACCTTGAACGTCGGCTCCACCGCGTCATCGCGCAGATATTTGCGGATCGTGTTGCGCGATAATCCAGTCCGCCGCCGGATCTCGCGAATGGGGATGCCTTGCCGAAAATGCCAGCGGCGGATCACACTGAGTAGGTCCATGTCGATCACTCCGATGCCTCCTGACTGTCAGCCAGGGGCGAGGAAAACATGGGTCAATTCTCAGTGAAAACTTATAACCCTCCCGGGTCACTTCTCAGTGCAACTCAACAGCCAGACCTTCCTGGCAAGCATAATCCAGAGCCGCCTCGCGAAGGCGTGTCGTCTGCTCGGGTGAATTGACCGGTGCCGCGGAACCCAACTACCACTCCTGCTTCTGTCAATGTACGATCGTTCCCGATCGGCACTCGCTCACGATTGATGTCGAGATAGGGGCTTGCGCGGGTCTCGTAAAGTTTTTCGCCGAATTTTAAGCTCGGTGAGGCTGCGATTGCTTCTCGTAACAAAAATGCCGCGATTGAATCGTAACTGCACGGTCGTTCCGTTAACGACTCGATGGCCGCGTGGCTGTCAGCCCGAGGATTTGATGAGATGCTTTCCGATGCCGCCGGCGCGCCCTTCTCCATCGCGGTCGTGTCCGACACGCAAAATTATGTGAGTCATCGCAACCAGCGCGAAGGCGGCTTCCCCTTCGACACGCGCGAGATGCTGTACGATATGATGGCCTATATTGCGCGCAATGCCCGGAGCGCGGGCGGCGAGATCGCCTTCGTGTCAGGTCTTGGCGACAATTGGCAGCATCCGAGCATTGCGGAGCCCGACCAGCTCAGTCTCGACCGAGGCATGAGGGCGATCGGCAATCCGGTGATCGAGGATTTGCTCCCTGCATCGCCTGAACAGTTGCTCTCGATCGAGATGCCCGCCGCTCGCGCTGCCTGGAACATCATCGCCGATCGTTTGCCGTTCTGCGTGATCCCGGGAAATCACGATTATGATCATCTGTGGACGGACCACGAGTTTCCGGCGGAAATTGGCGGAGGTATCAAGGGCAACAAGGTCGAAGGGATTGGCGGCCTTCAGGTCTCGGGGCTCGCGAACTGGAAGAACATATTCGGCGCCTCATCGCCGTTCTTCGATGGAAAGGCCTGGTACGTGTCATTCCATGACGAGGGATGCAGCTCGGCGCAGATCTTCAGCGCGGGCGGCTATCGCTTCCTTCATCTGGGCCTGGAAATGTGCCCGAATGAGGAGACGCTTGCCTGGGCTGACGGCGTCATCAATGCTTACCCCGGCCTTCCGACGATCGTCTCCATCCACGAGTTTCTCAATGAAGAAGGCGAGCGCGCGTCCATCGTCTATTTGGACATGACGCTGCGGGACAGCCGACGTTTTGGTCCGGCGCGGCTGTGGGAGCGCTTCATCTCGCGGCATGACCAGATCCTGATGACCCTCAATGGCCATTTCCACGGCGTGAGACACCGGATCGACCTCAACCAGCACGGGCACAAGGTTTACCAATTCCTGGTCAATTATCAGGGCCGCAAGCAGTCGCTCAAGGATACCGGCTCTTCCGCGAGAGTGATCGACGGCATCGGCGACGGGTGGCTGCGGCTGTTGCGGTTCGATCTCGCTGCGGCCATGCCGACCTTGTACCTTCGGGCTTATTCGACCCACTATAAGGGTTTTGCACCCGATCTGCCGCGCTACGCCGAATGGTATGGGAAAGAGCATCCCGGCATGCCCGCTGAGGAATTCCTGCGCCTCGACGATATAGCCTTCGATCTGGAAGATTTTCGACAGCGCTTCGGGCCGCCGGGCGCCGCAGCTGACCCGTAAGCTGGTGCGATCGGATCGGTGAACCGGAGCGCTCGATCCTAGCGCGGTCACCGCAAACTGTACGATCGTTCCGCCCAATTTCACCGCAACGCAGTCGGCTTCCCGGCTCTGTTGCAAAGATTGGCGGCAGTCAGAGGTAGGCTGTCGCTCTGCGCCGATCAGGCGGCTGCTGTGTATGGAAACACTGGGAGGTTGATATGAATTTTTGGGGTGTGTCAAGCGGCGCGTTTATACTTTTCTCATGTGCGCTGGCAGCGTCTGGTGCAGAGGCTCAGACTCCCGTGGCTGCGGGTGCCGGCGCAACCGAGCCCGGGTCGGCCGCGTCAGAGCCTCAGGCCCCGCCGTCGAGTGGCGGCAATGACGGCTCCGACATCGTCGTGACCGCGCTGAGGCGCAGCGTCAGCGTTCAGGATATTCCCGCTTCGATCACCGCCGTGAGTGGCGACACCCTTCTCAGCCGGGGCGTCACTGATACCATAGCCCTGGCCAATGTGATTCCTGGATTGGTGTTCGTCCCCAACTTCGGCAACACCATTGTGACTATCCGCGGCGTCGGCTCGACCCTTGTGGCTGGTTCGTCCGAACCGACGGTCGCTATCTATTCGGATGGCGCCTATTTGCCCCGGCCTTTCATGGGAACCCTGCGCGCGGTCGACCTCGATCGCGTCGAAGTCCTGCGCGGGCCGCAAGGGACTCTCTATGGCCGCAATGCTACGGGCGGTGCGGTCAACTTCATCTCCGCTAGCCCAACCAAGACGTGGACGGGGCGCATCGACGCTATTGTAGGAGGCCGCAATCAGGTCGGTATAAGCGGGTTTGTCTCAGGGCCACTCTCCGATGGCGTGCAGATCAGGCTCAGCGGCGGACGTGAGAAGCAGGATGGCCCGGTCGAAAACATCCTCAGGCCCCTTAACGTGGTGGAGCGTATTGGCGGCGGAACGGACGCCAAATATGGCCGTGTCGCGCTGCGCCTGACACCTACGTCTAGCCTGACGGTGGACCTGTCGCTCCGCTATGATGAGGACAATGCGGCCAAGACCGACCAGAGCCCGGTTGGGCCGATCAGCCTCGGGGTCGAAGGGGTGGATTGGACGAATGAGCCTTGGAAGGCGATCTCGAATCGCCCGCACAGTGCGGTAAACAAGCTGCTCATCGGCCAGGCAGGCGTGACGTGGGAGGCGTCCGATGCGATCACCGTCAAGTCTCTGACGAACTATATCCTTGGGAAGGCGCGGGGCGCCAACGACGACGATGGCACCGCATTTCCCTACTTCTATACGGCGATTTGGCCGCGTCGATCCGAATCGATAAGCCAGGAGTTCAACCTGTTCGGAAATTTCGATAAATTTAATTTCATCCTCGGGGCCTTCTATTACCACGAGGAATATAAGAGTGTTCTAGATGTCATCCTCGAGAATCCGGATCCGGCGGCGGTCCTGACGCAAAATCTTGGCCAGCAAGCCAAAGTGGACAATTTTGCGGCATACTTCGACGCGACCTATTCGTTCACGGACGCCTTGAGGCTGAATGTGGGTATGCGCCTCAATTACGACAAGAATGAGTATGAGTCGATTTCGGGCCTTGAACCCCTCATCCCTACGGTAGCAGTCGCGGGCGGCACCATCAAAAAAACCAAGTTGCTCCCAAAGGTTGCCCTTCAATATGATTTCACGCCAGAAATCCAGAGCTACATCCAGTGGAGCCGCGGCTACAAGGGCGGCGGCGGCAACCTGCCGGCAAGCGATGGCTCCGCGCCGGCTTTTGGACCGGAGACGCTCGATTCCTACGAGCTTGGCGTGAAGTCCCGCCTGCTCAACGGCAAACTGACTGCTAACTTCGCGGCCTTCTACTATGACTATTCGGGCCTGCAGGTCGAAAAGTTGGTTCCCCCGAACGGCGCCCTCACGGACAATGCGCAAGCGAAGGCGTATGGCGCCGAACTTGAGATCCGATACAGCCCAGTCCCCGACCTCACCTTCACCCTTGCGCCCACATACGTGCACACGGAGTTCACGGAGTTCACCTCGACGGAGCCGCTGACGCTCGTCCCCTACGATCTCGCTGGAAAGACGTTGAATTTCGCGCCGAAGTGGACCGTTAACGCGAGTGCATCCAAGCGTTTCGATCTTGGCGGAGAACTGTTGAACGAGCTAGAACTCACCGCAAGTGCGCGGCACAATTCGACCGTCGTCTTCTCCTACTTCAACCTCGACGCCCTTGAGCGACAACGGCCTTACACCGTGGTTGACCTAAACGCGACGATCTCCGATGTGGACAGGAAAACCACGCTGTCGCTGTTCGTCAACAATTTGGGCAACAAGGCATACAAGACTCTTACGGGTAATTTCGGGTTTGGATATATCGGTCACTGGGGTGCCCCCAGGACGTGGGGCGCGCGCCTCAGCCGCTCCTTCTGATCCGAGCGAGCGCCATGCGGGCAGGGTCGTTCGGATGAGCGATCCTGCAAGCTCAAATCAGTTAGATGTTTGATCGCGGGGTTTGATGGTAAAACACCCACAGAGGTGGGTCGGGAAATTTGACCAGCGGGATGAGTGGGTCGCCGGCCTGACGACAGCCATGGTGGTGGCGGCACAGGAGGCCAGATGAGTAAGCGACCCCGCCGGAATCGCCGTCTGGCGTTCAAGGCGAGGGTTGCATCGTCGCCCGCAGGTACGCGCGCGACCTGGAAGATTACCTCGGACGCCCCTTTTCGCGGTGAAGCGGCGCGCGCAACCCGTATCTGTCCCAGTATATTCAGTTTAGCATCAAGGATCCTCATATGCATCGCTCGGGCATCGAACTCATCAACCTGTACTGGGAAGAAGTCTGGAACAACGGGAACCTGGAACTGATCCGCGAAATCTGTGCGAGTCCTATCGTCCGGCACGACGCTAATGAGGTTACGAGCCTCACGCACGATCAGCAGATCGCGCGCGTCGCGGCGCAGCGGACAGGGCTTCCCTTCTTCACCCATGAGGTGCTGGTCGCCGACGAGCATCATGTCTGCTCAGTCTGGAACATGACGATCCGGGAGGGGGGTGAGCGGGAGCTCTGCGGCATTGAGGTGTTCCGGGTGGAGGAAGGGCGCCTGTCGCACTGCTGGAATTCCGGCTACATTCCCGGCCTGTGGGGTCGCGACGGTGCGGAGCGGGAGGCGCGCGAGCCCGCCATCCTGCCGTCGCTGAGCAGTATCGATACCGACTGGATCCAGGATATCTTAACCTCTGTCGACAAGAGCACCCCGCGCGTTGGAGTGCTCCAGTCGGTGGATCGTATCGGCAACGGCACGCTGAGCGAGACTGCTCGCGTCGTCCTGCATTACAATGCCGACCCCGAAAACTATCCCACCACGCTTTTCTGCAAGTTCAACCGGTCAACCCCCGAGATCGACGCTGCGAACAAGCGGGTGGGCTTCTATGAGCGTGAGATCAACACCTACAGCTTCCTGCGCGACCATCCGGACATCTCGGCGCCGAAGGTATATTTCGCCGCGACCAATCCCGACACGGGCGCCACCAACATCGTCCTCGAAGATCTCTCGACGCGAACCACGCCAGGCGACCAGGTCAGGGGCGCTTCGGTCGAGGAAGCGGACGCGGTGGTACGGGCGCTGTCACACCTCCACGCCAAGTTCCTCGGAACGGAGCCGAGTGACTGGCTGTTCGATCGCCAGCCCCGTGCGGCAATGTTTCATGATTCGTACCGGATAGGCGCCGCAGCGCTCAAGGAATTCCTCGGCAGCGCCGTTGACGCCTGCGATTACGAGCTGATCGACAGGTTCGAGCAGCTTTATCTTGATTGGGTGAACCTGCCCGTCGGCACCAAGACGGTGCTGCACGGCGACCCGCGCGTCGACAACATCTTGTTCGAGGCGGGCCCGTCCGGGATCAAGGCGTGGCTCATCGATTGGGGGATGACCGGGGTCGGGAGCCCGCAGTTCGATTTGGCCTACTTCCTGACGGGCAGCGTGCCCGTCGACATGCGGCGCCAGCACGATCGACGCTGGATCGCGGAGCATGCAGCTGAACTCGCCAAGGCTTCCCCGGCCTACGATCTCGCATCGGCGGAAATGATGTTCCGCGCTCAGGCCGTGGCGCAGCTTGCTGCAACCGTGCCGGCCGCGCGTACCGTCGAGCGCTCGGCACGCGGTGTCGAGCTTCTGACCACCCTCGTTCAGCGCAACTGCGCCGCCGTTCGCGACTGGGATGCCTTCGGCGCCATACGCTCGCTTTCTACAATGTGACGGGGGTCGCGGCCCCTAGCTGGCTAACTACGCCGAAAAGGAAACATCATGGATCTGTTTCGTAAGGGCGCCTTCAAGGGCAAGACCGTTTTCGTCGCTGGCGGATCCACGGGCATCAACCTCGGCATCGCCGAACGCTTCGGCGAGATGGGCGCCAACGTCGCGGTCATCAGCCGCAATGAGGAGCGGATTGCTGTCGCGGCTGAGCGCGTGAAGGCGACGGGCGCCGACGCCATCGGCGTGGTTGCCGACGTTCGCGACTTCGACGCCGTTTCGCGTGCGTTCGCTGCAACTACCGAGAAGTGGGGCGAGATCAACGTGGTCATCTCTGGCGCCGCAGGCAATTTCCTTTCGCCCGCGACCGGGCTGTCGGCCAACGCCTTCCCTACGGTGGTCGAGATTGACCTGCTCGGCACGTTCAACGTGCTCCGAGCCTCGTTCGACCATCTTCGCAAGCCTGGTGCGTCTGTGATCTCGATCACGGCCGGCCAAGCCAAGCGCCCGGTCATGTTCCAGGCGCATGCGAGCGCGGCCAAGGCGGGCATCAACAATCTCACTGGGACGTTGGCGATGGAGTGGGGCCCGGCCGGCATCCGCGTCAACGCCATCTCGCCTGGCCCGATCGGAGACACCGAGGGGATGGCCCGGCTTGCTCCGTCGGACGAGGCCACCGCCAAGTTGAAGAGCCGTCTTGCCTTGCGGGACTACGGCACAAAGCGCGACATCGCGGATGCCGCGCTGTTCCTTTCGAGCGACAATGCCCGCTACATCACTGGGGTGGTGCTCGAGGTCGATGGTGGCCTCCTGCTCGGCGACGCCTCGGCGGACGCCCTTACCCTTCCGGACCGTCGATGATGACGCTTGAGATCGATCGGCGCGGCGCGGTCGATTGGGTGACGTTTAACCGCCCCGATCGGCTGAATGCTCTCAGTCCCGAGCTTGTCGAGGCGCTACACGAGTACTTCGACAGCCTGTCCCGCGATACCGACACCCGTGTGGTGCTGCTGCGGGGGGCAGGACGCGCCTTCTGCGCGGGTCTCGACCTCGGAGCGACGGGCGGCGGCGATCTCGACGCCACCGCGCACCTCGCAATCCAGCGGAGGGTCTCGGAAATCGTCCTGAAGATGCGGTATTGCCCCCAAGCGATCGTCAGTCTGGTCCATGGTCCCGCCTGCGGCGGCGGCTTCGCCATGGCGCTCGCATCGGACATCCGCATCGCCGGAGCCAGTGCGCGGATGAACGCGGCATTCGTCCGGATCGGCCTTTCGGCATGCGACATCGGCGTTTCATACTTCCTCCCCCGTCTCGTCGGGGCGAGTCTCGCCGCCGAACTGATGATGACGGGGGATTTCATCCATGCCGAACGAGCCTTGCAGCTGGGTCTAGTAAGCCGCGTGGTGGCTGACGAGGACTTGGAAGTCGCCGCGGAGCCGCTCCTTGACGCGATGCTGACGACGTCACCCCTCGGTCTCAGGCTGACGAAGGAATGCCTTCGGATGTCAATTGATGCGCCGAGCCTCGAGGCGGCAATCGCGATGGAGGACCGCAATCAGGTCATTGCAGGCAGCGCGCCTGAGTTTCAGGAGGGAGTCGCCGCGTTTTTCGAGAAGCGCCGTCCAGCTTATGCGGCCGAGCTCGTGAAGCGGACCAAGCGGTGAGCGCCGCAGCCGGGACAACATCTTCGGAAGGCGCGGCCGGAAGCAGCGTCGTCTCAGCGACCGGCTTCATTTCGACGATATCAGCGACGCCCGGGCGAACGCAACGGGCTACGAATTCCTCTGTGTCGCACGATGTGTTGTGGCAAGATTGAGGACGCACCAAGCAAAGGAGAGAAAGATGTTGCGGATGTTAAGCGAAGCGCATGGGAATGTTGTTCTTGCCGATGATTTGCCCGCCAAACCGGTCGGCGTCATGAAGCCGGGCATGGTCGAGATCGGGGCGGCGACGCACGATAGAGCATCGCGGCGTTCACCGACGATCCGCACCACAGAGGCTCTTTCGCGCCTGACTGCGGTGACAGCCACCAAGATTCGGAGGCTCGCGGTCGTTGCCCCGCTCGGCCTAGCCTGTCTGTGTAGCGGATGGCCGGCGTCTTCCCAGGTCGTCATTGGTCCCGGCGATCGCCCCGAAACCGGGCTTCAGGGCCAAACCACGATCGAAGACGTGGTGAGCGGCCGGTCCAAACTTCCTTATCATGCTGGCGTTCGCCTCGTCGGTCGCACGGACATCTGGAACCGCGGCGGCAATTTGCAGCTCTCATGGGTCGATCAATGTGCCTATGTATCCACCGTCAAGCAGACAGGCCCGGCAACCGCCAACAGCCGATCTGCCTTGTTCCTCCGCGAGCCAGCGGGCGTCGCGGTTATCGACGTAAGGGACCCCCGGGCTCCAAAGCCCGTGCGCTTGCTGCGGGACCGGGGCTCGATCGATGCGGTAGAGACGATGCACGCGATTGCGGCACCAGGTCGCAAAGTTCTCGTCGCCGGCGCCTACTCGGGAGGAATTGCTGGCCGGGGCGAGGAGGACGCAGCTTGGCTCAGCATCTACGATGCCTCGAACTGCCTGAATCCCAAATTGCAGAGCGAGTTCAAGTGGCCCGCCAACATCCACATGGTGACAATCTCTCCCAACGGTCGTCGCGTCTACGGTACAGAAGTCGTGCCCGGACTCGGTTCGGGGAAGGGTGGCGTGCATGTGCTCGACATCAGCAACATGAAGCGCCCCCGCTATCTCGGCCGCTTCGGCGCCACGCGACCCAATGGATTGACGGCTGGGTTCACGCCACATGAAGTGTCGATCAGCCGTGATGAGCGGCGGATCTACGCGGCTGTCGTCGCCTCCGAAACCGGGGACGTGCCTGTGGAGAACGGCAGCGTCTACATTCTCGATAACAGCGACATCGTCGATGGGCGCTCTCAACCGAAGATGAGGCTCGTCGGCGAAGCCAAGCAAGGCGGTTGGCATTCTGTCGTGCCCGCGTCGATCAACGGAGTTCCACACCTGGTGGGTGCGGCCGAACTGGGCGCCTGTCCTGGAACATGGCCGCGGATCATCAATATCGCGGACGAGAAGAATCCAAAGGTCGTCGGCGAGTTCAAGCTGCAAATGAATATCAAGGAGAACTGCGACGCGATACGATTTACTCCTCGGAAGGAGGATCCCTATGCGAGCTTCATCCCAATCCCAGACATCACCGAGCGCCTCGGCGCGGTTGCCTCGCATTTCAACGATGTCGACGATGCAAGGAACACGAGGCTTGGTCTGTTCCCCTTCTTCGCTGGCGGAGTGAGGATCGTTGATTTGCGCGATCCTACAAAGCCGGTTGAAGTCGGCTACTATAAGCCGGGTGCGAATCCCGATACCCCGCTAAGTGGCAACGGGCTAAACTGGACAGGGTTGAACGACCAGGTAAGCGACGGGTGTGCGTCGCATGTACGCTATGTTCCCGAGTCCGGGCACATCTGGTTCGCCTGCGTCACGACCGGTTTCCACGTTGTCGAACTGAATCCGGACCTTCGCGCTCGCCTCGGCTTCCCGACCGTGAAGTGATAACCTGTGTCGGCCGCTGGCGGCTCGGCTTGAGGGCTGTCGGCGGGGGGTAGATGACGGAGCCCCTTTCGTCGCGGCGAGGCGCAAAACAGTGCGGGAGGCTTGTTCGCGCTCGCCGCGATCATGGCTGGGCGCGTTCTCCGCCTCCCGCCGCACATTGCTGGACCGAGCAACTTGAGCGACCGATCAGGCAATGAGCCAAGGGTCGCTCCAAGGGAGAAGAACATGCGTTACGAACACATCACGCTGGAATGCATCGAAGGCGTGGCGACGATCACGATTAATCGTCCCGAAGTGCTGAACGCGCTGTCCATGCAGACCCTCGACGAGATGATGGATGCGCTGGACAGCGTTGCGGCAATGGGCGCGCGCACGCTGCTGCTGCGTGGGGCGGGGCGCGCCTTCTGCTCGGGCGCCGATCTCAGCGGCGGCGTTCAAGAGGATCCTGAACGCATTGATCGGGGACGTGCGCTTGAAACCGGCTTCAACCCTTTGCTCGAGAGTATGGTGCGTTTGCCGATCCCAATCGTCTCGGCGGTGAGCGGTGCAGCCGCCGGCGGGGGGTGCGGGATCGCCCTTGCGGCGGACATCGTAATCGCCAGCAGGTCCGCGTACTTTCTCCTGCCATTCGCGGCGATCGGGCTCGTTCCCGATCTGGGGGTGACTTGGCTGCTCCCGCGGCTTGCCGGGCGCGCCCGCGCGAGCGCGATGATGCTTCTCGGCGAGAGGATTACGGCCGATGTCGCGGCGGACTGGGGCTTGATCTACAAGGTGGTCGATGACGACGATCTCACCACTGCGGCGACGGCCATGGCGGCACGGCTCGCCGCCGGACCCACGATCGCTCTCGGTCTGACCCGCCAGGCGCTCTCAGCCGCCTTGAACCAGAGCCGAATAACGGACAGAAGGCGGACACTTCACCCCGCCACACCGGGAGCAGTCATGCGAGACAAAGAGGAAATCGTGAGGGTGGCACTTTATGCACACCGCAACGGCGGGACCGGCGTTCTATCGACCGGCGGGTCGAGCATCGCGCGGATCAGCGGCGCACCGCGCACCTGGGGCGGCTCGCTCGGAGTGCGGTTCTGATGGGCGCGGTCACGCGGCGCGGGCTGCTGGCGGGAACGGCAGCGGGCGGGCTCCTGCTCGCCGCCGGCCCCGCCGGGGCGCAGGCGCGCGGTGCCTTCAGCCACGGCGTGGCGAGCGGTGATCCGGCGAGCGACAGCGTATTGCTGTGGACTCGGGTGACCACGGCGGACCGCAAGCCGGTGCAAGGCACCTGGCAGGTGGCGCGCGACCGCGGTTTCGCGACGCTGGTCGCCAGCGGCACATTCCAGACGAGCGGCGCGCGGGATCATACGGTGAAGGTGATCGCTGAGGGACTGAAGCCGGGCAGCGAATATTTCTACCGCTTCCACGCGCTGGGCGGCACGTCACCGGTGGGGCGCACGCGTACCTTGCCGAAGGGTAAGCTCGACCGGCTCGACCTCGTGCTCGCCTGCTGCGCGATGTACATGTACGGCGAGTTCCACGCCTACCGCGCGATCGCGCAACGCGAGAAGCTCGATCTCGTCCTGTTCGTCGGCGATTATATCTACGAATACGGGCCGCAGGGGCCGCAGGGAACCCCCCTGGGTGCCAACCTGGGTGCCAAGCTGGTCCGCGCGGTCGAGCCGCCGCGCGACACCGTCAGCCTTGCCGATTACCGGTTGCGCTACGCCCAGTGGCGGCGCGATCCCGCGCTGCAGGATGCGCATGCGCGCGCGCCCTGGGCGTGCATGTGGGATGATCACGAGATCGCCAACGACCCTTGGATGCACGGCGCGCAGAACCATGATCCCGAGACCGACGGTGACTGGGAGGTGCGCAAGCGCGCCGCGGTGCAGGCGTATCTCGAATGGATGCCGATCCGCGATCCCGCGCCGAGCGATCCGTTCGGTGTCAAGCGCAGCTTCGCCTTTGGCGACCTTGCTACGCTGGCGATGCCTGAGACGCGGCTGAAGGCGCGGTCGGAACAGCTGTCGCTTGGCACGGATCTGGAGATGCAGGTCCTCGACGAGGCCGGCAAGATCGTCACCGATGCGGCAATGTTGAAGACGCTCGACCGCAAGGCACTGCCCGTCGGCTATCGGCTGGAGCCCGATGTCGCGGGCTTCCGGCGCAAGCTCAACGCACCCGGACGCGAAATGATCGGGGCGGAGCAGCGCGAATGGCTGCGCGACGAGCTTGCCGGGCACCGCGCTGCGGGTCGGCCGTGGTTCCTGTTTGGGGTGCAGTGTATCCTGTCGAGCTATGTCTATCCCGATCTGACGCGCTTTCCGGGCGGCAATCCGAAGCTGGCGCCGCTCTATGCAATGACGCGGCACAAGCTGCCGGTGTTCAATCTCGACAGCTGGGACGGCTATCCAGCCGAGCGCGAGCAGGTGTACGATCTGTTCGAGGAGAGTGGCGCCAACGTGCTGGTGCTGTCCGGAGACAGCCACACGGCCTGGATCAACGAGCCGCATCGCGGCGGCAAACGCATCGGCCTAGAACTGTCGGCGACGACCCTGACCGGTCCCGCTTTCGCAGAGCTATTGTTGCCGCCAGGCGATGTCGGGCAGGCCTTTGCCGATGCCAGTGACGATGTCCTCTGGTGCGATCCGAAGGCAGTCGGTTTCGTGGCGGTAACCCTCACGCGACAGGCGGTGTCGGCGGAATTCATTCGAGTGCTCAACCCACGCGAGCCGATCGGGCGGCTTGACGTGGCAAAACGTGCGACCGCCTGGATCGGGGTCAACGGCCTTCAGGGGTGGCAGATCAGTTGATCTGCCACGATCGCTGTACGTCAGGGGAACCGCTTCCAGCCGTTCGCCTAATTGTTCGCGCGCGGGCTGTCGGCCAGCATGGATAAGCGACCGCTTCCGGGTTGCGGCGGATAAGTGCTGGATGGCGGTATACGGGCAGAACAGTCATAGCGGCAGTCGGGAACGCGGATCGACAATCATCCGTGTTCGGCTCTCGGAAGCAGAATGACGGGTATGTCCCATGTAGGTCGTTCCCGCCGCCAATCAGCGCCGGTTCAACGGTCGGCAGGTTTTAGGATCGGCAGGGGTCAGGCTGAACGGCTGAAATTGGGCGCTAAGCAGATTGGCCACTTTTGTGTCATCCCATCGGCAGCTTGTCTCGTGAGCCGACATTCACGGTGGCTGGCCTGTACGACCGACTGTGGGTCGCTTGCCGTCCTCCCGGCCCGCTTTGATAAACGGCAGCTATCGGCTTTCGCTCGCTTAGAAGCAGAGTGGCGGAAAACCCGCATCGAGGAGATCCCGGTGGCTCGCTAGGCGAGGTCGATCCGATCGGTATATCTGGCGTCATGTGTAACCGCGCCCGCATGTCGAATGAGCCCGAGACCCGATGGGGATCGGCCGCGAAGCTGTTCGGCGAGCGGCCCCGCGACAATCGCTTCGACCCGCGCGAGCTGCGCCCCAAGAGCCGGAACTACGTCGTTCGAGAGCAGGATGGCGAGCGCGCGTGGGACGTGATGACTTGGGACGTGCTCGGCGGGAAGGCGGCATGGCCGATGACCAACGTGCGCCAGCTCGGTCTGCCGCAATGGCGCAGGCTTGCAGAGAAGCCGGAAAATCGGTGTCTGGTCCCGCTGACCGAGTTCTGTGAGTTCACGCCCGACAAGCACGATCTGGGCGATGGCAAACCCCCGCTGAAGGGCGAAATGTGGTTCGGCGTGACCGATCAGCCGGTGTTCGCCGTCGCGGGGTTCTGGCAGCGCACCGAGGGCGGGAACGGCTTCACCATGGTGACGTGCGACCCCAACCCGCTGGTCGCGCCGATCCATCCCAAGGCGATGATTACGATCTTGGCGCCCGAGGACATCGATACCTGGCTGCGCGGCTCCTATGACGAGATCGTCGCCCTGCAGAAGCCTTACGACCCTGGCAAGATGACCGTGCGCGGGCCGATGTTTCCGACCCGCCGCGACGAGCGCTAAGGCTCCGCTTAGCGGCTCCGGTCCTTGCCGTGATCCGGCGACGGCGTGCCTCGATCGGGAGGCACGGCGGACGTCCCCTCGAGCGCGGCCCCAGTCTTGATCCGATCCGCGACGAGCTGGCGGGTGGACTCTCCGACCGCGTTGACCATGCGCGCGCTTTCGCCGCGCTCACGCGCCTTCTGCATGGCATCGTCCACGATCGCCTGGGCGGGGGCGAGACGTGGGTCGGCGTGGTTCTTCTCGGCGGTGTTCTTCAAGAAGGGGTTTGAGTAGCAACGGAACAGAAAACCTACATATGCGTGGCGACAACTACGATGGCCGGTTGAGCGGCAACTATGATGGCCGGTAGGATCGGTTGTCTGGGCTGATCGTAGGGAGGGGCGTAGCCCCGACCGGAGAGCGGACCAGACAACCGGTGGCGATCTTTTTCCCCTTCTTTCGGGGGGGCTGATCGGGGCTGTGGCGGGCGGTGGTATCGGAACACTCATCGAACAACGAGCGATGGGTTTGCGATGCCGGGCCACCACATTTCCGATCAGCAGGTATTTCTCTTCATGACCCATCGTCGCCAACACACCCAGGCCGTCGCGGCTGCCAAGGCCGGTATCAGCGAGCGCAGCGCACGCCGGATCGAGAACGATCCGCAGCTTCCGTCCCAGAAGAAGAAGGAGCGCCACTGGCGCACCCGCGCCGATCCGCTCGAGCCATTCTGGCCACGCGTCGAGGAGTTGCTCCAGATCGACGGTATCATTGCCGTCACGGTCTTCGAGACGCTCCAGGACGAGTTCGGCGAGGATGCTGTTCCCGATGCGATACGACGAACACTTGAACGCCGGATCGCCCGCTGGCGGGCACTGCACGGCGGCGAGAAGGAGATCTTCTTCCCGCAGCATCATGAGCCCGGTCGGCAGGGCCTGTCGGATTTCACGGTATGCGACAGTCTCAAGGTCACCGTTGCCGGCGAGACCCTGGCCTATCGCCTTTACCACTTCCGCTTGGCGGCGAGTGGCTGGGAGCATGCGGCTGTCGTGCTGGGCGGGGAGAGCTTTGCCGCCCTTTCGGAGCACCTGCAGGATGCCTTGTGGAAGCTGGGCGGCGCGCCGGCCGAACACCGCAGCGATTCCCTGTCAGCCGCCTACAAAAACCTCGACGCCGATGCGCAGCGGGATTTTACCCGAAGCTATGACGAGCTGTGCCGTCATTACGGCATGCTCGCTACCCGCAACAACCGCGGCGAGGCGCACGAGAACGGATCGATCGAAGGTCCCCATGCCCATCTCAAGCGACGGCTCGATCAGGCCTTACGCCGGCGGGGAAGCCGCGATTTCGTCAGCATCGAGGCCTGGCGCGAGTTCGTTGAGGCGCAGGTCGCCAGACAGAACCGGCGGCATGCTGCGCACATCGATGCAGAACGCAGGGTACTCAAGGCGCTGCCCGCAAGGCGAACCACCGATTTCGCCATGGTCACCGTCGATGTCACCCGCAACGGCACCGTCGCCATCGATCGGGTTACCTATTCGGTGCCTTCCCGCCTCGTCGGACGGCGCCTCAACGCGCATCTCTTTGACGATCGCATTGAGCTCTTCCTCGGTCCGGACAGGGTAATGTCCACGCCGCGTGTGCGGATCAGCCATCCCCACCGGGGGCACAGCATCGATTTCCGGCACATGATCGGTAACCTGCGCCGCAAGCCTGGTGCGCTGCGCAACCTCGTCTACCGCGAAGCCCTGTTCCCCGATCACGCCTACCGGCGGGCCTGGCAAGCCTTCGATGCCCAACTCGATGGACGGCAGGCCTGCCGCGATGCCGTCGCGCTGCTCGATATCGCCGCCAGGGGCGACTGTGTCGACGTGCTGGCCCGGCGGATCGATGAGGCTCTCGACAGCGGGCGCTTGCCCGATGTCGATGCGCTCAGGGACGAGTTCCTGCCAACCGCAAGATCGCAGCGCGATGTCGCTATCCCGCCACCCGATCTGCACAGCTACAACAGCCTGATCGCCAGCGGGGAGGTGCACTGATGACCCGCACCAAGGATCAGGCCGCCGCCGTACTGCCTACCCTGCTGAAGGCCTTGCGCCTGCCGAGCATCAACCGCAACTGGAAGCGCCTCACCGACACCGCCGATCGCGATGGCTGGCCGGCCGCCAACCTGCTGGCCTCGCTTCTCGAGATCGAGATGGCTGATCGCTCCTCCCGGCGCATCCAGCGCCATCGCGACCAGTCCGGCTTGCCCGCAGGCAAGACCTTCGCCACCTTCGATTTCGACGCCGCCCCCGGCATCCGCAAACCGCACCTCTTGTCCCTCGCCGCCGGTGACGACTGGATCGAGAACGGCGGCAACCTGCTGCTGTTCGGCCAGAGCGGGACCGGCAAGACGCACGCAGTTGCCGCCATTGGCCATGCCCTCATCGACACGGGGCGGCGCGTCCTGTTCTGCTCCACCACCGACATGGTCCAGAAGCTCCAGTCCGCGCGCCGCGACCTCAGCCTGCCCGCCATGCTCGACAAGCTCGACAAGTTCGATCTCATCGTGCT
>Ga0208180_1000956_pt1 | contig 20195 bp, 19 predicted proteins | sample MalvireepMed_s16_FD_184241 | JGI IMG/M metagenome (GOLD analysis project Ga0208180, IMG submission 184241) | Marine viral communities from the Global Malaspina Expedition - Malaspina viral metaG DeepMed_s16 (SPAdes) (version 2) | ecosystem: Environmental > Aquatic > Marine > Oceanic | place...
CAGCATCGATATCTGCCATCTAAGGGCCCCTAAACTTTGAGAAGTTGGTCAGTACACGCGTTTATGAGACCACATGCAATGACTGATGAAAATACGAAGAATGTTATGTAGAGCATTTAAACGAGACGTATTTTTCAAACAAACGAATAAAAACAAGGTAAGTGCGGCTGAAAAAAGTACTCTGACCCCATTTTCATGACCCCATTTTCAAATACTCTTTTAGTACTGCGTTAGTATTCGCTCAGAATTTAACAATAAATTGAATACGTAGCAGAAATTACACTGAAGACTTTAATTTAAAAGCTTATAGCGCTCTTGCTGTTAAAGAGCACTAGTGGCAATGAAAATTTTTAGAATAATAATGAATTTCCTCCTAGCTTTTGGGGTACCTGTTTTACTTACCGAAGGGAAAGCACATGCGTCGATGTTTTATAGTTGTTTTTTTAACCATGCTACTTGACAGTTTTACCCACGCTCAGGAGATAGAACGAGACTATTATGATAGTGGTCACCTCAAGTTCGAAGGCATATACGTAGAGAATGAAGACGATATTATAGCGAACTACAGAAGTTATTTTAAAACGGCTGATTTAGAAACTCGCTTGGTCACAGTTCCAGGTAAGCAAGGATTACAAAACTTCACAATTGTGGATTACGTTGCCCCAGGCTTATTGTCGACGAAACATACTATGGCAAACGGAAAGCTTGTAGGTGACTTCGTATTTAACGATTATTTTGAAAACGGCGAATTGCAGACACGAATAAAAGGTTCGTCAACGTTGCCACAATTGACTTACAAGGAATATTACAGCAACCGAAAAATTAAAGCTGAAAGTACAATAGAGTTCAATAACGAAGTAAAGCAGCTAGATTACATAATGCGTGACGCCAGTGACTTTACCGAAGAATACATTCAGCAAAACACATCAGGTACTTTAGTTAGCTATCACCCAAATGGGAATGTCGCCTATAAAGGCGCCGTTGTTGACGGTGAGGAAGACGGAGAAATTCTATACCTAACACCCAATAATGACATCATAAAAAAGTACACGATTAAGAATGGAGAAGAGTCAGGCCCAGGCGAGGTAAACACGTTTTACAGCAATGGCCAACTAAAAACGCACACAGAAACCTACAACGGCTTAAAAAGTGGCCTTTATGTTAGGTTTTACGAAGATAGTCAAATAGCAGAGCGAGGATATTACTCTCAGGAAGACTTCGATGGCAACGGTCTTGAAAGTTTTAAGAAGGGTATTTGGAGGAACTACGAATATCATTCAAATGGAAATTTGGCCGAAGAGGTTACTTACGTAAATCAACTCAAGTCTGGTAAATATCAAAAGCTTGATGAACACGGTCGAATTTTAGAAGCCGGTAAGTATTTAGCGGGTGAAATGCACGGAGTTTGGCAGCTATATGACGAAGAGCAAGAGCGCACACTTTACGCGAAATACGATAATGGTGAATTACTCGGTGCGGCGAGTAACCTCTTCAATACAATAAAAGTGAAAAATACATGCTACGAAACCATATATGTTCTTATTTTTATAGATGACGACTGGCAAATTAAAGGCTGGGTAAGCATACCACCAAACTCAACTAGAAAGGTTTTAGAAACTAAAGCCGATACCTTTTACTTTTATGCTAAATCTAATACATACAATTGGGGCGGCTCTGTAGAAAGACTATTTCAAGATGAAGAATATGGATTTTCGAAAATGTCGCTAGAAAAGGAATATTATAAAGGCTATACGCAAGTTTTAAACTGCAATGAATAAAGTAACACAGACAGAGTTTAATTTAAAAACAAAAAATGGGGTCAGAGTCTGAGGCATCCCCACAAATAGTATAACAATATTAGTAAGATAAAAAAGATAGGAACATTCATGATGTTTGGTGATCAGATCAATCGCCAAACTTCACCTAAACCAAACAACCATGAAAGCCCTATCTATTGTGAACAATGTCGTATCGCTTGTCAGCTATAAAATGCATAAATCTCGACTAAATGCAGTAACGGCGTGCGTCAAAAGATTGCTTAATGGAAGCGCTGTAAACGTAACCAGTATAGGTCGAGGAATTAACACTAAAGCCTCTGAAAAACATCGGATTAAACGTACTGACCGCTTACTCTCAAACCCGCATTTATTAATTGAAACACCGCTTATCTATGCAACTATTTTGCGGTAACTCATCACGCCCTGTTATCTCAATCGACTGGTCAGATATTGACGACCGCAAAGCGCATTTTCTTTTACGCGCGGCAATATCTCTTAAAGGTAGGCCCATCACACTGTATCAAGATTTGCACTGCAACAAGACTAAAGAACAACCAGCCACACACAAAGCATTCTTAAAGACATTGCACGCCATGTTTCCTTCAAATTATCGCCCTATAGTCGCCCCATTATCGTCACCGACGCAGGGTATAAATCGCCTTGGTTCAGAGAAGTACTAGCACTAGGGTGGGATATTGTTGGGCGTATCCGCAAGCCACATTTTTACTCCCTTGATAGAGGAAATACGTGGCAATGTATTCGTCATCTTTACGGACAAGCAACCTGTCGACCGAAGCGTTTTGATAACAGCCAAATAGTAAGGAGTAACCGCTTTACCTGCACGCTAGTTCTGTTTAAACAGAAAACGAAAGGACGACATGCTTCAAATCCAGATGTTACACGCAAAGCCTCAAAGCGCTCAAAAATGCATGCGCAAGGCGCGAAAGACCCGTGGCTATTAGCCACATTACTGACGTCCCACCGAAGCTTATCGAAACAAGTTGTAGCCATTTACAGGCAACGAATGCTAATTGAAGAGGGGTTTAGAGACATGAAAAGCACCAAGTTCGGGCTTGGCTATGAACAGAATAAAAGCGTGAAAAAGCAGCGTCTAACAATACTGATATTACTGACTACGTTAGCGTTACTTGTGGCTATACTACTGGGTATGGTGCTCGTCTCTTCAAACAAACATCGTCGATTCCAAGCCAATACCGAAAAAAGAAACGTCCTCTCATTCTACTACCTCGGTCTCAGAGCTATCTCTTGTCGAATACGGTTTACCATGCGACAGTGGGAAGCTGCACTTAAATGGTACAGCTCCATAGTAGACGCTGCCTGGGCCGCAGGCACATGGAATTAAATTCGTGGGGATCCCTCAGACTCTCACCCCATTATTTATTCGCTGCGCAGAGACTGCAAATTTAGCTTTTGTTTCGTATTTAACTGTCCCACTTATGGGACAAAATCCCAAAACCGCGAGTCCCACTATCGCAACAACGCGCTTATCCCTCATTAACAAACCTCATAACCATCTGAATATTAACAGTAATTCATTTGGCACGACCCTTGCCCTAATTTAGCAACATGATTTCTTTCAATGTTAACTAGAGCTCCCTATGGATATTGTTATCAATAAAAAGACAGGCATTAATCAAAAGCTGAAATGGGCACTACTGGGTATAGCGCTTTTATCAGTAACATTAACTTACGCATGGGCGTCGCTTTCCACTTCTAGCCACAGTGTGAATAGTGACCGACTTCTCACCGATAACGTAAGTCGCGGTAATTTCTTGATTACTGTCCGTGGCATGGGTGTTTTAGCCCCTAAAGATGTGCGTTGGTTAGCCACCAACGTGGCTGGCAAGGTAGAACGTATACTTGTTAAGCCCGGTGCATTAGTTAAAAAAGGCGATGTTATCATGGTGCTAAGCAACCCAGAGTTAGCTCAGCGGCTAGAAGAAACCCGTTGGGAGCTGGATGAACTGAAAGCACAAATGCAAGCCGAAAAAGTGTCGCTAGAGTCTGAATTATTAGACCAAGAGTCGGCGGTACTCAATGAAAAACTGAACTTCGAAAGCACAAAACTTACCTTCGAGGCACAACATAAGTTACTTAGCCAAGGTTTTAACGCCGTTTCGCAAATAGACCATGAAAACATCAAAATCCAAATGGCACAAAACAAACGCCGCTGGGAGCTTGAACAAGCCCGATTAGTCAAGCAAAAGGAAAGAGTAGCCGCACAATTAATGGCTAATGAAGCACGTGTTAAGCGTATAGAAAAAACGCTAAATAGAGTCAATGAACAGGTCAAAAACCTGACAGTTATTGCCAGTATTGATGCTCTAGTTCAAGAAATGCCAATCGAATTGGGGCAACAAGTGAATGCGGGAAGTAACCTTGCGCGCCTTGCCAAACGGGATGAGTTTATTGCAGAGATTCGCATTCCGGAAAATCAAATTCAAAACATCGTTATTGGTCAAAGTGTCGTTATCGATACCCGCACCAGCGAAATTGAAGGCGTGGTGCGTCGCATTGACCCTTCCGTAGAAAATGGTGTGGTTCAAGTCGATATCGATTTGATAGGTCAAGCTCCAAAGGAAGCCCGTCCAGAGCTTACAGTTGAAGGCGTCATTGAAATTGCTCGTATGACTGAAGCACTATTTGTCAAACGCCCTATGTTTGCCAAAAGCCATGAAAAGGGATTCGTGTATGTCTTAGAGGTTGAAGGAAATACCGCAACTAAACAACAAGTAGAATTTGGTAAATCCTCTACCAGTCACATCGAAATCATCAGCGGTTTAAATGAAGGACAACAAATCATTGTGTCAGACGTGTCGTCTTACGAACAACATCAACAAATCAATATTAACTAAAATGGGGATGCAATTATGTCAGCAAACGAACTCGTAAACTTAACTAACATAACAAAGGTGTTCGCCACCGACGACATCGAAACACATGCGTTAAACGAAATTAACTTAAAGATTGACCAAGGTGAATACATCTCCATCACGGGGCCTTCAGGTTGCGGCAAATCAACGCTGCTATCGCTCTTGGGTCTGTTAGACGTGGCGTCAGCTGGTCAATATTCACTGGCTGGTCACAATGTTGAAACCCTCGACAAAGACGAGCGAGCCCGTATTCGGAATAAAGAAATCGGTTTTATATTTCAAGCATTTAATTTGATTAGCGACATGACAGTTGCTGAAAATGTAGAGTTACCGCTTACTTACCGCAAAGATCTCACAGCCAAAATGCGCAAAGATTGGGTCACTGATGCCCTTGCCCACGTCGATATGTCTCATCGAGCCAATCATTACCCTTCGCAATTATCTGGCGGTCAACAACAACGTGTTGCGGTTGCGCGTGCCATTTCAGGAAAGCCCTCCATTATTCTGGCTGACGAACCAACGGGTAATTTAGATTCGAAAAATGCGCAGGCTGTAATGACGTTGATTGACCAGTTACATAAAAATGGCACCACCGTCTGTATGGTAACCCACGATCCACACTCTGCCTCTCGCGCTCAACGCACTATAGAAGTATTCGATGGTCAGATTGTATCTGATCAAATGGTCAATGAGCCTGCAGCAATAATTGCTTAATCTGTGAAGAGGAATTAATTATGTCACTCTCACTCGATATAAAATATGCGGCCAGACTGCTGGCTAAAAAACCAAAGTTTACTGCGTTAATCATTAGTATTGTCGCAATTGGTTTGGGTTTAACCTTGTACGCTTACTCTCTGTTAAACAGTCTCCTATTTACCCCAATTACCTTTAACGATGGTAAAGCGGTGTATGCGGTGGAATCTATGTACGACCATACGCACTTATCCCGCCGTCCTGCGATGGCGTACGACCTGTTCAATTTACAACAAGATACGTCGATATTTTCTGAAATGGGATTTTATAATGAAGGTACCACGTTTGTAGGGGGCACTGATGCGGGGCTTCGTAAATACAACGCAAGCTACGTTAGCTATACCTTGTTTAGCTTTACTGGCGTCACTCCAATCATGGGACGGGGCATTGAAGAATCCGATCACTTTGAAGGGGCTGAGCAAGTAGTTGTATTGGGCTACGGAATTTGGCAAGGGTACTTCAACGGTGACTCCAATATTGTTGGCAAAATTGTGCCCATAGACGGCGCAGAACCTGCGCGTGTCGTGGGCGTTATGCCAGAGGGATTCGCTTTCCCCAGCATTGCCGAAATTTGGCAGCCTCTCCCGTACAACACCATTAAACCGACAGAACGTGGAATGTATTTTGTCAACGCCTTTGCTAAGCTGGCAGACGGCGTCACGTTGGAGCAAGCGCGGGCAGCGCTAGATGCAAGATCCTTAGAAATTAAAAAAGAAGTGGGTGAGCAGTACGCGTGGCTCATTCGTGATAATGACAAATACCTTTCTATCGAACCATTTAAAAAGGCGGCACTAACGCAGTATTACGGTATGTTTATGGCGCTACTTATTGTGGTATTCCTTATATTACTGCTAGCGTGCATCAACGTAGGTAACCTATTACTTACCAGTGTTAACGAACGAGTTAAAGAAGTGGCAATTCGCATTGCCTTAGGTGTGCCGCAAAAGCGTTTAGTATTGCAAATGCTTTGGGAAAGTATCTTCGTGTGCGTAACAGGCGGTATTCTGGCTATATTGTTAGCGGGCTGGGGACTTGATGTAACCAATGCTGTATTCCAAAATGCGTATGAAATTGACAATCTAAAACCCTATTGGTGGTACGCATCGCTAGATACTCAATCTCTTACTATTTTAGTTGTGGCGATCGTATCTATGATTGTGATTACCGGTTTCATCCCAGCATGGCGCTCATTAAATGGAGACTTTAACGCCGTACTTCGAGACGGTACCCGCGGAGCATTGGGGAAAGGTGCTGCTCGCGCCACAAAGGCACTGGTCATCTCAGAGATTTTACTCTCTTGTGTGGTGCTTATTATGGCGACCGTACTTCTAGTATCTAGCTATGGTGCGGGTGTAGCGGATTACGGTGTACAAACTGAAAATCGTCTCACTGCGCAAATTCAAATATCCCCATCAGACTACCCCATTCGTCAAGGCACAGAGTTCGAATATACCGACCGACTGGCTCGTTCACAGTTTTATTTTGACCTAGAAGAAGAGCTTCGAGCCCAGCCGAATGTGCTGGGTACAGTATTGATGACACAATTACCAGGGACAGGTGGAGGCACCAGTTTTTTTGAAATTGAAGGGCGGGAAAACCCTGTGATTAGCGAAAACCCTTACAGCAACAATGAAGGGGCAACTAAAAACGGCTGGTCAACGTTAGGCATGGAAATTATCGAAGGTCGAGATTTCGACTATCGAGATGCCGCCAAAGAAGCAAACAGTATGATTATTAATGAGTCCATTGCACGCGACTTCTTCCCAAATGAAAGCCCAATTGGTCAGCGCGTTCGTAGGCCCGACCGTCGAGATGCCGGCTGGGCTACCATTGTTGGCGTAGTGTCTGATACATATCACGGCACCTATATGGATTTCTCAAGTGCCTCTTACAATAGCTATCATCCTATTGATAACTGGGGGCCTTTTAGAATGCAAATTGCCATTCATTACTCCGGTACCGCAGCGCAAGCGCGTGAAACCTTAGCCAATGCAATTAACGCAGTGAACCCCAATGTGGGCCTGTATCACGTACAAAGTTACGACGCCTTAATTAAAAAGCCGCTACTACTTATTGAAGCTGTGAGTGAAATTTTCCTGCTATGTGGACTGGTAGCCGCGTTTCTAGCAGCATCTGGCATCTACGCAGTGGCAGCTAACAGTATACAACAACGTACTCAGGAAATTGGAGTGCGTCGCGCACTCGGTAGCACCGACCGCCGTATTGTTAAGCTATTCATGGGGCAAGCAAGCTGGCAACTGCTGATAGGTATATCCATTGGCATTGGCGTTGCCTTATGGCTGCTAAGCCTCATGTCACAAACCCTGATTTTCAGTAACACCAGCTACATTTTAGGTATGCTGGTTATGCCTACGTTAATTATTGCTATGGTACTCACTGCAACTTACCTCCCCACTAAAAAGGTGATTGAGATGGAGCCCAGTGACGCACTTCATCACAACTAGCATAATGGGCATTGAGCGTAAGTTCGATGCCCTGCCTTTTTTATGTCACTATAACGCCCTACTAACCCAAAAACCGAATTCAGACAATATTGCATGAACGGACACACGATACTGGTTGCCGATGACGATACCAGCGTTATCGCAGCACTCAAATTAATGTTACAAACCCACCAGTTTGATGTGGTAGCGGTCACCACCCCTCAGGCATTGTTAGCGCAAATTAACAAACAAGAGTTTGCCGCCGCCCTCATTGATTTGAATTACCAGAAGGATACTACGTCGGGTAAAGAAGGTTTGTCGCTGATTGAACAAATTAGAAAACTAGATGAGCATTTACCTATCATCGCCATGACTGGCTACAGTAGTATTGAGATTGCGGTAGAGGCGATGAAACTTGGCGCAGCGGATTTTATCCAAAAGCCTTGGTCTAACGAGCGCTTACTGCACACATTGCGCACCCAAATAAAACTAAATCACGTACGTCATGAAGGCGATAAACTAGCGCAAGAAAACGCATTACTTAAGCAACAAATGGATACTGAACGCACCGATATTATTGCGCAATCTCAAACCATGAAGGACCTCATCGCGCAACTCGATAAACTTGCAAAGAGTGATATGAGTATCCTTTTTACCGGCGAAAATGGTTCAGGCAAAAGTTTGTTGGCTGATTACGTGCACAAGCGTTCCTCGCGGGCAAGCAGTGTATTCATTGCAGTAAACATGGGCGCTATTTCTGAGACTTTATTTGAAAGTGAAATGTTTGGGCATGTTAAAGGAGCATTTACCGATGCCAGCTCTAATCGCATTGGTCGCTTTGAACTAGCGCAGTCGGGCACCATTTTTTTAGACGAAATTGCCAACATAGGGGCATCGCAACAGGCAAAGTTATTACGTGTATTAGAAGAACGTCAATTTGAACGTGTAGGTAGCAGTAAAACCCAAAGTATTGATGTTCGATTGATCTCCGCTACCAATGCGGATCTTGAAGCCTTAGTGGCATTGAAGACCTTTAGGCGAGATCTTCTCTATCGCCTCAATACCATTACCATTCACGTACCTGCATTACGCCAGCGCGTAGACGATATTTTGCCGTTAGCCAATCAGTACATTAAACATTTCGCCAAAAAATATCGCCTTCCAATCAAACAAATAAGCTCGCATGCTCAGCAAAAATTGCTTAACTATAGCTGGCCAGGAAATGTTCGTGAGTTAGGCCATGTTATTGAGAGGGCAATGTTTTTGAGTACGAACACGGTTGTTGATATAGATGATTTTGCTTTAAAATACGAACACACATCCGTCGCTGACGTACAACCCGAGTGGATGACCCAAAGCCTCGATGAACTAGAAAAGCAAATCATCCAACAGCGCTTAGAACAATTCGAGCACAACCCACAGAAAACTGCAGAATCGCTTGGGTTAAGTCGCAGCGCATATTATCGTAGGTTAGAGAAGTATCAACTGAACTAATCACCTCATGCTCAAAAATTTTCAGCACGCCAAAACAGCCTTTGAAGACAAACTTGTACGTATTGCTCTTAAAGGCTTTATGTTGCCAACAATAGCTGCTTTAGTCATGCTGTTTTACGCCGATGTATCTATTTACTTCAAATTATTGCTCTTAATACTCATATTTACGATTATCTTCATCACGCTATTGAGTATTCGCCAGACTGTGACTTTCCAGTTGCGCACTTCAACTAATTTAGTGGAAGCAATGACATCTGGCGACTATGGCATGCGCGCTAACAACAAAGACGTGAAAGGGGCATTGGCTGATTTTAACGAGCTACTAAATACCCTTGCATCTCGTTTATCTGAACAGAGTCTAATTACGCGAGAGAAACAAATTCTACTAAGTAAAATTACCGATCAAATCGATGTGGCAGTAGTAGCAGTTAACGATCAGCGCCATATCACCCTTATGAACCCAGCTGCCGAGCGACTTTTTAAACAACGCTTCGAAGATCGTCAAGGCTGGCCAATTACATCTCTTGGTTTGCAAAATCTTGTTGCGGCAACTCAGCAGGAAAATCTTAATAAAGTGAGTGAACTGGAAATTGGAGATAACAAGCGAAAAATGTACGTGAGAACCGATACTTTTTTTGAACTTGGCATCCCTCACTACCTTATATTCATCACCGACATCCAACATATTTTACGTGACGAAGAACGTATGGCGTGGCAGCGTTTATTACGTGTACTTAGCCACGAAATTAATAACTCTCTTACGCCAATTGCTTCAATTGCCGAAACTCTGCATCAGTTAGTAAAAACACAGGAAGACGACCCAGAAGTCGGTTCGCCACAGCTTTCAGAAAGTATGAAAGAAGGGTTGTCTGTTATTTCCGAACGCGCACATGCCCTAAATCTGTTTATTCAGGATTATCAGCAACTCACACGAGTTCCCCCTCCTACCAAAAGCGTTTTTAAGTTAACGCCCCTTGTACAGCAAATTTGCCAATTGTTTGATAGCTGTCACATCTCTATACCTGAACAAGATGTGTCACTATATGCCGACCGCGATCAGCTACAACAAGTACTTATCAACGTATTTAAAAATGCCAATGAGGCTAATATTTCTGCAGGGAATACCGCCTCCCCTATTCACGTAAATTGGGTAACCAGCGATACAACCCTCACGATTCATGTTACCGATAAAGGCCAAGGTATTCATAATACGGAAAATTTATTTGTGCCTTTTTACACGACTAAGCAACACGGCAGTGGCATAGGGTTGATATTGTGTCGCCAAATCATTCTCAATCACGGCGGTGAATTTACCCTTGCGAATGCACCCCAGGCTGGGGCTAGAGCATCCATTCAGTTGCCGTTGATCAGTTAAAAAGCAGCGTCTCACCATATTGATATTGCTGGCAACATTGGCGTCACTGGTTGCTGTTTTATTGGCTATGGTACTCGTTATTGATGGTTTGGTGCGCTGATTTCTCAGCTTCCATGCGCTCACGATTTGGTAGGTGATTTTGAATGACCTGTTCGTGACACGCATCATAGCTGGCCTTAGATTGGGCCCAACAAGCTTCTCCACCGTTATCTAAACAATACTCCAATTTGGTTACTGCAAGTTTATTACAACGGATGAACTCGTCAGCTGTAGCCGAAGCAAAAGCGACTTTACTGACAAGTAAACTAATCATGGTGAGTAACATAACTTTCAAATTTTTTGCTCCGAGCAATCAACTCGATAAAAGTGATTAGAAATTCCACACTATAATAAGGCCTTCTAGCAAACCTTCATTCCATTTAAGGTTTAATCTATAAAATCTGAGTATGAGTTGACTGCTTCTTGAGGGGAAAATCTTTGCCAGAGCTGATTGTCATAGTCATCACGAATCGTAAAAGCTTCTCCGCACATCTCATACGACATTGCCATAACATCTCGGTGTTGACAAGCGTGATACACAGTTTGGATATTAGGTTCACTCGTCACATTCTCGCATGAGTATTGATATTGTTGCTCAATTTCATCAATCTCTACTTCTAAACGCAAAATAGCTGGCCGCGCTAGCGCACGCATAGCTCTTCCCACCTCACTTTTGTCATGTTCGTAGCGTCGAAATTCTTTCACCGCATTATTGTAATTATCTATTTCTCTATTACGAGAAGCGTAGATTTCACCGCATCTTCTGATTGTGTTTGCTACGTCATAATCAATCTTTTCATTCCATTTTTGTTCGTGACGCTCCCTCGCTTTTTGTTCTATATCTTCGTCAATCGACGCCATGCTTGTAGTCGAAAATAACAAACTCGCTAGCGTGAAAAGTGTAAACATTGCATGTTTTATAAAAGTACTTTTTAGGTAAGCAACGTTATCCAATGTTGATATTTTTCTATGCACCATCTTTTCCTTTTTCTTTATTCTGTAATTTGCTAACTTCATCCGCTTTCGCTTTTGGGTACAATTTGTACTTTCGCGTTAGTAGACATTTCCATTTAAGGCGATGGAATGACGTATGAAACTGAATAAGCCACTGCTCAACAGTTTACTCACCCACTTTGAGTATTAGTATCATTTTCGTGCAAGTTCGTCACTTGTTAAGCGCGAATTCTGCGAAATTGCAGCCTTTATTGAACATATTGTTAACGCGATAGACGAAGGGCGCGTTTTTGATTTAAAAAAGCTTTAAAGCGTGACTAATTTAAACCCAGTTATTTGTTTATTCATGTGCAGCCCCGCGTTTCGCGGGGCTTTTTATTGGTAACCCCATTGATTCCTCGTTATATGACTTTTACTTCGTTAAAAAGCTAGTGTGCTGCGCGAACTTTCCCTATACTTTTTGTAAATCGATTAAAAAAGGAACAGGGAATGTATCGATTTGGCATTGTAGGCGCAGGCATGATTGCGGACTTTCATGCTCAGGCCATTAACGCTATACCCAATGCAGAGCTAACAGGGATTTATTCACGTTCAATCGATAAAGCGAATGCGTTTGCACAAAAACACAACTGCACACCTTTCGACGATTATACCGCTTTTATCAACTCTCCCAATATTGATATTGTGACTATTTGCACCCCGTCAGGGTTTCACTTAGAGCCCATATCCTCAGCAGCCAAAGCGGGTAAACACATTATTTGCGAAAAGCCCCTTGAAGTGACCGCCGAACGAGTGGATGAAATGATAGCCGTATGCGCAGAAAATAATGTGATGTTAGCGGGCATTTTCCCCCGGCGTTTCAATGCATCGTCGCAGCTACTTAAAAAGGCGTTAGAACAAGGTAGATTTGGTAAAATTGCCATGGCTGATGCCTATATTAAATGGTGGCGAACACAAGAGTACTATGAAAGCGGCGCTTGGCGTGGCACCTGGAAGCTAGACGGCGGGGGCGCGTTAATGAACCAATCAATCCATACCATCGATTTATTACTTTACGTAATGGGCGATGTTAAATCCGTACGGGCAGAAACAAGGCTTGTGGCTCATAAGGGAATAGAAGTAGAAGATGTGGGTATTGCCATGCTGGAGTTTGAAAATGGCGCGCTGGGTGTCATTCAGGGTTCAACGGCGTGTTGGTCTAAAAGCGGACATCCAGCAGAAATACAAATCACCGGCTCTCAGGGATCGGTATTCATGAGCGATGATAAATTCCGAGTGTGGGAGTTTGCTAATGAAACTGCGTATGACGATGAAATTAGGCAACAATATGGCCTTAACGAAAACGAAGCTGGAGCAGGCGCAGCCGACCCTTCAGCCATTGATTTTGTTTGGCATCAGAGAAACTTTGAAGACGTTTTACATGCCCTTGAAAACCATACGCAGCCACTGGTCGACGGTTTCGAAGGGCGCCGCTCTATTGCCTTACTTAACGCAATTTATCGATCGGCGGCCAAAGGTGGGGAAAAAGAATTTGTTTAAACTGCCCACTAATTAAAGCCAGTTATGGGGTCAGAGTAAAACCCGCATGGTAGGCATACGAATCGGTACTGCTATAGAAATAAGAATGAGCCGTTGAGGGGGGAATGTGCAGCGTGAATGAGATCTGTGTCGCACAATCTGCCTTTCATCTTTTTCAAATAAGATTAATTGACCGAATATTAGTAGGAGCGTACGCTGGTACGTTCACGTGTAATGGAATACAAAAAATGACATCAACCAAGATCTTCGCCTCTTTAACACTCTCACTTTGCTTAGCATCTTTACTGGGCTGCGCAGAACCCGAAAACTTACCCGCCTCCCCCTCCCTTGCTGAAGAATCAAAAGAAGCCAACCTTTTGAAAACCGGGCTTACTGAACGCATTCGAATTGAAGGGCAAGAGGTTGATTACCAATCTTTAGAGCAAAGACAAGCGCATTACGATGTGCCCGGTGTGTCTGTCGCGTTTATGAGAAACGGGCAATTAGCTTGGACCATGCAAAGCGGCGTTAAAGATTTAACCACTGGATTGGTTGTTGATGAAAACACGGTGTTTCAAGCAGGCAGTATTTCTAAACCCGCATTTGCCTCGGTATTAATGAAATACCGCCAAGATAACCCTATTGATTTAGATACCGACGTAAATAACTTGCTTACCAGCTGGCAATTGCCCGAACATGAATGGACTGGGCAAGAGGTTGTTTCGTTACGCAGATTATTAAGCCACACGGCTGGCACCACCGTGCATGGCTTCCCTGGTTACGCAGCTGATGAGCCAGTACCTACTTTGCAGCAAGTGTTAAAAGGTGTAGCCCCTTCCAATACCGACGCCGTTGTTGTTGATATTCAACCGGGCACGCAAATGCGTTATTCAGGTGGCGGCACTACGCTCGCTCAACTTACCTTGCAGGACGTAGCTAACGAGCCCCTGCCAGTTATGTCACAACGGCTTTTGTTTACACCTTTAGACATGACGCGCTCTGGCTTCGAACAACCCATATCTACCAACTTATCAAACAATATGGCTACGCCGTATGACGGAGACGGTTCGCCAATTAAAGGTGGCGCGCATACTTACGCTACGCTTGCAGCAGCAGGCATGTGGAGCACGCCATCAGACATGTTGAAAATGGCAAGCGGCGTTCGTAGCGCGTATTTGGGGCAGAAAACCGATTGGATATCGCAAGCTACTGCACGAGAAATGTTAACCAACAATACGCTAACCAATGAAGCACCTAATGTTGGTATTGGCTTTTTTATCAACATGGATGAAGACGGTAAAACTCTGGGCTTTGGTCACGGCGGCGCAGATGCTGGATTTATGTCGCAGCTATACGTTGAGTTAGATACTGGCAATGGCTACGCCATCATGACTAATGGCAACAATGGCATGCAGTTAATAAGCGAGCTAGAAATACGTTTAAAAGAAGCGTTAGATGTAGGCTACTCGGAAGCTGAGGTTAAGAAGTTAGTACCCATAAGCCAAAAGGAACTAACTAAATATATTGGAACCTATGTGGTGACTACCCCTGTTAATGTTGATGTGGTGCTAGAAAAAACAAGCAATGGCTTTGTGCTTAACGCCTTACCCTACGTTGAAAATGAAGAATATTTTCATGAGGGAAGCGGGCGATTCTTTGCCAAGAATGGTAGTAGTGTTCGTTTTGAAGACGATGCTGAAGGCGTGCTGGCTAAGACGCTTGTGATGGATGGGAATATTCGGGGTGTTAGGGAATAGTCAGCGGTAAAGCTAAGCGTTTCCGAAGTGAGATGCCCTTTTACCGCATCGGTGTAAATAAGGTAATTCACTTTCGCCAGATTGCGGCGAATATTCCCGCGCAGTTATAGGAATTTTTGTTCTTTTCATCGCTGAAACTCTTTAATGAGGTCGAGTTTAAAGGTATTGAAATCCAGTTCGGGAAAGCTATAAATACGATTCGATAATGGCATTTTGATCGGGGACAGCTCGATATCTTTTTTAATGAAGCCTGGATCATATTCAAATGACCCAAGTCCCTTTTCAGTGTCAAAACTCACTGCACCAACAACATCGTCTTGGTATGTTATTGTAATGGCTTCCATTACCATTCTGGTGTTTCCTCATCTTTGTTACTGCGCTGGCCAGAGGCTCTCTGCCTTTTCTTTCCTTGCAGTTTGGCCAGCTGTAAGGGAGAAATTTCTTGTTTAGGAAGAAATAGATCAATCTGCTGCGTGAGGTCTAATGCCATTAATATAGCAATCATGATGTTGAGCTGAACTTTTCCCTTTTCTGCATTTAAAACCGTTTTGCGAGCAATGCCAGCAAGCTCCGCAACTTCTGCTTGTGTTAAGTTTCGATTTAGTCGAGCTTGCTTCAATCTGTCGCCGATCTCTTCTGCTAATACTGCAGCTGTCACACCTTTCACTATAAAGTGCACTTTTGGTTACGTTAAGTGCCTTTTAACCTATTAGAGTAACCATTTTGGGGCTTTATGTGATCTTTAGGACACATCATTCATAACAGATGAAAGCGATAATCGCAGGTGAGCATAAACATTTCTGCATAATGGGAAGCAAGCTTTTGTCCCATTCAATTACATCGAAATCGTTATAATTAAAATTCGCTAATGGCACAACTCGGAAGTTTAAAACCTAACCCCTAAAGGTCTACTCCTTTGCTTTTTGAGCCAGTGACTCTCTGGGGCTGAAACGTACGTATTTCGGACCTTCACCTTCGTGCTCAACTGACAATCGGAACAGTTAAAGTTATTTTGCTTCGTTTTTCTTTACTTTACTGATCTAACAGCTAGAATTCTCAGACTAAAAAACACAAGGAATTGTTGCAGTGCGTTTTACCTTATTGTTCTGCCTTGCTTTTTTCGCCTTTTGTGATGCGTTCGCTAGCCCTATATTCGATAAAATACCTGACGAAATTGATCCGAACGCAAAGTACATTTTCTACTCTCATGGCTACATTGTTGAAGGCGAGGATCCGACGCCTGTTCATCCGGGTTGGGGCATGTATGACTATCCGGCGATACTAGAAAAACTGACTGATTTTGGTGCTGTGGTCATCTCCGAGCATCGAAAAGCAAAAAGTAGCCCCACCACACATGCTGAGAAATTGAAGAACCAAGTAAGCACGCTTTTAGAAATGGGAGTTCCTCAACGCAATATCACTTTGATAGGGTTTTCACGTGGTGGCTACATTACTGCTTTGGCGTCAAATGCCATTCAAAAAACTGATATTAATTACGTGCTCCTTGCTGCTTGCACTACGAGCATGAGTCGAGATGAAGATATTGTGTTAACTGGTCATGTATTGTCTATTCACGAAAGCTCAGACTCTGTCGGTTCTTGTGATGAAGTCATCAAGCGAAATCCAAAGGCAGTAAGTTCATTCAAGGAAATCGAGATTTTTACGGGGTTGGAGCACGGCGCTTTTTATCGCCCCACTGAGGCTTGGATATCGCCCATTAAGTCATGGCTTGAGACACATGTTTCATCTGTGCCATATAGTCCGCAAAGAAGCTCTATAATCCAGCTAGAGGAATCGGCTACCGGACGAATTTATCCGACATATGTGCAACTGCCGCGTTCTTATAGCACTTCGCCTAGCAAACACTACCCTGTTATCTACACGACCGATGCTCCATATAGCTTCCCCACACTTGTTGGAGCCACTCGAAATCCAATGTATTCGGGGGTTATGGAAGAGGCAATCATTGTCAGTGTTTCATATTCAACTGACTCAAGAGGCATTCAAAGCCGAGTAAGAGATTATACGCCCATAAAAGCTGATAGTTGGAAGATGGAAACAGGGAATGCGGATTCCCACATAGAATTCTTGAAGTCTGATATCTTTCCTTTCATTGAATCGAAATACAGAGCTGACGCGAACAGTCGCATATTTATAGGCCATTCATTGGGGGGACTATTCGGCGCGTACATTTTATTTAAATCCCCAGATATATTTTCTTCCTACATTCTAGCTAGCCCGTCAGTTTGGTTTAATGATAACTATTTGCTGAAATTAGCTCCGCAAAAAACACCTGCAAACACAAAAGTCTATTTATCTGTCGGTTTTCTAGAAACTCCTGAGTTTGGTGAGAGAGAAGATATGGTCCAAGGGAGTAACATGCTTGCAGAAAAAATTTCAAAGCAATCAGATGGTAACGTTCAAATGAAGTTTGTCGTTGTCGATGGTGCTTCGCATGCAACTGTTTTTCCGACCATTGCAATTCAAGGTTTAGACTGGATACTTGGAAAAGGTAAGCGACAATAAACGTCAGCTAATCCGACATTGCAGACATAAGGATTTTTCTTATGATAAACGGCTTAGTGCCAGTTCCAGACGCAGAGCATCTCAGGATTGACTGGTCACATTGGGTGGTAAGCTGACGCTCGCTACTTTAGACATAAGCGCACATTTTGAGCGGATTGTGGCTGGTGATAGCGATGAAATTTGCTGTCTTACTGCTAGTAAAAATAGCTCAGGCGCAAATCAATGACTTTTTACTTTCCAATATTATTACCACTGCCAAAGCGTCAGTAAGTTTGAATATTGATAGGCGAAGTTATACATTGAAGTATCAAATCACCTCAAAAAGTTAGGGAAAGCATGAATCTACTAGGGAATTTCTCATTTTGCTTACTGTTATTGTTTTATTGTTCAAGTTCGATACTAGCGCAAGAGCTTACTTTAGAAGAGCATGTGTTAAATTCAAAAATACTCAATGAAGAACAAAAAATAAGTGTGTACCTTCCTGAAGAGTATAAAAAAGATTCCAATCATAGATACCCTGTCCTATATGCTTTGGACGGCAAGTATTACAAAAAAACGGTTAGCGCGGTCATCGCACATTTTTATAGTGAATGGCTAATTCCTGAAACTATTGTTGTCACTATTGATAATGAAAACCGTATTAGAGACTATACTCCTAGCCCACACCCAACTGCTGATGTACCTAGCGGTAAAGCTGATGCTTTCTTAGATTACATGGAAAAGGAACTCATTCCCTTTGTGGACTCGAATTATCAGACTTCTGAATTTAGAATTTTGGAAGGTCACTCCTTGGGTGGTTTATTTTCGTTATATACTGTTCAAGCGCGTCCTGAGCTATTTACAGCACACTATGCTTTCAGCCCATCTCTTCACTGGGGAGATAATAAGACTGTTGAAAAAATAATTGAATACCTTGCATCACGTAAGTCTTTAGAGCAATTCATATATATGAACTTAGGAGATGAAATTGTTGAAAGTGAGTATGAACCAGAAAACACAATGGCATCTTCTTTTTTAAAGTTGCAAACTTTTTTCAAAGAAAATAGTGTTTCAGGATTAAGAGTTAAAAGTGAAGTTTTCGCCACCCTGCCTCATGTTGCAACAAATATGACCGGGTTGGTAAATGCGACCAACGAACTTTATAGAAACTGGGTTTTACCTTTCAAAGCAATGGAGAAAGGGCCTGAGGCAATTTCTGAACATTATGAAAAGCTATCAGCTGACCTTTATTACGAAATTAAACCACGCATGGGGCCAATCAATTTCGCTGCCGACTATGTGACAAATGGTATCCACTCTCCCCGGAAAGGTATGAAGCTATTAGAGTATAACGCTGAGTTATATCCAGATTCTGCATGGGTTAACTTTAATTTAGCCAAGGGTCACAAGCAACGTGAAGACTTGGTACTAGCAAAAAAATACGGAACAAAAGCTTTAAAGCTAATAGCCCAAGATGACGAAGAGTTGAAATCTTCAATTGTAAATTTTCTTGAGACGCTATAACTTTTAAATTGATATCTTTGCAGTTGAAAGCCCGACATTGATATCAGCCTGAGAGAACGCAAAGGGACATCAAGTAATGCTGGAAAGCTTAATTGATAAGCCTCAGCTCGATTTAGCTGCTTTTTAGTGTTTGTGGTTACGGCCATGATTGAAGACTTTTGGCACAAAGTTATGTCTAAGACAGTGAGTAATGACCGTCCGCTTTCCACCCTGAGCAGATCGACAACCCATACAAGCTGTATGTACATAATTCAATCAAAACAGTCTGACTTCATAAATTTGCTAATGACGGCTATAGGTTGTTTGCTGCCACTTATCTAAACATCATCCAGTGTCTGCCAACGGCCGATTAAAGTCTGTCAGCCTCAGTTTCACAACTGCCAGTAAATGACCGCAATTTGTCTACAGCAGACTTTGAAGACTCCATTGATGAAGGCCTGCTTTGCATTTAATAGGCGTTTAAACACTAGACCTTAAAAGACACAAAAAAAAGGCGAACCAACAGGTTCGCCTTTCAAATCAATCAAGCTCTAGCAGCGACGCTGCTAAACCAACAAAAACCTACCCCTCAACATAGCTCTCAATGCTAGGGCAAGAACAGATCAGGTTACGGTCACCATAAACATCATCAATGCGATTAACCGTTGGCCAGAATTTATTTCTGTGTACTTCTGGTGCTGGGTACGCCGCTAACATGCGGTCGTAGCTGCGGTTCCAGTCGCTGTCACAAATATCTGCCAATGTGTGTGGTGCGTTGTGTAGCGGGTTGTCTGTGGCATCCCACTCGCCGCTTTCTACTTTGGCAATTTCTTGGCGAATGCTAACCATGGCGTTAATGAAACGGTCTAGTTCGTACTTGGCTTCCGACTCTGTTGGCTCAATCATAAGCGTACCCGCTACTGGGAAGCTCATGGTTGGGGCGTGGAAGCCGTAGTCGTTCAGGCGTTTTGCAATATCTAGCTCGGTTACACCGCTTGCTTCTTTAAGCGGGCGAAGATCAATAATACATTCGTGTGCTACGCGGCCATTGTTACCTTTATAAAGCACGGGGAAGTGCCCTTCTAGCTGCTTAGCTACATAGTTGGCATTTAGAATTGCTACTTCAGTGGCTTTGCGTAAACCAGCGCTGCCCATCATTTTAATGTACATGTAGCTAATAG
>Ga0208180_1000958_pt1 | contig 20170 bp, 13 predicted proteins | sample MalvireepMed_s16_FD_184241 | JGI IMG/M metagenome (GOLD analysis project Ga0208180, IMG submission 184241) | Marine viral communities from the Global Malaspina Expedition - Malaspina viral metaG DeepMed_s16 (SPAdes) (version 2) | ecosystem: Environmental > Aquatic > Marine > Oceanic | place...
CCACTTACGGTCAGGTTCCCCGATACCGTGAGGTTGTCAGCGATAGTTACGTTACCATCTGCTACGTTCAGGGCAGTAGCCCCGTTGGTTCCGGTGATGGTCAGTAGTTCTTCAGAAGCGTCCCAGGTCAGGTTATCGCCAGCCGTGCCAGAGTAGAAGATGACATCGGCACCACTCCCGTCAGAGCCAACAGTCACCGCGCCAGTGAACGTCTGAGCCGCAGAGAATGTCTGGGCCAATCCGAGAGAAGCCAGAGTGTCATTACCTGTTGCAGCAGGAAGTGTCAGCGTCCTATCGGCGCTGATACTTCCAGGAGCTATCGTGTAGACCTGGGCTGTGGCACCCTCTCTGATATTGAGGGTAGATACCTCGATCTCTTCTATCTGTACCCGGTCATCGAACCGGCGCCACCGAACACTGTTACCACTAGTGATCCGGACATCGTACTCGTTGTCTGATGTCACTGTCATCGTGTAGTAGCCAGAGCTGTTTGTGGTGGTGCTAGCTGCAGCTGTACCGCCAGTCTCAGTGACTGTGTTTTTGGCGAATGCCTCTACAGTAGCTGATTCAAGTGCAGCTCCAGAGGCGTTGAACAAGAACCCTGATAGATGAATGTCTGACATTTAATGCTCCAGTATGACGGCCCAGTCTAGGTCGTTCCCGTTTGCGCTTGTATCCACATAGAAAGCACTGAAAGCTTCACTCCCTGGTCTGAAGTCCATCTCCAGGGAATCATTGGCCGAGAGCTCGTACCCGTTCGCAGCTGCTACATCTGAGCGCCCAAAGTACAGAGCTCCAGAGATCCCGGTCCTAGCTGATACTTTGATCCAGAGTATCCGATCAGTCGTATTGCTGATCTGAACCCTGGTGCCGGCGCCAGGGACATCTGTTGTCCCGGTGTCGAATCTCATGGCTCCACCAGGAGCACCTTAGTAGTCCCGCTTTCATTGTGACCGGTAAACTCCAGCCCTTCTACGGCCGAGACATCAACATAGTAGTTACGTTCGTTGCTACCGTCGTCCCGGAAAGTGAACTCCACCAGGGCAGTAGCTTCAGCTGCAGTAACTAGAGCGGCACGGAGCTCGTTAGTGCTCCGTCCGCCATACGGCTGCTGCAGATCCACAGTCACCGAATGGCCCCACTTGGCCGGCAGCTTCTTTCTGAACTCCAGAGTGGTTGACCGCACATCCGGACTCTTACTGAGGTCACTCCCACGAGCTAGTATCAGTTTGAACCGTATGCTTCTAAACGCAGTACCAGTTGGGGCACTGACGCCCCCGAACAAGAACGTGGTTATACCAGACCCAGTGATCTTGTCACTGCTAGCAGAGAAGGTCGAATCACTGGTATGAGTGTCAGTCAGCAGCACCCATGCTGAGTCCGAGTCATCACCGTCCAGGGCGTAGTAGCAAGCAACTGTTTCAGAAGAAGAAGCGCTCTCGACTTCCACTTTCAACCGCAAAGCCAGTTTCTCGACTTCAGCCTGCCCAGCAGAGAACCATGGAGTGATATGAGTGCCTGCAGCTGCGTAAGAAAACGTGCCCAGCTGCCTGGGGTTTTCGACAGCTACTGGAAGCTGTTGGAAATGAAGAGTACGGAGTTCTGCCCAGTACAACCGGTACTTGGTAGCTTTCTTAGCTGTAGGAGAGGAATAGGCATTGGAGACCAGTCCAGCCGGCATCTGGTTGTTCTGCGCGTTACTAGTAACCCACCGCACCTCCCATCCCTGCTCGTTCCAGGCCATGATGGAAGAGTATCCAGTGCCTTCAGCAACAGGAGAGTCACCGATCGCGCTGTCAGTTCCCAGGACAGTCAGGTCTTCAGCTGGAGGCGCCGAGCCATCTACCATGGCGAACAAGTCATTCTGAGAACCTATCAGCCCGGTGATCGAACCCTTGTAAAGCTTGGGCACTCCATCGTCCCGGTCTGGACCCATGGCAGTGACAAATGTGGTCGAGGCGCCGGGGGTATACCGGTATACACCCAGTCCTGCCGGGTAGTAGATGGAGTCCCGCCATCTCACGCAGCCCTCGCCGGCCTGCGGGTGAAATGGCAGAGAGAGCTCTGTCTGCACGAAACGACTGTTCTGAGCGTCGTGGGCCCAGAGCCCACGGCGCGTAGCTGCATACAAGATAGGTTCCCCTGAACCACTACTAGCTACGAACAGGTCTGCGACTGCATCATTCCCGGCCCACAATGGCAGAAGAGCATCATTGATCTCAGTACCTATCACATTGGCCCACCAGAGTTGACCGTCAGCATCGATGCCCCAGAGCCGGTCATCCCAGTCAGCAAGATACTTTACATTGGTAGCATCTGTACTGATCGATGACCCATCAGTCGAGTAGTAGTAAGAGCTCCCGGTGGCGATGACCATGTAATCAGTGGTTCCCAGGCTAATAGCCAGGGAATCTGTAGCATCTGCATCCATGGTCTGGAGGTTACTGCCCCAGGTACTGGTAACCTCATCGTACTTGTGCAACGTGGTCGAGCTGTCATCGTTAGACGTAGCGTAGATCTCATTCTTGAACTCGATGATAGTTCCGATGATGGACGTAGTGTTCTCAGAAGCATCAGATGTAAGCGGCGCCATGACCAGATGGCCCTGGTGCCTGAGGTTCAGGTCGCTCCACCAGGCCCGGGTCAACGGGTCCTCGATAGACACAACCTCTTCAGCTCCGATACCCCCACGGAAATCACCCCATGCAGCCACAGAAGCCCGTAACTGGCTATCTTTGGTCGTATCCCCTAGAACCACCTTAGATGGGTATATAGAAGCCAGCACTGTTGTTACAGGGCCCTCTATGGGATACCTGACAGAGTTCAAGGATATCTCGTCAGTCTGGATAACTCGCTGCGTCATCAGTCGACCGTCCGGACGCCCTGGAGGATCGGCATCCTGGCTTTAGCCTGCTCAGAGAGGGCCATCCAGAATTGGGCCATACGCCTGGCCTCTCCAGGGTCAGGAAGACCCCAGGAGGCCGACAAGGCTAGGGCCGTAGCCCTCGCAATAACGTAACCCTCGTCAATCTCACAGGTACTGCTATCAGCAGTCATTATCGCCGGCTGGTCTCCTCCGGTCAGGCGGAGAAGGTTATACCTGGCAACCGCTCTCCCGTCCAGGGTAAAGACCAACTTTCGATTGTTCTTATCTATACTCCAGAGACGAGTGTCAAGTTTCTCCCAGAGGGCACTGGCATCGATGACGGCTTTGATGTCATCGATCCAGACCACACAGGCGCCGAGGTCAGAGTCATACTCAAAACCCACACTGATGATCGCGGTGTCGAGCTCTGGGGTAGACAAGGCCATGCGGCAATAGGTCCAGGTATCAGCTGATAGGGCCGGCAAGGAGAGCGTCTCCAGAGGAGAAGCGCAGCTCGTAGAATCGTCCAGGAGAAGTTTCAGATTCCCAGAGCTGGTAGCAACAGTGCTCTTTACCCACATCTCGATATAGTCGTACTTAGAGATATCTTTGCTGGTGATGGAATCAGTGATGAAATCACCGGCACTAGCCCCTGACGCTATGGTTAGCTTCAGGCTCTGGCTCCCTTGCCGTTTGTCCTGAGTGTCCAGGGACTGGGTGAAATCACCGTCAGTCCTCTCGTCGAATGTGGCCCCGCACTCATGAATCCTGGTCGAGGTCACAGTCTTCCGCTGTTCTACCTTATTCAGCATGGCAAACTGGGAAGGAATAGAGAACGTAGTGGTAGTGCCGTCTGTGTGGAGAGAGACGTCAGTCTCAGGGTCATAGACCCGGCCAGTCACCTCGACGACGGCCTGGTCGATGAACTCGTTGATACGAGCTGGATTGTATGCTTCGCTCCAGAGCTCGTATGTGACTCCAGAAGCTACAGTGTTAGAGAAGGCCGGCGCCACTGTCATGTCAGTGGAGCTCTGAGTGTAATCCGATATCTGCCTGATCTCTTCGTCGTTAGTTCCAGAGGTCTGAACCATCCACTTCCCATTGTGCGCGTCATCACCACCGCGCAGAGTAGTGTCGACTACGCTAGTGGTATCGACGCTGGAAGTAGTCGATGAGACATAAAGAGCCTGTAGGTTGTAGCCCACAGATACTCGTATCTGCTTTCTTGTGCGACCCTGGACAACCGGCATCTAAACACCTCAGTAGCTACGCCGCATCTTGGGAGTACGTTTGGTAGCGCTCTTGTTCCCGCCTTTTTTGCGAGCCTTGGCAGCCGCCTTGTAACCAGCCTTTGTGTATGGAAAGTGTTTGCGTCCTACCTTGGGCATCACCAATACCTGCCGTGTAAGTTTTCTTTCGTGAACTCTTTGCTGGCCCGGATCTCCACCAACGTCCCACCCAGGTCATGCTGCTGGGTCCTGGTGAGCTGAGGCTTATCCACTTTGTTCTGCCACTCTTTCTCAGCTTCTTCACGCTGCCAGTGGCATATCTCGTCCAGCTCATCAACGTCATAGATGGAATCAGCGCCGGGGATATGAACCGTCATCTCACGGCCATTCCCCGGCTCATATATCCGGTACCGTTCGCCTGGTAGCCAGACGCCTAATACCATCTAACGTCCACCAGGCCCACCGCGATCCCGCTTTGCTATTTGCTTTGTAACCCTCTTAGGCATAGTGCGACTACGAGTCCGCATCCCGGCAGTTGTGTCTACCTTTCTGCGAGCATCGCGGCTTCTGCCTCTGAGGCCACCAGGCCCAGATGGAGCTTTGGGACCTTCAGTGCGACTACGCGTCCTCAACTCACCAGTAGTTTCCTTAGGTGCAGGACGACCGATACCAAAAGCAGCAGCAATCGTATCTACTTCATTAGCATTTACTAGGCTCCGTAAACGAGCCATAGTCATCTTACTTTCACCTTTGCGTGGAGGCATTAGATACTCCTACTCTAAGTTAGCTTTGATAAGTCCGTATTCACCGTTCACGCCAGCTATCGGTCCCATGTAGCCAACGATAGTGCCTTCACCGTCGTCATCCGAATCCAGTATCTCTACCGACCCATCAGCGCTGTTAGATGCACAAAGAGGGAGGCCAGGGCCTGGAGTCCCTTCGATCAACGCGGTAGTGAACCCTTTAACACAGAGCCATCCGTAAGAGCCTGATGCGATATCGACGCAAGTCCAACCCAGAGGAGCATGGTCGATATCATTGGCGTCTTGTGTTTCAACAGCTTTATAAGGGTTCTCATATAACCCGACTTGCTGTGAAGTGGTGATAGCAGCTACCAGGCCATCTTCTTCATCGAGGGTCACTACGCACCCGGTTGCACTGGATACCAACGTGTTACCTTTGACCCGATACTGATGACCTTCTTCTTCGACATCGTTGAAGATAAGCCAGCCATCTTTATAGAGGTCTTTGGCGATAGACAAAGAACCACTGAGAGTGACAGTCGTAGCACCAGCAGATCCAGCACTGACTGCTAGGTCAACCTGATGGGCAGCAGTCCCTGCCTTACCCATGACCAACTTCCCGGCAGTGATAGCTTCGCCGGTACTTGCATAGACGAACTCGCGGTCTGCGACTTGCATACGAGTACCCAGCTTATGTTTCTGGGCAGTGGTGGTTAGTTTCTCCCACCCGAATTTCCCGGTGATTGTTTGTGGAAAAGCCATCTCTATTCTCCTTATTCACAGGCTCAAAGTCCTGCGATCCCCGATATTAAGGGCCTCGGGAATCGTTACAGCCCTTATTTGGCCCTAGGCTTGTACTCCGTAGTCCTCACAGCGGTGCAACCCTCTGTGCGGCAAGGAGAGCCCATAGCCCTGTTATATGTGTGCTGATGAGGAGCCACCTGAAGTGGCTCCTCTAGCAACTCTGTAGCAACAGCAACCTGTTGCTGGAGTGCGTCTAACGCTTCCTGGGGAACCTCCGGAGTTTCAGGTGGAACCAATGTCCACCCTCTAGACCGGTAGCGCCTCATGTGGTAAGGATCAGCAGGCAGATTGTGTATGGCTGTCCCATCTGGCTTGTACCAGGTAGCCTTCTCTCGGTTGTTCTGTATGAACGACCAGGAGAAACCCTGTTGGGCCAACCATTGTCGCTCTTCCCGTAGCTCTGGTCCTGTACCTCTCGGCATAAATCCCCCTAGTTATTAAGCGTTGGTGGCCGGGTTGCTGACAACGTATGTGAGCCCAGCACCACGGCTGTCATCGATCTCGAATGCGCTGTAATCACTGGTGATCACCAGCTCTGTGGCGCGTAGAGAAGCGTCACGCTGGCGCTCCCGGTTCATCGCTACGCTGGTCAGAACGCCAATAGCGCCCTTATCAAAGATAGCACCAACCCCGTCTCCAGAGCTGTCCTCTTCAATGTTTCCATCTTCAAAGATGGGAACACCAGAGATCCTCAGCCCGGTCCAGAATGGGCCTAAGCGGTCTTCAGAGTAACCAGTTGGGATAGGACGGATGGTGCCCTGTGCTACGCCAGTCAAGTCCTTATTCAGGTAGAGGATGGCGTTTGGATGGTGAACCATCCGGAGATCCGAACCGTACTTCTCAGACTTAGCTGTACCGATAACACTTGCAGTGTTCTGAAGAGAAAGGTTCTTGGTAGTAGCACCCAATTTGGTTCCGCCGTTCAGAGAGCCAAAGAGGTCGATGATATCTCCGTCCTTCTTCCGGGCCATGGCCTCACCGAGCTGACGCCCGACGATCTGCCAAATCTGTTGAGTGTTCTCACGCAGGAGCTTGTCAGTAATGATGATCTTGGCACCGACTTCACTTGCCTGCACAGAGACCGTGCTCATGCCGATCTCTTCTTCGTCGACCAGGTCCTGGCCTTCCACCAGGGCACCTACGGTCATCTGCCCCACCTTGGGGACGATCAGAGTGTCTGAGCCCTTCTGGAGGGTGAATTTCTCCACCAGTTCCATGCAGGGTGCATTGTGTTCTTCCGTGTACCGAGCCGACGTGATCATCTCGCGGCTGGCATTTTCCAGTGAGCCAGTTGTACTAGTCTGTGGCATCTTATGCCCTCCTAATTGTTAGACGTTAGGCGGTGATACTGGTCCGCCGTGAGATTGACGCGGCCTTCCATGTAATCATCCAGGATCCGTTCCCGGCTCCTGGACGCTCCAGCCGAACTTGCGCCTGAATCATATTCTGCCGGGGCCACACGGCCCTTTGCGACTTGCTCGTACTTCCCTCGCAATTCGCGTATCTCAGCTATCCGACGAGCTTCCCGTTCCATACTTGGGGGATCAGGTAACTTTTCAAGCTCCTCTAAGTCAGTGATACCCAGTTTGTAATGCCGGGCATAATGCCGGGCCGCATTGTATCGACCCTGCTCGAATTGGAGTTGCTGTTGATGCTGAATTTGCAAAGCCTGCTGCTGTTCTGCGTGCTGACGAGCTTCAGATGCCAGCCTTAGCGCCTGATCAGGCATGAAGCCTTCATCGATCAGTCTCTCTTTGTACGCTGATTCAGCCTGGGCAACCTCTTCCTGGTACTGCTTCATCTGGGCCTGTTGATGTTGCTGTTGATACCAGGCTAACTGTTGCTGAGTCTCTACCTGAGCTGTACGAGATACAGACGGCGTAGGAGGAGGAGGAGCTGGTACTGGTGATGGGGGTAGATCCGGTGCTGGTTCCACGACCTCAGGCGGGATATCTACTGGTGCCTCAGGAGTATCTGTAACCTCTTCAGCACCTAGTAAAGGGGCAGCAATATCGTCAAGGTCCAACTGTGCAGTTGGATCTGATGCTGCCTCTATAGCTGCAAGCTCCGTATTGATATCATAGTCAACCGGGAGATCGAGCTCCGCTTGAGTCTCTTCAGGGACTCCAGGTGTAACCATATTTACCCTCCAACAAAATAAAACACCGCTTAAACTGACCTCGTTGGGCACAGTGCAAAGCGGCGTCTCGGCGCACTAACTATATGTCGGCTGGCCCTACTTTACGCCAACCTTCTCTCTCCGGTCAACAACCACTGTCTCATGGCAACGTGGACATTTAGTAATGAACAAGCCCTCAACGTGGTCAGCTAGCTTCTTATTGCACCCTGGACAGCGTACTTCGTTCATGAGCTTATCGAGCTCCTGCAACGATACGCTCGATGTCAACATTCGGTAGCCCTTGGGCTCCCCCTGCTCCCTGGATATCTTCGAGTCTCTGTTCCTGATGCCCCCAGGCTTCATCGTACATATATGGACCAAAGTCGTGCGGCCCACCTTCCACCAGACGGTCGACCGATTCACTGTAGGCTCCTTGCTCTGGCGGGAGCATATAGAAAAGTCGATGACTGATCATCGCTAGATCCTTACGCCCCATCTCGATGAACATCTGCTCACGCATCCTCTGGGAGCGTATTATGCTGTCTTTGCGAGCCCCGCTAACCTGAGACAACACGAACCATGGCACCGGCCTTCGGTTTGTATTGGCGATGACGTGTTTGGCCTGGTCTACTGTCCAACCCCAACCGCCTTGCTCGACTGCAAGGTTAGCTTTAGCCCTGAATAAGCGACTGAAGATCTCGTCACCATTAGGCATCGAGATGCCTTCAGCATCTCGTACCCGTGGGTGACGGAAGAGCTCATAATACTGGGCCATAGCACGCTTCATCGGGTCAGGATCGTTTATATCGTTCTTTCCAAAGTCTTCTTCTTCAGCTGCCTGACCCCGTCTTCCAGAGAACTTATCCTCGACAGACTTCCACTGCATATAAGACAAACCGCTGCGAGGAAGACTCAATAGCTCCTTCCTGCGTTTCATTTCTATGTTGTCAAAGGTAGAAGTGCCGTCATCAACCAGCTCGTTGACCATCCATTTGATCATAGGCGGCTGATCTGCATATACACTTTCTTCACCGCCGGTAATGTATGACACAGCCCGGTCTCGTGGGTTGAAACTGGCACGGGCCCCGAACATCTCCATAACAGCTGATTCCCAGGTCCTGGACTCCAGGAAATGCTGCAAAGCGAACGGCGCCGAGTTCTCCATGTAATGAGTAACGAAATCTAGTGGACCATCCGGATCATCGAATGGCAGGATATCAATATCATCAGTAGCAGCTTCGATGGCAGTACCACCTAGAGTGATACCAGGAGCACCACGACTCATGAAGAAGTAAACAAAAGGATTCTTCATCATGTTCGTACTCATCAAGTCGCTGAATTCTCCCCGTTGACCTGACAACAACCCCATGACCGACCAGGAGAACTGCATCAGAGCTCTCATCTGGCCTCCAACACCTATCCAGTCTCCATTGATCTGATAAGACAGGAATCGCCGGCCATTCAGAGGGTTCATGCCCTGCTTGATCTCGTCCCAGTCTTTACCCATCCCTAACCCTGCAAGGGTGTACAAGCCGAATACACCAGCGATCATGTTTCGGATGGTATTGAAAGATTCAGTCTGACGAGCACTAGCTCTTCCAGTTACTTGTCCAAAACCTCCAGTAAGGAGAACTCCAGGATCAGCGACCATTGCCTGGATCGCATCACTGGTCAGTGCCAGAGTCGAACGCAGCAATCGAGGAGAGAATGCTATCCACATTCCTTCTATCCCTCGCTGGGTTGGGCCTATGCCAAGCCGGCGGCTATCCAAGCCACCAGTCATGTTCCTTATATACGAGAAGAGCTCATTCTTATTGCCTGCCCACTTCTTGTTATTCTTGAGAGCCTTATAGAGCAGTACACGAGAGAATCCTAGACCTGTTTGATAGCTGGTCTGGAACCTACCTAATGTCTGCCGGCCAACACCTCGACTTAGTCTTAGACCCTCACGAGCGTGTTGCAGTGCCGCTCTCTTGGCACTATTCATGTTCTCTGGGCCTTCTGCTTCTATTCTCCGGAGGAATGCATCAAAATCAATGCCCTGTCCTGGAGATAGAGCTGCAAAGAACTCAGGGTCTCCAACCGGAACGCCGTTTAAAGCTAGCTCCCAGTAGTCATCGATGTTATCCCGTACCAACCTAGCTTGCACTGTGGGGTCCCACCAGGCACGGTAATGGTTGAAAGTAGCGTTTACCCACGCATCCGGTCGTCTCCACATCACTGGCAGTAGATGCTGGAACGGCATCGCAAAGTCACCAACAGAAGCAATGAACCGACTGGTGTTAGCCAGAGTATTGAAAGTAGTTGCAGCTACACCAGCGTTATCAGGATCTAGCCCCTTGATGAAAGCTTCAATATGCTGTGCGTCCTCTGTCAGGAAGAACTTAGTCTTGAATCTATTTGGAGTTATCGGGTGAATACCTGCTTTGAGAGTACCGCCCCATAACGGGCTATGGTCATCTGTAAGCTGGATGTATTCTCTATCTCGTGCTCGATTGATAGCTTTTCTGTAGTTCTGCCGGGCCTGATAGAAAGCTATCTTGGCCCGGCTTTCGTCAGCTGTTAGCCTCAAGACTTCGCCGGCCAGGTCAGCGCGTACAGTACCTCTTTCAGCTCGTAAAGCAGCCTGGGCCCGGGATATATCTGCATCTAGTCCCAGGTCGATGTTCATATCAGCGATCAGCTTGCCGATCCGGGTCTGCAGTTCTTCACCGTACTCAGCTCTGACTGCTGCCTTGAGAGCTTTCTGAGCTGCTTGCCATGCTCCGAGTGCGTCAGCGCGTGCAGAAACGATAGCAGGATCTACCAGTTCGCTAACCTTAACTGCAAAACCAAGCTCTTCGATCATCTCTTCCATCTGATGATGACGTACCTCTTTCAGAGCCTGACGAACGTGCAGCTCCAGAACGGCACGAGGGTCCGACAAAAAGTCGATCCCGTGCTTCTCGTATACGTCCTGGGCTGTCATCCATAATCTTTCGTGGTTAGGATTGGAAGGCTTCTCAAAGTTGTAATAGCGTTTGGTCGCTTCGTCGTATTTTCTGACACCCTTACGCGGCATATATACTTCGCTAACTGGTCGTAACCTACGGCGTTCAGTGAGCCCATTTACCTTCCGTATTTTTTCGACTTCAGTGTTAACTATATTGGCGAACTCTGCGATCAAGTGACGCATCTTACCATCTAGCCGGTCAGCATACTTATCAACATGAGCCTTATGGATACCGTTGTAGTTTTCCCAGATATCGTTCCACTGGATACCACTATCTCCCCAGGAACCAGTCTTCCAGTTGATCGGGATGTCCATGATCCCGGTACCTGGCAACAACTTCCGTAACGGACCAGTGATACGTTTGCCAAAGAATGTCCGTGGAGCACTCTTGGCATAAGCATCCCAGACAGCCTGCATCACCACTTCTAGGTACTGGTCATCCGCTACCTGGGCCATCATATAGGCTATCTTCAGCTTCGCAGCTGGAGTTATAGCGTTGACTGACTTATCTACCCAGTTCATGGGTGTGTACTGGTATATCCACTGGACTACAGGGTTATTCTCGTCAACTATGTCTTCCATAAGGAATTCTCTGATATGCCTGACATTCGGAAGACGAATGAACCCTTGTCCAGGTTCCGAGACGATAGTAGGTATCCTGGGTGGTGGAGGGCTATCAGCGAACCGGCCGATCTCGTCATCAGCCATGGGCCCGGCGCCCTGGTACTGTACCCGCTCTCCATTCTGAGCAGCCCTTTCCATGATCGCGTCAAGCTGTCGGTCAAGTTCAGGATCAGAACCAGGCCATCCACCAGAAGGTCTAGCTGTTCGTCCTCCTCCAGCCTGCTCATACATACTGCCCCAACCACCCTGGAATTTGGGATCAACAGTACCTATCTCGTCATATATCTCGTCTCGTAGACCTCTTACCAGGCCCCTGGCAGCATCACTACCCTCTTCAGCCATCAAGTCAGCAAGTATGCCTAAAGCGTTAGCCTCATCTTCCAGGTCCTGGCGAATGATGGAAACAGTCTCTTCCCAGCCTTCTTCCTGGTCTCTGATGACCTGTTCCAGGAGCTGCTTGGTATACCGGTGGTCTCCCAGACGTTGCTGAGCCTCTAATGCCTGCTCAGTGACATTACGACCCATTCCCTGCATCTCAGCTTCAGCTCCACGAGCTATCAGTAAACCACTCCGCTCAGTAGCAGGCACAGCAGTCACAGCACTAGTTTCTGCATAAGCTGCTCTGCGTATTTGTTCAGGCGGTACAGTAGTTATCTGCTGATATGTAACATCCACCATATTGTTCAAAAGAGCTGTTAGTCGCTCAGCCTCTTGAGCTATCTGGGCTCTCATACGAGCAACCGCCCTGGGCGGTTGATTCGCTTCGCCGGCAATACGTTCGAGTAACCGCTTTCTCTTTCTGAGGTCGAGGATCGCTTCGTTGATATCCCGGTGCAGTCTTAGCTGACCAGACTCTCCGGTGTAATCAGCCCGTGCATGGCGTCTACGCCAGCTTCCACCACCACCACCATGCTCACCGAACGGCATGATGTCGCCATTCTCCATCTTAATAGCCATCCGGTTATTGTTGACATCCCAGACGACGCCTCGCATAACTCCCTGCAAACTTTTACCATTACCTAATGCAGTTCCTATTGCCCCCTTACGGCGTTGAATATCGAGGTGGTGTATGCGATATATATCTTCATCGTCAAACTTAGTGATCCAACCAACCACCTCTTCTTGGAAATTGAATTCTTCTAGATTGCCTGCCTGCTGAAAAGCCCGGCGCGACTCCACCATATCAGTCCTGATTTGCCATGCGTGTCGTGTTCTAGAAACTCCGCGTACATCGACTGTTTCCGTTGAAAAGGGTGTAGGCCGGCCATAGTTTACTTCTAGGAAATACTGCGTCCCAGGTTCTCCATTGATACGAGCGAGCTGAGCGAGTCCTTCCATGTCGTCAAATTCCATCTGGCCTTGTTTACGCTGATCGTTGATCTCAATCTTTTTGGCGATCTGATCAGGATCCATCCCCTCAAGACGTGGTTGCTCAACCCCTCTACCAGCAGCACCCATATCCAACGTGCCCTGTGGTGCTTCTTCTCCAATCCCGAATCCTTGCTGCATCGCTGCACCTGGAGCTTGTTCTTCAACAGGTGGCTTTGGAGCAATCTCTGCTTGGGAAGGAGGAGGAATATACTCATCTGGCCCACTTGTCCCCCATGCTGGGATTACCTGACCAGGAGTATCATCTCCACTTAACGCTATCCAAACCCTATGCGGTGCAGTATTTGTTCTAGCTCCGCCTATATGCGTGATGGAGTCAAATCCCCTTGCTATAAGCCAATCATTAACTTCAGCCTTATTACCGAATTGTCCTCTCATTACCTGATATAGATCATGATTTGTTTCTATATCTTTGATATCTAAGTTCGCCCAATCAAAGCCATCCGCCCACGCATCTTCATTTTGACGTATGTAATCCATGATCTCTTTATCAGGAACTGCATCAATATCAAAAAACTTCTCTACGTGAATATCTACAGACCAAACATTAGGCGCTCCACCAGCTTCTAATATTGCTAATTCTTCTTCACTAAGAACTCTGCCAGTTGTAGCATCTATAGCCTGACCACTGTAATTACGCACGGGCCCACGAGTACCTGTAGTAACAGCATACCTAGAAGCGACCGAGGAATTTTCAGTTAAGTAAACTCCAGGACCATATAAAGAATCTATACTCTGGGCACCTTCTGTAAAAGCATCAAAGACCTGGGAAGTACCATGGTAAACACGATGGATTCCTGTAGCAGCAGTGCTAGGTGTAGATGGTATGATGACTGGCTCTGCTGGATGAGGCTGTTCTTCTACTATCCTTACTCGCCGTGGCTTATCTTCAGGAACTACCCTGACTCTAGGAGCTGCTGCTGGAGACGGGGGAGTAGGTGTACTTCGCGAGACACGGTAGACCTCATTGTACATATGACCAAGGCTACGGTCTGCTTTGGCTAAAGGATTTAGACTTAGCGAAAAAGTTTTTTCAGGTAGTCCAGTCTCTTTGCCTAACTGTTCATAGGTAACGAAACCTGAGCGCATTCGGGGGTCTTTCTGTGACCAGGTAACACCAGACGCTAGGTTTCCATGTGTAATAGGATCATCTGTACTTACTTTTAGAACTCTTATTAGATAGCCATAATCTGCTGCCTCTTCAGGTGTCCACCCACCACGTTGCATCCCAGTTCTCATCAGGATGTCCCCGGGAGCTAATGGTGCTCCATTAAAGAGGCCAGTCTCTAGATCTAATATGAGTGGTTCTTCGATAGGAAGCCAGTCCGTAACAGGGCCTGGAGTTTCCCCTGGAGTTGGAGCTGCTGCGGGCGACGGGGCTGCTCCTCCCGGAGGAGTGTAATCTAACCCGTTACGAATAGACTCCAGAAGATTATCAAGCTCTTTCATAACCTGTCTGGTAGGCAAACTATCGATCGGGATCGCTTGTAGACCGTCATCAATCTTCAATACCAACCGAGCAGCTACATCATCTGTGCCAACTAAATCATTGTAGACAGTGCCTAATTGGTCTATCCAAGCTTCCCATGCTTCTCGAACACCAGAATCCATTACACCATCTGGGTCATTGCCCTGGTACCGTACAAGACGTCCAAATGGATGAAGTAATTGTGCTGGATTATTCTCTTTTGCCATTTGTATCGGTAGCGCAAGATAGCCACTTGGACCGTCTATCTCTGTGATATTCAGACGTGCTTGATCAGCAACAAACTCGTCGACTACCCCTTCTGTTCGTAGACGAGGTTGGTCGATAGCTCCCACGCCCTCTTTGATCCCTTGACCCCTCATCCGACGTTTGATCTGAGTAAATTCTTGTTTGACAGCTCTAGCTTCGTTTTCTATCGCTATAGCATCAGCTAGTTGGTTTCTTTCGCTCCTTATAGCCTCGATAACATTGTCAATAAGAACTTTACCTTCAGGACCTGTGTCTAGAGGAATAGTCAGTTGACGGTTCCACTCGTCAGCAAGAGGGTCTAATACTTCAAATGAACTACGACCACCTTTAGCTAACCTTAGAGTCGGGAACAATCTATTTAAAACGCTATTTTGGATTTGACCATACTTGTCATCATATTGTTTGAAGAAAGCGTTAAAGGAGTTCAACCATCGACGTTTGGTAGTAGTGAATTGTTCGCCAACAGCAACTGCTTGTTGCTCTAACTCACCGACACGTGGGTCCAGTCTTATATATTCATCTTCAAGTTCTGCTAGAGATAACGGCTCTTGATCCGCTCGTGCTGGTGCACGAGCTGGCGTAGGAGCTGGTTGAGGAGCTGCTCCAGGAGCCGGTGTTGGAACCACCTCCGGACCTGGTGCTCGTTCATATGGAACTGCAGCTTCCTCGTCCATCTTCATCCGGTTGACACGTTCCCGGTAAGTACGGAAGCGATCAGTTACATTGTTCTGACCTTTGTACTGTATGACTCCCAGACCGTCAGCTTCTAGTCTCTGGAATTCTGCAAGATCTGCTTCATCAAAGAACCGGACATAGGCGCCGGCATCTTCATCTGCTATTCCGTAGATGAATGCGATCTTCCCGGGTGGCATATTGTTGACTGATTCCTGAATGATCTCTGGGTTAGCTTTCTCCAAATCAGGCTTGATCTTGATGCCATCTTCAGTTTCCTCTAGAAGCTCTACAGCTAATTGCCGGCTTCTGAAAGGTATTTTGCCAGCGCCCTTAACTACTCCTCTAGTAGCTAACTTCAACAAACCCCTGGTAGTAGCAACAGCTGTACCCGCACCTATAGGTGGTCCAAATGGATCAAATGCAATCCCTAGAATGATCTGCTGCCACCATGGTCGAGACTGGAAAGCTTCTATAGAAGCTTTCTCGCCTGCCAAGTAGGACTCTTGACTGAATAGTGTAGGTGCTTCTAATTCATCCCAACGACCAGTTGCAATCTTAGGGATCTGTTTTGTCAGCTCCCACCCTGTCTCCGAAAATACATCCAATAACTCCCAAGGAGCTATGACGTCTTCTTGAAGACGAGCTCCATGCTGTTGAGGAGTCAATCGTGGCCTTGGTGTTACTGTAGGCATGAACTCAGGTATGCCAAGATCAGGAGGTGCAGCGCCTTGCATAGCTATGAATGCATCCATTGCTGCTTTGGGATCAGGCGCTGCAATCGGAGCAGATGGTTGTGCACCATCTCGTCTTTGTGCAGCTTCACGTATCAACTGCTGTAACCGGTCTTCCCCGGTTGGCGCCCCGGGTACTGTAGTTGGTCCAGCAGGCGATAACGGAAGCGGCATCGGAGTTGGAGATGCTCCCGGGGGAGCTAATGGAAGAGTCTCCGTTTGCTTACGGAGTTCTTCCATAACCATTTCCATGAAAGGATCAGGGGTAGGTTGTGGTGGTTGTGTAACCATCTATAGATACGAGAACTTGACTCTAGGTGCGAATCCGCTTATTCCACGTCCGCTCATCTCTGGTGGCAATGCCGAGTACCGTTGTGTGAACGGGAATTGCTCCAGGAACTGGCTGAAAGTCTGGGATGGCAATTGACCTCCCTGCAGAGCACGGCCCTGGAGACCCAGGAATTCGTTGTAGATGTTCTGGAACTGACCCTGGAAGTACCGTTTCGATGCCGGGCTAGTCCCAAAAGGACTGCCAAACATCTCTTCCTGGCGTTTGGCTTCTTCAGTCTGATCGAACCCTTCTGGCCTCTGGCTCCCAAGCTTAGCCATATAGCTGAGCTTGGGTTGAGATCCTAAGGTCTCACCACTGATGAAATCTTGGAATGGATTGGTAGCCATTAGATACTCTCCAGACTCTTAGATGCCAAGATCAAGGTCTACTTCCTGACGCTTCATGCCCTGAGGACTATCCCAGAATTGCTGAGAGAATACACCAGGAGCTGTAGCTAAAGGCTTCTGCCAGCCCGGGTTCTGTCTTGTACTACCAGGAGTGAACATACCCTTGATTCCCATTAAGTTCTGTTCTAAGGCCCACGGCAAGAAGCTTTGACCATCTACTCCTAGCGGATTCTGATATCCAAATCTAGCTCCTGCCCGGGATATCGCATCAGTCAATGCTTTTCGGGCTTCTGGGGCTCCTCTAGTAGCCATAAGGAACGGCTGGGCAAATGCGCTTATTTGCTGGGCAGGTTTTCCAAATAGACTCTGATACATCTCTGTTTTAAGTTGCTGATTTGGGTCCATGCCCATAAAGCTTTGAGATGTAGGATCCATTGATAAAGCTTGACCAATATTCTGCAATGAACCAAAGAGATCAGAACCGCCTAATACACGCCCTCCACCACTAGCAAGACTCTGTAAGAACTCCTGAGGGGTCTGGTAGTTCATACCAGTCCCAGACAGTACATCTCCAGGAACATTTTTAAGTAGATTAGGAAGTTGCATACTGTATTGCGTTTGCAAAGGTGCAGCTGCTTGTTGATAAGCTTGCTGCACTGTTGGCATTCCGTAACCAGCTTGAGAAGCTGCAAAACCAGGATATATCTCGCTGAAACTACGTTCCCCGGCCGGGTCGACGTACATCCCCAACATCTCTTCTATAGTTCGAGGAGTAACTGAAGGAGTAGGTACCGGCACTCCACCAGGTCCTGTTACTGGAGTTGGCCCACTAGGTTGGGCACCAGGTTGAGCACCAGGTGCGGTAGCACCAGGTGCGGCAGCACCAGGTGCGGCAGCACTAGGTGCGGCAGCACTAGGTGCGCCCTTGATGTCATACATCCCTGGTACCGGGCTATTTCCACCGTATGCCCCGGTTAACCTGGTACGTTCAGCTTCTGGAATAGACCCCCACGCAGTATCAGTCAGCCATTGTTTGATCTCTTGGAGGGTAAAATTTTCAGGGTTGAGTCCAGCCATACCTGGTCTACTAGCCCATACATCTGGGTTCTTATAGAGAGCAGTTGCTATCGAATCTATCTTAGATTCCCAGCTACCTCCTGCAGTACCAGCAAACGTACCTTCAAAAATTGAAGCCCAATAAGCTCCTACATCCTGGCCGGGTTGTACATCTCCAAGGCTACCAAGACCAGTTGCCTCCTGGTCTATAGAACTATCTACAACAGTCCAACCCATGCCAGAAGCCCAATCTGTGAATTGCCCTGGCTGGGCACCACTATGAGGCGCTACGAACTTGTTCCAGATACTCTCCAGATCTATCTGAACGGCTTCCATGTCTGACCCAGCAGGTGCGCCATTCATAATAGCGATTGCTGCCCGTTCAGCGAGTTGTGCTTTCTCTTCAGGAGTGAATCCACCAGCAGAGATCAATCGATCTATCTCTCTAACGTCAGTTATGCTGCCACCATTCAATTCTCTCCATAATTCTGCATAACCAGGAGTCCATCCAGAAGGTGATAGAGTACCATCACCTTCGATCCGTCCTTCGCCGGTTCCAGTCTGTGTCCAAGCTCCATTTGTGAAAGTGTATGTATTACCAGCATCGTCAGTGCGTTCATCGCCTTCTTGTGGTCCAGTCACTGGTGCTACTGGTGCTACTGGTGCTACTGGTGCTACTGGTTCCTCTTCGTAAGAAGGTGTTAGACCTTGTGTTGCGAGAGCTGCAGCCAGAGGATCGGGCTGACCTGCTTCTGCCATCCCCTGGGCAGCTACCTGGATAGCTTTCATCAAAGCATCCGCACCACTACCTACGTTTCCAGTTTCTCTGCCTATAGCTCCAGGAGCTTTTGCAAGGTTAGCTAACGTGATAAGTGGGTCAGCTATTTGACCGAATCCTGCTGTATAGGTCGCTGGTTGACCTGGCGTTGCACCCAGAGTTTTCGTCACATCAGGGCGATACATCATCCCGGGGTCACGTACATCGATGCCGCGTGCAGCTCTCTCTGCGTTTATCGCAGCGTCTGCAGCAACATCAAAATTCCCTTGTGCATCTACTGGTATCCAACCAAAATCTGGATCAAATTGCATCGATACCATAACTAACCTCCAGGTCCGAATAGACCGAGTCTTCTAAGTCTTTCTGTATCACCTTGGGCTCCTGGACGTGGTGTCCCTGGTGGACCAGCTGGCATACCAGGTGGAGTAGGAGCTGGTGGTGGAATGCCTAGCCCTGCTGCCGGCATCACTTCTGGCCTCAATCCAGGTCCAGCAGCGCCAGGGCCGGGACCAGGGGTAGGACCTGGCCCTGCGCCACCAGGAGAAGGAGCACCCGGACCCGGCGGAGGCACACCAGGACCGGGAGCGCCGGGAGCTTGTCCTTGACCGCCGCCCTGCATCTGCATCATCATCTGCTGCTGCATAAGCTGCTTCTGCATCAATACTTCCTGCAGCTGGCCCATGTAGAACTGGGCCAGATCAGGACGTCCACGGTCTTCTGTAGCCTTCAAGATAGACCACAAAGCAGCCTCAGGCAGCATACGCTCGCCCATCTGCTCCTTGATCTGGTTCTCTATCTCGTCTGCAGACTGCAGTCCCAGGATCTCATCTCGTATGACCACGTCAGGCAGCAAAGGCTGTGGGCCCTCACGGGCCATCTGCGCCATGCTCATCTTGGTCATCTCGTCCTGTGGTAGGTTACCTACAAAGTCGATCTCAGGAGCACCTACCCCATCGATCATCTCGTAGGTGATCTCATCACTGAACCACTGACGGTTATTAGCCCAACCAGAAAGCTCGATCGCATCGAATGTTCCGCTTGCATACTGGTCAGCTAGCATATTCGATATCTGACGGTAACAATCTCTCAGAGCATCGATACGCGGCTCGATGACCGTCTGGATACCCTGCCTCAAAGTATTGATAGCGAACCCAGAAAGCTGGAATTCAAGCTCACCGTATACCGAGAATGGCAGCGAACCACGTTGTATCTCACCAGCTACGACACCCATATAGGCGCCAGTCTCTTTAGCTATCTCTAGCAACCCTAAAGGCTCTACATTCTCGCCCTCACCGAGACTTATCTCAGTACCAGCGCGGTACGGATCTTCGTCCAGAGTCTTCGATCCGTCCCTAGAACGCACTATCAAGCCCTGCTTCTGGGCTCTGGCAACCATCTCCAGCATGACTGACATCGTGAAGTTATGTTTCTCGTACAGTTCCCGGTTGGAACGAAACAAAGACTCACCATAATCAGCGATCATGTCAGGATCGAGCCGGCCGTTGAAGCGTCCCTGCAAGGGCGGCTGGGCTCCAACCATACCCAGGAATACTGGTACCCGGTCAGCTCCATGTTCCTGAGGCTTCTTCGCAAACTTACCCTGGATCACCACACAGTTCTGTTCCCGGTCGTAGTAATCATAGACATCCATCCCGAATTCATCGGGGTTCTCGTTGCCTATAGTCCACTCATCAAGCTCAAACTTGGGGTATTCTGCCCGTACTTCCTGCAACGTACGCCTGGTCTTGTAG
>Ga0208180_1000959_pt1 | contig 20165 bp, 16 predicted proteins | sample MalvireepMed_s16_FD_184241 | JGI IMG/M metagenome (GOLD analysis project Ga0208180, IMG submission 184241) | Marine viral communities from the Global Malaspina Expedition - Malaspina viral metaG DeepMed_s16 (SPAdes) (version 2) | ecosystem: Environmental > Aquatic > Marine > Oceanic | place...
ATCCATTCGCGTATCTGATTGTGGTTTTTCCGGCTATCTATATTCATTTCAGGAATCCATGATTTCACCATGCAATCAAATTTGCCAGTATCTTCATTTTTATAAACTATTGAAAAAATAAAGTAATATCCTTGATTATTCGAAACACTTGCATTTCCAATATAACCATAATCTGGATTAACATAGGTTCTAAGTGTGGCTTCACCTCCGGGTAAGATAGAACTTATCTCATCATCGGCTATAAAATAATCGTTGTATCTATCAAACGAACTATTATATGAAAAGAACTTAGAGAGGGTTACATCAATAGCATCCCCTCCATTATTTTTTAAGGTATAAATAAATTCATAACTATTATTATAACTTAAAGTAGGTGTACTATTAGTATTCGAATTAAATATTTCGCTGCTGCCGTTACGTAAAATTCTTAGATTGGTAATTTCAATATCAGCTAATTCTACATCTGAACAATCAACATAAAACGATGTACCAACATTATTAGCTCCAATTGTTGTTGGAGCACTTGTTTGTGGAGTATCTTGTGCAGAAGTTACTTCATAATATCTATATCCAATACCGGAGCCTCTATCAATATTGTATATTTTACCAATAGTAAGCTTTTGAGAAATATTAATATTAACTCCTACTGAATTTTCGGAGTCGTTGTTACATTTAGACAAATTCGCTTCATCCTTAGTCTTACCTCGATACTTAATCGTATGATATTTAGCATTTTCTCCTCCCATTGTATAAACATACTGCGTGGTCAAGCCTGCATATTTTACAACTAAAATGAATTTCGTCCCTGGAATAGTCGTGATATTTCTATTATATATAGTTACCCACATTTCTTTTTTAGTATAATCATCAAATTTTAACTGATAATCACCTTCCCTATTCCAATATATCCTATTAATTTCATTACTCGATGAGACACTTCCTTCGTATAATATCAAGTCAATTTGTCTATATCCATGTGTCTTATATGTATAGTCGCCCTTTATCTCAAAACTATAATGAAACCGATCTCCCATAGTAAAGGTTTTGTTTGAACTTTCGTCTATTTTGAAGTTTCTAATATCTATGGTTTGAGCAAAGCCAATAGAGACAATAAATAGAAAGGATAATAATAAAGTAATTTTTTTCATGATTAAAAGATTTAAGGTTAATAGTCTAAATTTAGAAAATAAATCACCTCCCTAATTAACCACTATGTTATGTTTAGTTAAAAAATTTAAAAAAACCACCCCGCAATGAAGCGGGGTGGTTTGAAAAAATATTTTTATAAACTTTATATTAAAAACTCAAACTATACCCTAATGAAAGAGCCATTCCTGGTTCTCTATAGGAGAAATTTTGATCAGCTGCTCCGTATGACTCATAGAAGCTTTGTCTTTTTTCATCTAAAATGTTTTCCATTTTAAAGCTAATTTTGGAATTCTTTTCTTTTCCAAAAGCTTTTGCTAGATTAAAGTTTAAACTATTAAATGGCTGTGTAAATACATCTGGATTTTGACCAAAACCTACAACCTCCAATGTTTTTCCTTGAACATTGAAAAAGACTCCAGTTTCTAAACCTAAATCTCTGTTATTATAACTTAATCCAGCATTAATTAAAAATGGGGATTGACCTTGAAGTGTTCTAGTGTCTTTAATAGTTTCTCCATCTCTAGCGAAAATTACTCTAGAATCATATTCTTGACCTTCTCCTTTTGCCATTTCTATTTCTGAATCAATAATTGAAACATTTAAATTGACACTCAAGTCTGATAATCCTTCAGAAATAAATCCAAAATTCTTTCTAGCCTCTAGTTCAATTCCTAAAACCTCAGCTTCAGGAGAGTTACGAGGTGTAAATTGATTAGGCGCAGTAATATCGTATGCAACAATTTCAATCGGCTTTTTAAACTTCTTATAAAAACTACTAATAGCAAACATTTGTGCTCTATCTCCAAAAATTTCAAATCGGAAATCAAAATTATCAATGTAAGTAGGCTCTAAATTAATATTTCCTAAAAATATAACACCTGTTAACAAATCTGGAATTTGCACCACAGAAAGCTCTTTAAAGCTAGGTCTTGCAGTAGTTCTAGAATAAGAAGCTCTAAAGTTTTTACCTTCTTGAAACTCATAAATTAAATTAGCAGATGGGAAAAAATCTAATTCATCAATAGTTTTTTCATTATCATACACCTCTGAACCTGTATTATTTTGACCGGTAAAGAAAGTAGTAAAATACTCAGCTCTAAGTCCTAAAATAGCCCTGAATTTTTCTGCGAATTTAAACTCATTTGACACATATGCTGCTGCTGTATTTTGATTAGAATCAAAAGTATTTGCTGGTTGATAATTTCCTCTTATATAAGACCCTGAATTATTTTCTGGCGTCCATATATTATCAGGTTCCAGAATAGCATCTGGGTTTCCGTTTAAACTACTTGTATCAAAATCAAAAAAGGCAATATTATAATTATTAATTGAATAATCACGTTGTTTATAACTATATAGTCCTCCAAATTTCAATACTGCTTTATTACTAAACAAATTATAATTTTTTGTAAGATCTAACTTTCCTACGGCATTTACCTCTTCTAAGTTTCTCCATAATCTGTTTGGGAAACCAGCATCAGAACTAATACTATATCCATCTGGTTGAATAATGAAAGTAGTTAATCTTACATCTTTATCTTCTACTTTACTCAGCGTTGGAGAGACACTCCATTCTGTAATAAAAGAAGCATCTTTAGAAGTATGCTTTCCAGAGAGTAAAAGGTTACTAACAGATCTTTGTGTATACTCTAAATTATCTTTAACTACATCTATAGCATTCGAAATCTCTGTTCTTTGATCAAAAATGGCAGCTCTTTTCTCTCCATTCTGTATATGAAGTAAATTTAAACGATATTTAGATCTATTTGTTTTGAATGATAACCCAGCTAATGCAGAAGCTAACACATTATTTTTTCCTAAATCTCCTTGCTGTCTTCTATCAAATCGTAGTTCGTTAATATCACTTTCAGGATTTTTTTGGTAAATACCATTTTCAAAACCTTCATAAAATTCAGTTTCATTTTTATAATCTAAAGAAGCAATTACTCCTAATTTATTTTCTCCTATATCAAATTGATTCCCATAACTAAATCCTAAGCTAAAATCTGGCATTGAAGTCTGCTCCTGCGCTGCCATATTTGGTTCTAATCTACGAGTGAAATCATCTAAAATACTGTTATTAACTTGATCTGAAGGACTAGGTATATTAGCATTTTCAGAAAAAGGCAATTCTCTTGTACCATCATCAAAACCTAAAAAATCTGTAGCACCACCATCGTATGACAAGTAATTGCTTTTAAAATGCATACTAGGTGTATATCCTACAGAGGCTGAAAATGACATCTGCTTTTGCGTAGGAAAATCTTTTGTAATAATGTCTACTACTCCCCCCGTAAAATCGGCAGGTAAGTCGGCAGAAGCAGATTTTAATACAATTATATTTTCAAGGATATTGGTTGGGAAAATATCCATTTGTAACGTATTCTTATCTGGATCTAAACCTGGAACATCCATTCCATTCAAAATAGATTTAGTATATCTATCTCCCAAACCTCTTACATACACATACTTTCCTTCTTGAACCGATACACCTGGCACTCTTTTAATAGCAGAAGCAATATTACTTGCTCCAGTTTTCTTTATCCCTTCAAGAGACAATCCATCCATAAGCGTTACCGAGTTCTTTTGTAAGTTCAATACAGAAGCTTCGGTATTTTTTCTTACAGTAGTTGTAACAACTACCTCATCTAATACTGCTGAAGACGGCTGTAAAGTAACATTCACTTCTACAGTTTTACCTGCTTCAACAACAACATCAGTAATTTCTTGAGATGTATATCCAATAAATGAAAACACAATAGTATAAGTCCCCGCATTTACATCTAAGGAATATGCCCCTTCAAAGTCCGTAGTAGTTCCTTTACTTTCGCCTTTTATTGCAATATTAGCAAAAGGTAATACGTCATTAAATTCTCCATCCATAACCTTACCTTTTACAACTCCTTGCTGAGAAAAAGCAAATTGTGAGAAGATTAATATGAGACCTAATGTTGATATAAAATTTTTAAACATTATTACTTATTTATGTATTTAGTTTTAATTCCGTAAAATGTCCAAAACCTTAAATTAATAAGACTTTGGACATTTGATATTATAGTTTTAATTGTATAAGATTAGATTGCATCTGCAGAAGAAGCACTAGTCCATGTGAAAACCGATACATCAGCTCCAACTGTTCCTTCCGTAACTACAGTTGTATTGTCGATAAATTTAACTTCATCACCTGCTGTATAATCTCCAGCAAAAACATCTGTTAAAACAGTTCCTGTTGGTAAAATAATTTGCCAGTTAGCAAATGTAATTCTATCGTTAGCTAATTCTGTAGCAGAGTCTGCACCGTTTACATTAACTGTAGCGTCTGCTCCAAATCCGTATGCAAATACATTTTCTAAATTTGCTATAAGTCCGTCTCTTAAATCAGCATACTTACTAGAAGTACCAGCTCCGATTAGTGTAAGGTTTTTCATAGTATATCCACCCTCAGTAGTAGCGGATCCTTCTGGTCCATCTAATTCTAAAGCAGTACCAGATTCTGTACCCATAATAGCAACTCCATTATCTAAAGTACCTGTCCAAGCTTGATCTGCATCAAAAGCATCATCTCCTTGAGACCAAACTAAAGCATTTGTTACATTTACACTTCCACCAAACCACTCGATACCATCATCTTGGTTGGCAACAACTTCAATGTTTTCAACTACAGTTCCAGTTCCAACACCTCCTAAAGTAAGACCATTGATTTCGTTGTCTTGTCCTATAGTTATACCTCCATGACGAATAGATACATATTTAATAACTCCAGAGTTATCTGCAGCATCTGTTCCACCGTATTGTCCGTAAGGTTCAGAAGCAGGAATTCCTTCTATCTGAGCTGTTTCAACGTCTCCGTTTACAGAAATAGGTGCTTTACCTAATACAATTACACCACCCCAAAGACCTACGTCTGAGGTTGACAATGTTCCTTCTGTTTGCCCTGGCTCTATTCCATCTAATACAGATGTAAATATAATTGGACTATCTGCTGTTCCTTCAGCCATTAACTTACCTCCTTGATCTACTACTAAAGCAGACGCTAAAGACTCTTGTCCTTCTGCTCCTTTAATAATTGTACCAGGCTCGATTGTTAAAGTAACTCCTTCGTTAACTACTACTTTACCATCTAAAACATATACATTTTGAGATGTCCAAGTTTCATTGCTTAAAAGAATTCCAGATTTAGTAATTGTAGTTCCTATTGGTTCTGTTGGAATTGCTTCTTCAATAGCTGCTAATGTCCAGTTAAAAACATCTACATCTGCACCTACTGTACCTTCTCCAACTGCTGTAGCATTTGCTAAAAACTTAGCCTCATCTCCATCTGTATAGTCTCCAGCAAATACATCTCCAATAACCATTCCTTCTGGTAAAATAATTTGCCAGTTAGCAAATGTAATTCTATCGTTAGTTAATTCTGTAGCAGAGTCTGCACCGTTTACATTAACTGTAGCGTCTGCTCCAAATCCGTATGCAAATACATTTTCTAAATTTGCTATAAGTCCGTCTCTTAAATCAGCATACATACTAGAAGTACCAGCTCCGATTAAAGTAAGGTTTTTCATAGTGTAACCACCTTCAGTAGCAGTAGATCCTTCTGGACCATCTAATTCTAAAGCAGTACCAGATTCTGTACCCATTACAATAACACCGTTATCTAAAGTACCTGTCCAAGCTTGATCTGCATCAAACCCATCATCTCCTTGAGACCAAACTAAAGCGTTTGTTACATTTACACTTCCACCGAACCACTCGATACCATCATCTTGGTTGGCTACAACTTCGATATTTTCTATAACAGTTCCGTTACCAACACCTCCTAAAGTAAGACCGTTGATTTCATTATCTTGTCCTATTGTAATACCCCCATGACGGATAGACACATACTTAATAACTCCAGAGTTATCTGCAGCATCTGTTCCACCGTACTGTCCATAAGATTCAGAAGCAGGTATACCTTCTATTTGAGCTGTTTCAACATCTCCGTTTACAGAAATAGGTGCTTTACCTAATACAATTACACCACCCCAAAGACCTACGTCTGAGGTTGATAATGTTCCTTCTGTTTGTCCAGCCTCAATACCGTCTAATACAGAAGTGAATATAATTGGGTTGCTAGCTGTTCCTTCAGCCATTAACTTACCTCCTTGGTCTACCACTAAAGCAGATGCTAAAGACTCTTGTCCTTCTGCTCCTTTAATAATTGTACCAGGTTCTATCGTAAGAGTAACACCTTCGTCTACTACTACTTTTCCATCTAAAACATATATATTTTCAGAAGTCCAAGTTTCGTTTTCAGTTAAAATACCAGTTTTTGTGATTTCCTCCCCTTCTGGTTCAGGAGTAGGCTCTGGATTGAAATCATCATCACTAGAGCAGGATATTGCAAACATTGCTAATAAAGAAGCAATAGCTAAAAAATTAAATTTTCTCATTTTAATTAAGGATTTTAGGTTTTGATTCATTGTGTTTGTTAATCTATATGTTAAAACAACATATCTTTATTATTCGACTTTAATTCCGATGCAAATAAACGAGCCATCTACAAAAAGGAAGTTACCCGCGTGTTAAACATAAGTAAGTCCAATGTTACATTTGTGTTACCATATTAAATCATTGTTAACTGCTTTCATATTTTAATATTATCTTTACTTTTGACCTCGGAAAGGATAACCAAGAACTTTTTAAATCATTAAAAATGTTTTAGTTATCTAAAAAAAACAACTATAAAATGTTTTTGCTGAAGAAATGCGAGACATAACTAAACCTTACAACACAGATGAAAAAAAGGGAAATTAAAATCCTTTTAGTCGATGACGAACCGGATATATTAGAAATCGTAGGATATAATTTATCTACTGAAGGATACAATGTTACTACTGCAAAAAACGGTATTGAAGCAATTGCTAAAGCAAAAAAAGAAAAACCACACCTTATTATTCTCGATGTAATGATGCCAGAAATGGACGGTATCGAAACTTGTGAACAAATAAGAAAATCTACCGATTTAAAAGACACTATTATTACTTTTCTTACTGCACGTGGTGAAGATTACTCTCAAGTAGCAGGTTTTGATGCTGGAGCAGACGATTATATTACCAAGCCTATCAAACCAAAAGTATTGGTAAGCAAAGTTAAAGCTCTACTTAGACGCTTAAAAGAAGATGATGAGCCTGTTGAAAGCATTGTTAAGGTTGGTAATATTACCATTAACCGTGACGAATACAAAATTATTCAGTCTGGAGAAGAAATTATCCTTCCAAGAAAAGAATTCGAATTACTTTCATTATTAGCCAGCAGACCAGGAAAGGTTTTTAAAAGAGACGAAATTCTAGATAAGGTATGGGGTAACGAAGTAATTGTTGGAGGGAGAACTATTGATGTACACATCCGTAAACTACGTGAAAAAATTGGCGACGATCATTTTAAAACTGTAAAAGGAGTTGGCTATAAATTTGTATTATAAATTCTATTATCCAAAGTATAACACCCAGAGAAAACCTGTAATGTATTCAAAAAAAAATCCTTTCACATACTTAATACAGAACCTTTCGATAAAAATTTAATGAGATTTGAGAGGCTTTCTAAAAAGTAATTTGTAGTTATCATCCTTCGACAAGCTCAGGATGACAGACAAGCTCAGGATGACAGACAAGCTCAGGTTAACAGACAATCAGGTTGACATATAAATTTTAAATACTTTTTAGATAGTCTCCAACAAACAAAAGGAACAACATTCTAAAATTAAAAATTGATAGATTTTGATTTAAGTTTATTCTTACAATCTAAATCTATCATCTTTATTTTATAACTTTAACCATGGTTTCATAAACCCTAATTTTTAGTATTTAACAAAACACATAGCAACCTTTTAGCAGATTTAACATAACAATCTTGGAAACCAAATTAAAAAAATCATATCGTTTTGCACTGCGCTCATCAGCAATGATTGCAGCAGTAACAACCATCATTATTTCCTTATTTTTCTATTTCGAACTAAGAGGCTCTATGTATGCTGCAATTCTAATTTTAAGTGTTTTTATTGTTTCCTTTTTTATCATCCAATACCGTGTTGAAAAATTTATATACAAACGGGTTAAAAAAATATATGATGATGTTTCTCTTTTAGAATCTACCAATTTCCAAGCGCAACCTATTACTACAGATATGAGGACGCTAACAGAGGAAATTGAAAAATTTGCAGCTAATAAAAAACTAGAAATTGAAACTCTTAAAATTCGCGAAGGCTATCGAAAAGAGTTTATCGGAAATGTTTCGCATGAGTTAAAAACACCTCTTTTTACTGTTCAAGGCTATATTCTTACGCTTTTAGACGGCGCAATGGATGATAAAGTTATTAGAAAAAAATACTTATCGAGAGCTAGTAAAGGGGTTGAAAGACTTATTTATATAGTGAAAGATTTGGATATGATTACCAAATTAGAGGCAGGCGATTTAAATTTACAACGCGAAAATTTTGATATTGTAGAGCTTACTCAAGCTACTTTCGACTTAATGGAAATGAAAGCTCACAAGAAAAAAATCACCCTTACTTTCGACTTAGATTACAAGGAGCCAATTATGGTTAGTGCCGATAAAGAACGTATTCAGCAGGTTCTTACCAATCTCATTGTAAATTCTATTAAATACGGAAAAGAAGGTGGAACTACCGAAATTAGCATTGAAAACTTAGTAAAAAATAAAGTTATAGTTAGGGTTACCGACAATGGAGAGGGGATTGAAAAACAAAATATCCCTCGCCTCTTCGAACGTTTTTATAGAGTTGATAAAAGCGGAAGCAGAAAAGAAGGAGGCTCTGGACTAGGACTTTCCATAGTAAAACATATTATTGAGGCACATAAAGAAAAGATTTATGTGGAAAGCGTTTTTGGAGTAGGTTCCGAGTTTTCTTTCACCCTAGAAAAGTCTAAAAAGAGCGCTTAAATCGAATCTAGATTCAAAGCTGGCCAAGCCCTTAAAATCTGTAACCGTTTCTAACATTTCAATTTTAAAATCTTCTTGTTTACAATAAGGAACAAGATTTTCTTTTTGCAATCTTTCTGCCAAATACTCTTGCTCATATTGCCCTGGCGTAGGAATAAAAAATGCTTTCTTTCCTAGCTTTGCCAAATCTAAAACTGTAGTATAACCCGAACGCGATAAAACTAATTCACTTTCATTAAACGCCGTTTCAAGCTGGGTAGAATTCATATAATTATAAACTGTTACGTTTCCTTCTTGACAAAAATGCTGCTCGTCTTCAATCTTCCCTCTTACAAATAAAACATTGCCTTTATATTTTTGAGTTTCTTTAAGTAAATTACTTTCTAGTAGAGTACGCTGTGGTTCTGGCCCCGAAATAATAACCATTAACTTATATTTTACGGGCAACTCTTTACGTTCTAATCTACTTAATGGCCCTATGTATTTCAATTTCGGATTTTCTTTTTTTAAATGACCTAAGCGGCCACTTAAATTTGGCTCTCCAGCAACATCTGGCACCCAACATTCGTCAAACTTTTTGATTATTTTCTGATGCATTTCAGAACTAAACCATGTAGTATTTCCCGTCAATACATTTAATTGATGCGTAATAAAAACTGAAGGAACTTTTTTAGAATACACCCCCAAACGATTGTCGGAAATTATTCCGTCTAAAGCCAATTCTTTTACCAATTCTTTGGTTCTCTTTTTCTCCTTTTTGATGGCATTTAAAATTTTGGGCGAGTCCCAAAGCATCTTCAGTTTAAAATTCTTTGCTTTTTCAGCATATTTTATTTTATAAGAAGGCAATTCCACAAATTGCAAATCGGGGAATTCTTTGTTTAATAATTTATAAGCCTCTCCATCTGAAGCAATAATTGGCTCAAAATTTTCGGCTATTAATGCTCTTAATATCGGAATGCATCTTGTTGCATGTCCAAGCCCCCAATTTAAGGGAGCTACAAGAATTTTCTTCTTTTTAATCATAACTACAAATGAAGTTAATTTTTCACTACGAAAGATTTCCTTAATTTTGCCTTTTAATTAAATAATTGTTGTGGGGAGTAAAAACAAACTAAAACGCTTTAAGGAAAACGAAACATTTTCAAATGTACTTCAACCTACGCGTGATGAATTGGTAGAAGGAAACTTCAATCTAAAAGGAAATTGGAAAGCGTCTTTCTTTAAAAACAATAATCCCATTGTATTGGAATTAGGTTGTGGAAAAGGAGAGTATACTGTGAGTTTAGCTCAAAGAAACCCTAACAAAAATTATATTGGTGTTGATATAAAAGGAGCTCGTTTTTGGCGCGGTGCAAAAACATCGGTTGAAGAAAACTTAACAAATGTTGCTTTTATAAGAACCCAAATAGAACTTATAGAATACATTTTTGCTGCTAATGAAGTGGACGAAATATGGATTACCTTCCCCGACCCACAAATAAAGTACAAACGTACTAAGCATAGACTTACAAATTTTAAATTTTTAGAGCGCTACAATAACATTCTAAGCAAAGAGGGAATTGTACATTTAAAAACCGACAGCGAGTTTATGCATGGCTACACTCTAGGGCTACTCCACGGACTAAATTATGAGGTTTTATATGCAAACCACAATATTTATAAAAATGAAGGAAGTCCAGAAGAAGTAACCTCTATTCAAACTTTTTACGAAAAGCAATACCTTGAAGTAGAAAAACCAATTACATATATTAAGTTTAAACCCAACTAATGTCGCATTTATTCATCCTTTTTTTTGCTACTTTTTCGGCATCTTTAATGGCGGTAGTTTTCCCTGGTTTAATTAATATCACAGCAGCAAAAACCAGTGCTAAAAAGGGAAAAACTAGCGGAATGATTTTTGCTCTTGGCGCTTCAACCACAGTTATTTTTCAAGCTTATATTGGAGTTTTAATCTCCAAGTATCTTTATAAAAATCCAAATGTTATTGACATACTGCTAAAAATAGCTTTGGTAGTTTTTGGTTTTTTCGCTATTTATTTTTTCATCTTAGCAAAAAAGAAAAAAGATATAAAGCACCCTAGAAAGGTAAAGATTAATAAAAACAAGAAAAATGTATTCTTTAAAGGAATGCTTATTTCTGCTTTAAACGTTTTACCTATTGCTTATTTCTGCGGACTAAACGCCGCGTGGAATGTTTCTGGCTGGATTAAGTTTCAATTATGGGATATCCTAGTTTTTGTAATTGCTGCAGGACTAGGAACCTTTGCAATGCTCTATATGTATGTTTTTTATTTTGATAAACTTCAAGAACGCACCGATACCTTTTCACGCTATTCGGATTATATTTTAAGCGCCTTAATGGCTGTTTTATTAATCATCACCTTTGTACGTTTGTTTTATTCATAACACATGGAATCTTCAAATTTTTTTGATCGGGTATATAAAGTTGCTAAACAAATTCCCTACGGAAGAGTAACTTCCTACGGAGCAATTGCTACATACTTAGGCGCTGCCCGCAGTGCTCGTATGGTTGGCTATGCCATGAATGGTAGCAGTCTCAAAGAAGATGTTCCAGCCCACAGAGTGGTTAATCGAAAAGGGATTTTAACAGGCAAGCATCACTTTCAAGGCACCAATCTTATGCAGCAATTGCTAGAAAGTGAAGGCGTTGAAGTAATAGACAATCAAATTCAAAACTTCGAAAAGTATTTTTGGAATCCTTCTGAGGAGCTATAGGCATAGTTTTTGAAAACTATGGTTTTTGAATAAGTCAAAGATTACATCCTCAAATTATTCAATTGTAACTTATCAATAAAATAACTTCATAACAACGTAACTCGATAGCTACTTAATTTTAGAGGCGAAGTAATAAAATCTGTAATTTTCATTCCTAACAACGTAATCCCTAAACTTATTCTCTCTTTTACTCAATACTTTGTACTTTGTACTTTTCAACTTTCAACTTTCAACTTTCAACTTTCAACTTTAAATATGTATCTTTGTAATTTAGAATGAGTTTAAAATAAAATCAACTCCAAAAAGACCTAAAAAGCTAGGAAATAGCTTTTTAAACAACTCTTTCTACAAGGAAAAAAGTCACAAAGTGACCACAAGCATAAGAAGAATAAAACATGAAATTAGATAAAAAAGAAATTTTAAAAGCACTCGAAACGATTTCCGCTCCAGGTGAAGGAAAAAACATGATAGAAAGTGGTGCCGTTACAAATGTTATGGTTTTTGGCGATGAAGTAGTAGTAGATATTACTATTAACAATCCAAGTTTACAGGCCAAGAAAAAAACAGAAGTAGAAATTTTAAAAACAATACACGATAAGGTTTTCCAAAAGGCTAAGGTAAAAGTAAACATCAAAGTTCAAGCGCCAGAAAAACCAGAAATTAAAGGAAAAGCAATTCCTGGAATTAAAAATATTATTGCAGTAGCTTCTGGAAAAGGAGGAGTAGGAAAATCTACCGTAACTTCCAATTTAGCTGTTACTCTTTCTAAAATGGGATTTAAGGTAGGACTTTTAGATGCCGATATTTATGGCCCTTCTGCCCCAATTATGTTTGATGTTGTTAACGAAAAGCCACTCGCTATTAATGTTGATGGGAAATCAAAAATGAAACCTATTGAAAGTTACGGAGTAAAAATACTTTCAATTGGATTTTTTACACAACCTAATCAAGCCGTTATTTGGAGAGGACCAATGGCTTCCAAAGCTTTAAATCAAATGATTTTTGATGCCGCTTGGGGCGACCTCGATTTCCTTTTAATAGACCTCCCTCCTGGAACTGGAGATATCCATTTAAGTATCATGCAAGCGCTCCCAATTACGGGTGCTGTTGTGGTAAGTACCCCTCAGAATGTAGCTTTGGCAGATGCTAAAAAAGGAGTTGCAATGTTTCAGCAAGAAAGCATCAATGTTCCTGTTTTAGGTATTGTAGAAAATATGGCGTACTTTACACCCGAAGAACTGCCAGACAACAAATATTACATTTTTGGTAAGGAAGGTGCTAAAAATCTGTCTAATGATTTAAATGTGCCATTTTTAGGAGAAATTCCACTAGTACAAAGCATTCGTGAAGCAGGAGATGTTGGCCGTCCGGCAGCATTGCAAGACAACACACCTCTTGAAATATCGTTTAAAGAAATTACAAAAAATATAGTGCAAGAAGTAGTTGGTAGAAACAAAAGTTTGCCTCCTACAGAAGCCATCAAAATTACCACTATGGCAGGTTGTTCTGCGGTTACTAAGAAATAATTTATACAGCAATGACGTCTGAAGAAGTTAAATTAAATGTACAAAAAGCTCTAGAAGAAATAAGACCTTTTTTAGAAAGCGATGGAGGAGACATCAGTCTAGTTTCCATTGATAATGACAAAATAGTAAATGTAAGACTCGAAGGAGCTTGCGTAGGATGTAGCGTTAACCAAATGACCTTAAAAAGTGGTGTGGAAATGACGATAAAAAAATACGCCCCGCAAATAGAACAAGTAATAAATGTAGAATAATTTGGGCGTATTTCCCTACCAATAAGCGCTGCTTATTGGTAGGGAAACCGGGCTTTTGCCACTCGCTTCTAGGCATTACTATGCCTAAAGAGCTCAAACAAAGGCGCAATCCCTTACGCATACTAACAAATATCATATAAAAAAAAGCATTGGGAGAGTACCTTTGCATTTTCTAAAAGTTATTTTGTAATGATTCAAACAGATATACTTATCATAGGAGCTGGCCCAACAGGACTATTCACTGTTTTTGAAGCTGGTTTATTAAAACTCAAATGCCACCTTATTGACGCGCTACCACAACCAGGTGGACAATGCTCTGAAATATATCCTAAAAAACCAATTTATGATATTCCAGGGTTTCCAGAAGTTTTAGCAGGAGATTTAGTAACCAATCTGATGAAACAAATAGAAGCTTTCGAACCCGGATTTACTCTTGGAGAAAGAGCAGAAACTATTGAAAAGCAAAAAGACGATTCCTTTATTGTTACCACCAATAAAGGCACAAAACACCAAGCAAAAGTAGTAGCCATAGCTGGCGGATTAGGAAGTTTTGAACCTAGAAAACCTCAGCTAGAAAACATTCTTGATTTTGAAGATAAGGGAGTTGAATATATTATTCGTGATCCAGAAATCTATCGAAACAAAAAAGTAGCGATTGCTGGAGGTGGAGATTCTGCGCTTGATTGGAGCATCTTTTTAGCCGATATTGCTCAAGAAGTAACGCTTATTCACAGAAGAAATGAATTTAGAGGCGCGCTCGATTCTGTAGAAAAAGTAGAAGAATTAAAAAAACTTGGTAAAATTAACCTTGTAACTCCTGCCGAAGTTACTGCACTTAAAGGTAGTACAAAACTTGAAAATATTACTATTAAACAAAACAACGAGGAGTTTGATTTGGAATTAGACCATTTTATTCCGCTTTTCGGATTATCTCCTAAACTTGGACCTATTGCCAATTGGGGATTAGAAATAGAAAAAAATGCCATCAAAGTAGATAATACATTAGACTATCAAACTAACATTCCTGGTATTTATGCAATTGGAGATGTAAATACCTATCCAGGGAAATTAAAATTAATATTATGTGGATTCCATGAGGCTACTCTAATGTGCCAAAGTGCCTACAAACGTATTTTTCCTGATAAAAAATATGTTATGAAATATACTACTGTTAGTGGTGTTGATGGTTTTGATGGTTCAAGAAAAGAAGCAGAAAAAGCTGTTGTTAAATCCATTAATTAAAAACTCTACTTATTTACTAGAGTTTTATAGTTTTTCAAGGAAGTTTTATTTATTTTTGCTGCTTTAAAAACACAATGCAATGTCCGACATCACAATAAAAATTAAAGACCGAGAAGGAGAAGTTCACGAAATATTAGCACCAACAGATATGGCTATGAATTTAATGGAAGTAGTTCGTTCCTACGAGCTTGCTCCAGAAGGAACTATTGGTGTATGTGGAGGTATGGCAATGTGTGCTTCATGCCAATGCTATGTAACCTCAGACCACACCCTACCAGAAATGAGTTATGACGAGGATCTAATGCTTGCCGAAGCCTTTAATGTAAAAGATAATAGCCGTTTAGGATGTCAAATCCAAATGACATTTGATTTAGACGGGCTCGAAGTGGAGTTAGCTCCAGAGGTATAAACACCCAATAATTAAAATATATAAGAGTGAGTATTCTAGTTTTGATGCAGAATACTCACTCTTATTTTTTTACTTTAAAAGATTCTTTTTTCGGATCTCAAATAGAATTTGAGTTACAAAACTACTATAAGCTTCTTTAGAAGGATGTAAATCGTCTGAGGCAACCAACAAACTGTTTTTTAAACCTTCTCTAGTAATGTTTGTGACATTTACATAACTCACTCCCATAATCTCTGCAGTCTTTTTAGCAAAGGCATTGTATGAGTCAATTTCGTTTGAAATCTCTTCAGTATTACCTTTCTTTTGTCCAAAAGGTGTATACGCATAATCTGGGATTGAAACCACAATTACTCTACTTTTATCGCCTTTTGCCAATTCAATTGATTTTGCTAATAACGCAGGAAAATCTTCTTGATATAAAGAAAAATCTTTTCCTTGATATTGGTTATTCACCCCTATTAAAAGGGTTACTAAATCAAAAGTACTTGCAGGTTGCTCTTCTTTTATTGCTTGAATAAGATCTGCTGTTGTCCAACCTGTTTTTGCAATAATTTGGAGTCCAATTTTAGCATTGGTATCTTCCGCTAAATCTTCTATTAATTGTATAGGGAAATTACAGCTTTCGCAAACACTTTCTCCTATTGTATAACTATCTCCTAAAGCTAAATAATTAAAATCTTCTGCTGTTGGAGCACTTGTACTCTCCATGGATGTTTGTTGTGTTTTACAACCCACAACAAATACCATCAATATAATTACATATTTTTTCATTTGTTTATTATTTAAGTAGCTAGGGGGATAATAAAGGACTTATGCACTCTTTAGGTTGGCAATTTACTACTATTTAGATAATTTAAGAATATATACCTCTAATTATTGGCTAAAAATTAAGAGTTAACTGATATGGTTTGCGCTTTAATATCTCGCAAAATTCCATCCCAAAGTTGTGTTCTTTTTTCTAAAGATACCAGCGCAACTTCTTCTACTTCTTGCCACTTATTTTCATCATTTCCGCAAAGTTCTTCTACCATTTTATAAGCTAGAGGGCCATGTGTATCTCCATCAACTTCTATATGCCTTTCAAAATAATACACCAATCTAGTCATATCTATTTCTGGATACTCTTGTTGCATATCTTTTAAAATAGCAGTAAACATATCTGGAATTAAATCTTCTCGTCCAAAGGTAAAAGCAGCAGCTATTTTATGTGGTTTTCCTTCAGCAATAACTTCAAAAGTAAATTTTAGAAACTCTTGTATGCCACTCGGCAAGGTATTTTTATCTAAAACACTTTGAACATCTTTTACAGTGGATAAACTATTTACAAAATCTTCTATAGTACTAATTGAAGCTCCACACAGTTGCATGGCTTCTAGATACATTTCATAATGACTTTTGTAAGCTCCATTTTCGTCAACATCTGTTTCTTCTCCTAAAACAATCTCATTAATTAGATACCTAGTTACAGGATTCCCAACAGGTTTCCAAGGCAAAGAAGTACAGGTTAAACTATTTTGAAGCGCCTTTAAAAGCGACATAAAATCCCATACTGCATATACATGGTGCTCTAAAAACGTTTGTAAATGAATTGGAGTTTGGATTGCTTTATACAATGGATGTGCCAATAAAACTTCTCTTTGGCTACCTATATGTTCATTAATTTTTTCTATATTCATAACAATAAATCATGCAAGGCTTATAAACAATCTAAAACCTATACAGTTCTTAATTTGCAAATATAGAAATCTCAGTCCCAAATAAATATAAGAATTTAAGACTTTTATCATAAAAGACATTAATGTCTGAGCAAAAACACAAGACTGCTTCGCTATAAAGAAACAGCGTAAAGACTAAATTTTAGCTATCATAAAGTTATGAGCTTTATATAAATATAGTTGATGGGAACAAATTTGACTCATTTTCAATACAAAGTCCTATAATAAACTCAGGGCAGATGTTGGGGAATTAAACCCTCTACGAGGGATTGAAACGAACTTTCATTTATACTTTTTAACAGCAAGAGGTTATTTGGAAAATATCTTTTAAACCTTGATATAGCTGGAGTTTATATTTATCGGACAACAGTTCTTAAAAGATAGAAACGAAAAACAAACTTTTAAAAACTAAAAATGGACTTAAAATCAATCTAAAACAGTATATTCTCTAAATTAGAGTAAATTATTTATTTTATACTTAATATTGATCTATAGATTACTATTAAAAAGTTTTAATCTCTATTAAATTGTATGCTAAAAAAATTCTTGCTTTTTTTTCTCTTCATATACGCTCCGTATTGTATTGCTCAATACAGTGTAAGCAATGCTTTTTATAATGCTGTTGACGATACACTAAAGCCTGCAAATAGAGAAAACATTAAGTTAATGGAGTTGTTACGAATGATAGATCACAACTCATTATTTTACCCAGAATTTAATAGCGAAAAGGATTCTTTAATAGAAGTTATCAAAAAAAACACCTCCCCACTAGCTATAGAGGACAAAATTGATGCATACTTCATGCTAATGCTTTATAATTTTAATCATAATCATAGAGATAGTACACAAACGCTAAAATATGGAGATTCCTTAAAAATGTTAATTCAAAATAAGGAAGAAGGACATTTTTATCAACTCTATACACAAAATGCCATTGAAGCAATTCATCATCTTAATGCTAACCGATACGGAAAAGCTATTGAAATCCTCAATTTAACTATTGAAGATGCTAATAAAATAGAACACCCTGAATATCTAGCAAATGCCTATTCTGCCCTATCTTTTGCATATTATCAAACTTTTCAGTTTAATGAATCTCTAAAATATTATCATAAAACCGACTCCATTGCAGCACTATATTCCACAAAACAGTTTAGAGAACATATTAAAGTTGTTGCAAAAGATAAAGAAGTTGAAGAGCCAATTCTAAAATATATTGATATCAAAAATGCTGAAATGCTTACAGCTGCTGAAAAACGACTTAAGGAAAATAAAATCTACTATCAAAAAAATAAAAATGATTGGAATTATATATATTTTTTAAGAGCCGCCTATATAGCCTACCTAAAAAACGATGTAGAAAAAGCCAATGAGCTATTTAACAAAATAGACATAGAAAGATTAAGTAATAATACATATTTAACTTCTGTATACCCAGTAAAAACCATGAAAGCCTTATTGCAAGTTCACAATGGGGCTGTGGACGAAGCTTATAACTTCTACAACAATACCGAAGCTTACAAACCTGTGGAACATTTGTATAAAGAGTTACTTATTGAAGCGCTTTACAAAGCATTTTTAAAAAAAGGAGACCTAGAAAAGGTTGAGTTCTTACACAAACAAACAGATAATAATACTATTACCCAAAACATATACAAATACCAGGGTCTGGTAGCAGTTGCAGAAGCAGAACACCTAACACATGTAAAAGAACTAAAAATATTAGACCTAGAAAACCAAATTCAAGAAGACAAGAATCAAGATATTATATTATACGCAACTTCAACTATCCTCATACTTTTATTATTAGGAATTGTAATTATTCGAGCTAAAGAAAATCAGATTAAGCGACTTATTGATGAAGAAACATACAATAACCGAATTAGGTTGTTAGAAGAATCTCTAGAAGAAGTAGATAGAAAAATGAAAGATAATAGAAAAGACATTGGAGAGCAATTGCATAACGAGTATTTAGGCAATCTACTGGCTTTAAAATACCTTGTTTCCGATTATCATGACAAAGCTAAAATCCAAAAAAACAAAGATAAACTTAACGTTATTATTGAGGAACTAGATATGCTCTATCAAGAATCAAGAAATTTTTCGCACCAATTAATCCATGGAAAAGATGAAAATGTATCCTTAAATATTGTTGATTATTTAGACAGTCTACAATCTAGATTTGAAGAAGTAGGACTCTTAAAAATTCATTTACTATTAAACGATGATACAAAAGATAAATTACTAAACATACTCAATAAAGACCAACAACAAGTTATCTTCCAATTATTAAAAGAAACCATTTCAAACACCATTAAACACGCCAATACTCAAAACCTAAGTATTGCCATTCGTTTTACAGATTCCACTTGTGCAATAGTGTTAGAAAATGATGGTATTAAAAATACAATTAAAAAACCGAGTAAAGGTGTCGGCCTTATGAGTTTAAGACAACGTTTTCAAAAAATTAATGGAACTATAGATTTTTCTTTAAGCGCAAACGGATTCAGAACAGAAGCCTCCTTTCCACTTCAAAACAATAGCAAACCAGCTAAAAGCAAGCTCGAAAAACATCAGAAAGAGAACTAAAAAAATTAATTTACAAACTACTTTTTTGTTGATTATAAAATGCATCTGCTTGAAGCTGCATAATCTCTCTTGCCGATTTTCTTTTATATTGATACAACTCATCTTCCGACGCTAAATCTTCATAAACTTTATCGTTTATAGTTGCATCTGTAGCTAATTGTTTATTCCTTTGATACGCTTTTTGTTCAGCCCAATTTCTAACTGTATTTTCAGAATCTTCAAGTTTTATATCATATTCTCCTTTTGGCGCTAATAATTTAGAAATAATGGGAGCCGATTCAATAGCCAAAAACAATAAAAATATAAACAAAGAAGGCAACCAAGGTAATTTATCCAAAGCATTTACTCTGGCCATAAGTCCGTCAAAACCATCTATAGTTGGCTGTGTTGTATTTATTTTATCGTTTAGGTTTGTCTTCAAAACTGCTATTTCATTTTCTTTATTCTGAATAGTATTTTGATTTTGAAGCTTCAATGCCTGTAGTTCTGCTAATGCTTTATCGTGTTTCTCTCGCTTCTCTTTATAAACAGGTCCTTTTCCTATTTTCATAGTCCCTTTTGTCCCTTCAGCTTCAGAAATAAATGTATTATACAAGCTGTTCACTTC